>Ga0051980_10001620_pt1 | contig 17031 bp, 7 predicted proteins | sample CryGey13umfilter_2_FD_55014 | JGI IMG/M metagenome (GOLD analysis project Ga0051980, IMG submission 55014) | Groundwater microbial communities from aquifer in Utah, USA - Crystal Geyser 4/9/14 3 um filter | ecosystem: Environmental > Aquatic > Deep subsurface > Groundwater | place: USA: Utah...
GCTCGGCGGGTTTCGTCGTCTTCATCGTGCTCTCGATGGTCCTCGAGCTGCTCTGGTTGCCTCGCATGTGGGTCATCATGGCCGGTGCGCTGCTGTTTGGACCGTTCGTGGGGGCCGCTCTCTCGTTGGTGGGCGACACGGCCAGCGCGATGATCTGCTACTTCGTGGCGCGGGGAGCGGGTCGCGATTGGGTTTGCCGACGCCTAGCCAGCCGCCCCAAAGCCAGGCAAGTCATGGGCCTCTTGGCGGTGAAGCGAGGCGCCCTGTCGATGGTGGTGCTGCGCGTGGTTCCCATCGCCCACTACACGCTGGTGAGCTACCTAGCGGGAGTCACGGGAGTGAAACCCAAGTCGTTCGTCATCGGGAACACCGTGGGTTTGGTGCCTGGCGCCGTGCTCTACGCGCTGGTGGGGGGGTCGCTGTTCGAGCCCTCGAGCCCCGCGTTCATCGTCTCGATGGGGGTGCTCGTCGTGGCGTTTGTCGCGACAGCGGTGGGCGGGAAACGGTTTTTCAAGAGCGTGGCTTGACCTTCGCACGCTGCTTCTCGATCTCGGCCACCAAGACGTCCTGGTCGAAGGGTTTGGTCAGAACCGCTTCGCCCTTATCTCGCAACACCCGGGTCATCGGGTTGTAGCCCGTCATGTAGAGCACGCAGAGGTCTGGGTGCCGTTGGAGCAGGAGCTGGGCGAGTTGCACGCCGCCCATCTCGGGCATGGTCAAGTCAGTGAGCAAGACGTGGACCTTTTCTGTCTCGAAGAGGGCGAGCGCCTCCTTTCCCGAGGTGGCTCCCAGGACTCTGAAGCCCTCGGCTTGCAGCACTCGGACCAAGCCGCGCAACAGGGGGACTTGATCGTCGACGACCAGGATCGTGCCCTCGAAGCGGGCCTCTAACTCGCCACGGTGAGGCGGCTCCTCGCTCTCCAGGACGGTGATGGTCGTCAAGGTGAGTGGGAAGCGCAGGGTAAAGGCCGTCTGCTCTCCTGGGGCTGACTCGACGGAGATGGAGCCCCCAGCTTGCTCGACGATCCGTTGGGTCACGGCCAATCCCAGTCCCGTGCCTCCCTGTCCCTTCGTGGTGAAGAAGGGCTCGAAGACCCGTGTGATGATCTCCGGTGTCATGCCGTGGCCCGTGTCGGAGATGCGGATGGCGACTTGCTCGTCGAGGACCTCGACGCTGATCTCGAAGGTTCCACCGTCGGCCATGGCGTCGCGCGCGTTGGTCGCCAAGGTCATCAGGACTTGCTCGAACTGCACCCTGTCGATGGTGATGGTGGCCGCCGCTGTTGGGAANNGCAGCTGCACTTTGACCTCGGAGCCCAATAGATAGCCGAGCAGCCTCTCGAGACTGCCAATCGCCTCGACCACGTCGACCACTTCCGGGGATTGCACTTGCTTGCGACCGAACCTCAGGAGCTGCTGGGTGAGGCTTCGAGCCCGCCGCACGGCAGCGACGATCTCTCCGGCGAGCTCCTTGATGTCGGCGGAGGCGTTGGGCAGCCTGACCATGAGCTCGGTCAGCAGCGAGATGGACTGGAGCTGGTTGTTGAAGTCGTGGGTGATGCCGGCCGCCAGCTGCCCGACCGCCTCCATCTTTTGCGCCTGCAGGAGCTGAGCGTGCTTTTGCGCCANCTCCGCTTCGAGCCACTTCTTCTCCGAGAGGTCGTCGACCGANAAGAGGAAGGCGAGCTCCGAGTCATAGAGAATTTCGTAGCTCTGCACCGAGAGTTGGCGGCCGTTGTGCTCGACCTCCCTGAAGAGGCGTGGAGCCTTGGCGCCAGCGGGCAAGAAGATCGAGGTCAACGTCAAGGGACTCGCTCCTTCGAAGAAGCGGTCGAAGAACACATTTTGGTAGACGAGGTCGAGTGTCCCCGCGGAGCTGGGGCGCGCGATCGCGACGCCGAGGGACAAGGANCCGAGCACCTCTTCGCGCCTCATCAAGGCGTGCATGGCTTGGTCGCGCTCGACGCGCATGGCCTCGACGGAGGTAAAGAAGCGGTGCTTGAAGATCCCTCGCGTGGCGATGACGACGATGAGCGCCACACCTATGGAGCCGAGAAAGGGCGGCTCCACGCCGGTGGCGCTGGCTGTGGCGACGCCGCCTCCGATCAGTCCGAAGAACGTGACGCCAAACATCAGGTGTCCAGTCCGACGGAGGATGGGATCGTCTTTTTCTTGGCCGCTCTTGCGGACCATTTGGGTGGCCATGGCCAGATAGGTGAGGAAGTAGACGTTGATCAGCCACTGCCAGGCGGTGGTCTCCGACCAGAAGTACACGCCATTTTCGGAGGGGTCATGAAAGGACGAATAGAGGGCACCAGTCTCTACGAGCACGATAGAGGCGATGCCTGGTACGGCGGCCGCGAGCCGGACCCACCATGAGTTTTTTGGGGGCCATGTGGACCGGGTGTAGAGCACCGCGAGCGTGAGGATCACGAGCGGAAGAAAGGCCCAGATGGGCGCAAAGACCCTCGCCAGGAGTTCGACCTGGTGCGGAGTACCGCAGAGATTCCCCAAGAAATCCGCGAAGGTCCACGCGCTCGCCAGGGCCATGCTCAGCACGACGGGGCGTTTTGTGAGCGTCTTGGGCATCAGCGCGGCGGTCCAAGTCGTACACACCATCGTGATGACGAAGGCCAGGAGATACACATATGTGAGGGGATAGAGCACTCGCGCCCTTGCCGCAATTCGTCCGGGCATCCGCAGCTCACATTCATGGAGCGCGACACCCACCGCTGCAAATGCTGTCGTGGAAACGAAATCCTCGGTACTTGGCCCGTCANGTGCTGTCAACATGGAGGTCGGACGCGCTTTGAGTTGAAGGAAGGCTGTTGAGTTCACGGCACTTTCGCGCTACACCGCTCGCGCGGCGCCTTCTGCCGCCGTGCTTTCCACCGCGAGTCTGTGCATGACCGAGCCTTCGACCATTGTGATTAGCCCTGTTGACGCCAGGTGGGGAACCGATGCCGATCAGACTTTCCACGTCGTGCTGGTCTGTCCCGAGATCCCGCCGAACACCGGCAGCATCGCACGTCTCTGTGCGGCAAGTGGGGCTCACCTGCACCTGGTCGAGCCTTTGGGGTTCGAGCTGAGCGACAAGCGCTTGAAACGGGCTGGCCTGGACTACTGGCCGTCCGTCGGGTTGTCCGTGCACACATCTTTCGAGGCCATCGAGGCGATCTTCCCGCGGGAGCGCATGGTGCTCTTCTCGAGTCACGCAACCCACAGCTATGCGGCCGAGGCCTATGCCCCAGGAACAGCGCTGGTCTTTGGCCGAGAGACGAAAGGGCTGGGCCCAGAGCTCGTCGGGAGATACGCGGACCGACTGGTTTGGATCCCGTTTCGGCCCGGCACGGTCCGCAGCATCAACCTTGCGAACGCGGTCTCGATCGCCCTATACGAAGCGCTTCGGCAGTCGTCCTTTCCAGGCTTGGTCCGCTGAGGCGAAGCGAGGCAGCAAGGCGCTTGCGGCCTCACACGTCTGGAGGTGGTGGATTCCACTTCTGACGCCATAGTGATAGGCTACTTCNGCCAACTCGCGTCCGCTGTCAGCCCGTTTCCGGAAGGACGTGCTCAAACTCGTCCCCTTGCCCCCCCTTCCCATGACCTCTGGTTTCAAACCCATCACCTTTGGCAAGTACGAACTGACCGACATGATCGGGTCTGGGGGTATGGCAGAGGTGTTCTTGGCGCGCAGCTTTGGCGCCGAGGGGCTCGAGAAGACGCTGGTCATCAAGCGCATCCTGCCGGCCTTCGCCAAGAAGGAGCGCTTCCAAGCGATGTTCATCGACGAGGCCAAGATCGCGGTCTCGCTCAACCACCCCAACATCGTCCAGACCTACGACTTCGGACGTGTCGGTGAGGACTACTTCCTCGCCATGGAGTACGTCGAAGGGACCGATCTGGGCGAGCTCCTGCAACGCATTCGCTCCGTCGGCACCTTGCCCTTGGGCGAGGCGCTCTTCCTCGGTATCGAGATCTGCAAGGGCCTCGACTACGCCCACCGACGCACCGATCAATACGGTGAGCCCCTGCGGCTGGTCCATCGTGACATCAGCCCACAGAACCTCATCATCAGCAAGGACGGCAACCTCAAGATCGTCGACTTCGGCATCGCCCATACTCGCACGATTTCTTCCGAGGCACAGGGCTCGATCAAGGGGAAGTACAGCTACATGAGTCCCGAGCAGGCCGGAGGCCTACCAGTGGACGGTCGCTCGGACCTCTTCTCCGCCGCCGCTGTGCTCTTCGAGATGCTCTACGGCAAACCGCTCTTTCGCTTCACGACCAGCGAAGAGACTTTGGCGTTGGTCCGCAACGCCATCTTGCCCGACCTGCACGCGCTCAACCCCAACTTCCCAGATGCCCTCGAAAAGACCCTCTACCGCGCCCTCAGCCGCGACCCGGCTCAGCGACACGAGTCGGCTCGTGAGCTTCAAGTCGACCTGCATCGCATCTTGATGGCGACCGGCGACATCCACGATGCCCAGACCGTCGCCGCGACCATCGCGGAAATCGAGATGAAGACCGAGGACGAGCGCGCCAAGACGCGAGCGCAGACCGTGCTGCACGGCCCCGAGGCGCGCACCCCACCCATCGTCGGCACCCTCGCCTCGACCTCGGTCACCGGCGCTGACCTGACGCCCGCAACTCCCGCCATTCAAGCCGACGTCTCGGTCCCCGGTGAGATCCGCCGGACCAAGAAAGACTTCGTCTGCGTCTCTGGCCACATCACCGGTTTCACCGAGCTGCGCGCCGCCAGCCAAGACGGGAAATGGCAGTCGCTCCTCCTAGAGCTGATGCGCATCATCGAAGCCATCGCCTTCAAGAACAGAGCGATCGTCGAGCGCTTCAGCGAGACCAGCTTCCTCATCCTGCTTGGCCTCCCCGCCTCCAGCGAGAACGACGCCGAGCGCGCCGTCTGGATGGCTCTCGACCTCCTCGAGGCGGTCGCCGGCATCAACCTCAACCTCGACACCCCCATCCACGTCTCTATCGGCATGGCGCTCGGCCGCGCCCACATCTCACAACCGGCCGGAAACCGCGTCTACGAGCGCCAGATCCTCGGCCAGGTCACCGAGCTCAGCCACCGCATGGCGACCGAAGCCATGCCCAGGGAAATCCTGGTCGGCGGCAAGATCTACCAGCGCATCCGCAGGACCTTCGACCTGGCTTTCCTCAAGCAAATCCCCTTCGAGGAAGACGAGCGCTACGGCTGGAGCAACCCCAGCGTCTACCGCCTCTTGCGCCCCAAGACCCGCAAAGAACGCCAAGCCGAGCTGCGCAAGAGCTACAACGTGCTGCACGGTCGCGAGCTCCCCCTCAAGGCCCTGCGCGAGCGCTTCCACAAGGTGCAGGTCGACCGGCGCTGCCTCGGCATCGCCATCAAAGGAGCCACCGGACTGGGCAAGAGCTCCATCGTCGAAGAGTTCCTCCGCGGCGTCGAGTCGCAGACCGTGGTCCCCGAGGCGCGGTGGGGGGACGCGGTCGGCGTCCTGCGCAGCCTCGCCACCCACCACTCCAACGACACCCCCTACGCCACCGTCCGAGAGCTCCTCGCCGATGCACTCGACATCGAAGTCGAACACGACATCCGCACCATCAAGCACCGCATCGAGGAAATCGTCGACGAGTTCTTCCAGAACGTCGAGGACGAGGAGAAGCTCTACCTCCTCCACACCTTGGGCTTCTTCTTCGACGTCAAATACTCGCCGTCGAGCCTCGAGGTGCTCTCCTCGCAGCACCGCCGCAGCCGGATCTTCCTCTCGCTGACCCGGCTCTTCGAGCGGCTGGCGCTCAACAAACCCCTCATCGTCGTCGTCGAGGATCTTCACTACTGCGACTCCTCCTCCGTCGATTTCCTCGCCGACTTCCTCGGCAACGCCCCGCCTCGCCCGATCCTCCTGCTCCTCACCACCCGACCCATGGCGGACACCCACGCCAACCACGAGCGCCTCCTCTACTCCAGCAACGTGGTCATCGAGCAGCTCACCGAGCTCTCCCGCAGGCACGCCGCCATCATCATCCGCGAGCGCCTCGGCGACTTCGAGGTCGACAAGGTCGCGATGGACTACATCCTCGATCGCTCCGGTGGCGTCCCCTACTTCATCCGCGAGATGGTCGACGCCCTGCGCGCCCGCAAAGTCCTCAAGCTGGTCAACGAGCGCTACACCCTGGGCGGCTCCGCCAACGAGACTTGGCTCCCCGCCAGCCTCGAGGCCGTGATCGCCGCCCGCATCGACGAGCTCGAACCTCAGCTCAAAGAAGCCCTGCAACACTGCAGCATTCTCGGCATCGAGTTCGAGGAGCGCGACGCCACCTTTGTTTTCGGCGAAGAGATCGGACCCAAACTCAAGCGCCTCGTGCAGCTCGAGTGGCTCCTGCTCTCAAAGGCCGGGTATCGATTCGAGCACACCCTCGTCTACGAGGTCGCCTTCCGAGAGCTCCTCTGGGAAGAGCGCCAGGACGTTCACGACCGGCTCGCTGACCACCTCATCGCGGAGGTCAAGGCCGGACACAGACACGCCAACCTGGCCAACATCGCCCGACACCTCGAGGGCGCCACGCGCACCGCTGAAGCCGCAGACTTCTACTTCCTGGCCGCCGACGACGCCATGAAGAACAGCAGTCACACCGAGGCGCTCCGCATGATCAACCGGGCGCTGAAGTTCGCCTGCGGTGACGCCTACTACCGAGCCCTCGACGTCAAAGAGCACATCCTCGCCGTCCTCAGCCACCACGAGGAGCGCTACGCCACCCTCCTCGAGATGAGACGCATCGGCATCAACGAGGACTTCGAAGAGGTCGCTCAGCTGCGCGTCCTCAACCGCCTCGCCCGCTACTGGTACGAGCAACGCAACTTCGAAGAGGCCATGCCGCTGGTCGAAGAGGTCCTCGTGCGCGCCGAGCATGCCGGAGAATACGGCGAGCTGGCCCGCGCCAAGACCTGGGCCGCCACCATGATGCGAGAGACCGGCAGCGCCGAGGCCGCCATCGAGCTCCTCGGCGAAGCCCTCCTCGAGTTCAACACCGTCGACGACCACGAGTCCGCAGCCTGGGCCCTCAAGGCCATGGCCGACACTTTTTGGCAAATGGGCCGCTACGACGACGCCCTCGAGGTCTACCAAGACGCCCTCGACAACTTCGAGATCCAAGACAAAGACCTGCGCGAGGTCATCGCCGTCAACATGGGACTCGTCCACGTCAGCCGCGGCGAGTACGAGCTCGGCCTCGAACGCTACATGGAGGCCCTGCGCAGCTGCCGCTCCATCGGCTACCAACGCCGAGAAGCCGGCATTCTCCCCAACCTCGGCCACCTCTACCTCCTCATCGGCGAACCCAAACGGGCCGAGCGAATCCTGCGCCGAGGCGTGCGGCTCGCCAAACAGGTGCGCGACAACCTCGTCCTCGCCGACGCCCTGCTCACCCTCGGCGTCGTCTTCCTAGAACAAGGGCGCTTCCCAAAGGCCGAGTCCACGCTGCGCAAAGGCCAGCGACTCGCCGTCACCACCGAGGTGAACTACCTGCGCATCCACGCGCACATCGCCATCGCCAGACTCCTGCTCCTGCAGAAATCCGAAGACGCCCTCAACCAGACACTCGAGAACGCCACTGAGGCCATCCGCCTCGGCAAAGTCGCCTCCATGGCTCACGGCGTCGTGCACGGTCACCATCTTGTCAGCCTCGCCCACGAGCGGCTTGGGAACAACGAACACGCTTTGGCGTCTGGCGCGCAGGCCCTGCAAGAAATCGAACAGCACGCCGTCGTCGACTTCGTCACCGTCCTCGTCGAGCAGGGCGAGCTGATTGAAAGGCTGCAACCTGAACGCACCCAGGAGGCGCACGCACTGTACCGGCGCGCTGGCGCGGTCGTCGAGCACGTCGCGGCGCTCTTCGGCGACCCCCGGAAGCGGGAGCGCTACCTCGCCCGACCCTCCATCGCGCGCGTCCTCCAAGCGGCTGAGCAGGCCAACACCCAGCGCTGAGCTCGCCATGAGGAACGCCCGCCGAGCTCCTGTCCTCGTGTCTGCGGCGCTCTGGCTCATCTGTGCCTTGTTCTCGACGCCAATCTGGGCTGACGAGTTCGTCTCGGTGCCGTTCGTGCCTGCGTTCTCTGGCGCCGTCTCCCTCGAGGCCACGCTGAGCAACGCCTTCACCTTCCGCGCGTCCAACCTCGACGCCCCTCCCAGCCTGCTCGCCGGCGCCGCCCTCGGCTACCACTGGATGTTCGACCCCCACGGCGCCACGAGCCTGCGTTTCCGCGCCTACGCAGAGCATTCGGTCGAGTCGCTCAGCGGCGCCATGTGGGCCTGGGGCGGTGACGTCGGCTTTTATCTGCGAGGCTACGACCCGCAGTTCCTCTACGGCGGCGTCGGCGTCTTCGCGGGGGCCGGCGGGACGCAGTGGGAGTCCCCCAAAGGCGACGTCACGGGCTGGAGGCTCAACCTCGGCGCCGAGACCAACTTCGGCATGCTCTGGTTCCTGTCGCCCTATTTGTTCGGCGAGCTCGCCGCCCGCGCGTCGTTCGAGGTCTTGGACCTAGGTGCGCTCACGGACCAGAGGGTCTTGGTGACCTGGGCGCTGCGCTTTGATTGGGCCTGGGTGGAGCGGGATTGGGTCGAGCCGGAGGTGCCTCGGCCCTCACCGCCCGACCCCCTCGCCCACTGCTTCGTGGGCGAGGGGAGTCCGGAGGCTGCGGCCGATTGAGGGGTTACGAAGAATCAGCGCCTTCTGCGCACGACCGCCACGAGGAGCAAGACCAGCGCTCCGAGAGCGAAGGGTGCGGAGCCAGAGCGATTTCGCGTGCTGCAGCTGCAATCCGCCCCCATCAGTTCGTAGCCATCCTCGGGGCCCAGCTCACAGCTCTGAAGGCCTGCGCAGCGAGAGTCGTCGCAATCCGTCTGGCCGTTGTGGTCATCATCGATGCCGTTGCCGCAGCTCTCGACCTCAGCGCAGGCGCTACTCGAAGCGCAGCTCGAGTCGTCGCAATCCGTGCTCCCGTCCCCGTTGTCATCGAGCCCGTTGTCGCAGACCTCGAGCAAACAGGCCGGTGCCTGAGCACACTCGTCATCATCACAGTCAAGCTCGCCGTCCTGATCATCGTCGATCTCGTTGTCACAGACTTCGGGGATGCACTCGGGGAAGGTGGCGCACTCGTCGTCGGCACAGTCAATGAGGCCATCGCCATCGTCGTCTGTTTGATTGTCACAGAGCTCGTCGATGCACTCGGGTTCTGCGGCACAGGCTGTGTCGTCGCAGTCTGCGAAGCCGTTGCCGTCGTCGTCGGTGCCGTTTCCGCAGANCTCGACCCCGCCGCAGACGTCGCCNANGCCGTCGTTGTTGAGGTCCTCTTGGTCGGTGTTGGCGAGGGTGGGGCAGTTGTCCACGTCGTCGTTGATGGTGTCGTCGTCGGAGTCTAAGTCGAGGTAGTCCGGCGTCAAATCGCCGTCTGTGTCGCGTGGGTTGGTCAAATCTCCACCGGCCTCCAAGGTGTCGCCGTAGCCGTCGCCATCGGCGTCGGTGTCGAGCCAGCTCACGTCTCCATCCGCGTCGACGTCGTTGTCTCCCAGGGCCGTGCTGTGGGCGATCTCGATGGCGGTGAGGAGGCCATCGCCATCGTCGTCAGGGTCGAGAGCGTTGATGAAGCCGTCGCCATCGGTGTCCAACGGGTTGGCCAGGTCGCCGACCTCTTCGCCATCGAGGAGGCCGTCGCCATCGGTGTCGGCGACGTTCGGGTTGGTCCCGATGATGTTCTCTTGGAGGTTGGTGAGCCCATCGGTGTCCAAGTCAGCCAGGGGACCATCGCTGTCGTCAGGGTCGAGGTAGTTCGGTGTGCCGTCTGCGTCGTCGTCGTCACGACCCTCGTCGCTGTCGAATTTGCCGTCGCCGTCACTGTCGGTGTCGAGCCAGTTCACGTCGCCGTCGGTGTCGGCGTCGGTTCCGTAGGTCGCAGAATCGAAGAGCTCGACGAGGGTGGGGATGGCGTCCCCGTCGTCGTCTGGATCTCTCCAGTTGGGAACGTTGTCGTTGTCGGTGTCTGCGGTGCTCCCCTCCTGTGAGTCGAGCAGGGAGTCGCCGTCGGAGTCGAGGTCGAGTCCGTCGACGACGCCGTCATTGTCTGTGTCAACCACGTTGCCGCCGTCGCTCTCGACGAAGTCACCGATGCCGTCACCGTCGGAGTCGGGGTTGTAGGGGTTGGTTCCCGCCACGGCCTCTTCGGCGTTGGTCAGGCCATCGTTGTCCGGGTCCACATCGGGTCCATCGTCGTCGATGGCGTCGAGGTAGTTCGGCACACCGTCGCCATCGGCGTCGGCGAGGAGCTCGTCGATGTCGAGGTTGGCGTCGGCGTCGCTGTTGGTGTCGAGCCAGTTGGGCAGGCCATCGCCGTCGACGTCGAGGCCGAANATCAGGCCATCCGCCAGCTCTGTGGCGGTGGGGATGGAGTCGTNGTCGTCATCGTCATCGCGCCAATCTGGGATGGTGTCGCCGTCGCTGTCGACGGTGCCTTCGAAGCGGTCGTCGACTCCNTCGTNGTCGGAGTCGAGGTCGAGGGCGTCGATGAGGGCGTCGGTGTCGGAGTTGATGGCTTGACCGCCGTCGGTCTCNATGAAGTCGTCAATGCCGTCGCCGTCGCTGTCGGGGTTGTTGGGGTTGGTGCCCAAGTTGACCTCANCGAGGTTGGNGAGGCCGTCGCCATCGGCGTCTGCATCAGGCCCATCGGTGTCGTCGGGATCGAGGTAGTTGGGGATGCCGTCGTTGTCGTCGTCGCCGTCGAGCTCGGTGGCATCGAGCTTGCCGTCGCCATCGCTGTCGGTGTCGAGGAAGTTGGGGATATTGTCGAGGTCGACGTCTCCTCCGAAGGTCTGTCCCTCGGTGAGTTCTTGGCTGGTTAGGAGGCCGTCCTGATCGTCGTCGACGTCGCGCCAGTCGCCAGTGCCATCTTGGTCGGAGTCCTTTACTCCCTCGAAAAAGTCGCTCACCCCATCGTCGTCGGAGTCGAGGTCGAGGGCGTCGATTTCACCGGTGTTGTCGGTGTTGATGGCTAGGCCGCCGTTGGTCTCGACGAAGTCGCCAATGCCGTCACCGTCGCTGTCTCTCTTGAGCGGGTCGGTGCCGAGAGAGCGCTCGAGGGCATCGACGAGGCCGTCACCATCGGTGTCGACGTCAAGGTCGCAGAGGCCGTCTGCGTCCACATCGGGCCCATCGTTGGCGGGGTTGCTGTCGGAGAGTGGACCGAAGTTGTCGGTGCCGACGACACAGTCGTCGCAGGTGTCCGAGTCAGAGTCGCCGCACAGGTCGGGATCGAGGGGGTTCGGATCGTTGGCGTCGGGCACGCCGTCGTTGTCGCTGTCGCCGTCACCCGCATCACAGAGCCCGTCGGCGTCGGTGTCGAGGCCGTCAGCAGCGGGATGGTTGTCGGCTTGGGGGCCGAAGCCATCGATGCCCACGGCACAGTCGTCGCAGGTGTCGCCGTCGGTGTCTTGGCAGACGAAGGGATTGGCGGGAGCGCTGTCGCCGCCGTCGTCGATGCCATCGTTGTCGTCGTCGCCGTCTCCCGCATCGCAGATGCCGTCCCCGTCGGCGTCGAGGCCATCGTTCGCGGGGTCGTTGTCGGCGAGCGGGCCGAGTCCGTCGGTGCCCACAGCACAGTCATCACAGGTGTCTGAATCGCTGTCGATGCAGAGGGTGGGATCGAAGGGAGCGCTGTCATTGACGTCGGCGACCCCGTCGTTGTCGCTGTCGGTCTCCCCTGCGTCGCAGGTGCCATCCCCATCGGTGTCAGGGCCATCGTTCGTGGGGTCATTGTCGGCGAGCGGGCCGAAGCCGTCGGTGCCCACGGCGCAGTCGTCACAGGTGTCATTGTCGCTGTCGGCGCAGACATTGGGGTCGAGCGGCGCGCCATCGGCCGTATCGAGGACACCGTCATTGTCCTTGTCGAGGTCGCCCAGGTCGCATAGCCCGTCGGCGTCGGTGTCGAGGCCGTCAGCAGCGGGACGGGCGTCGGCTTGGGGCCCGAAGCCATCGACGCCTATTGCACAATCATCGCAGGTGTCACCGTCGCTGTCGGCGCAGACGGTGGGCTCCGAGGGGTTGGTGTCACTGGTGTCGAGCACGCCATCGTTGTCGTCGTCGCTGTCGTCGCTGTCGCAGACACCATCTCCATCCAGGTCTCCGGTGGTGTCGTCACCAAAGCACAGGTCCGAGAGGTCGCAGATCCCGTCGGAGTCCGCGTCGAGGCCATCGTTCGCGGGGTCGTTGTCGGCGAGCGGGCCGAAGCCGTCGGTGCCCACAGCGCAGTCGTCGCAGGTGTCATTGTCGCTGTCGGCGCAGACATTGGGGTCGAGCGGCGCGCCATCGGCCGTATCGAGGACACCATCATTGTCCTTGTCGAGGTCGCCCAGGTCGCAGAGCCCGTCGGCGTCGGTGTCGAGGCCGTCAGCAGCGGGAACGTTATCCGCGAGCGGGCCGAAGCCGTCGGTGCCCACGGCGCAGTCGTCGCAGGTGTCACCGTCGCTGTCGGCGCAGACGGTGGGCTCCGAGGGGTTGGTGTCGCTGGTGTCGAGCACGCCATCGTTGTCGTCGTCGCTGTCGTCGCTGTTGCAGAAGCCATCTCCGTCCAAGTCTCCAGTGGTGTCGTCACCAAAGCACAGATCCGAAAGGTCGCAGATGCCATCGCCGTCAGCGTCGGCGCCGTCATTACCAGGGTCTGGGGGCCCGTTGGTTACGCTGCAGTCGTCGCAGCCATCCGCATCGAGATCTTGGCAGAGCGCGGGGTTCGTGACGTCAATGTCACACAGGTCTCCCACAGAGTCGTTGTCGGAATCTGTCTGCAGCGGATTGTCGACCAACCAGCAGTTGTCGCATGCGTCCCCAAAGGCGTCGCCGTCAGAGTTCTCCTGCCCGAGATTCGGGACGAAGACGCAGTTGTCCACGGAGTTGATGACGGTGTCGCGGTCGTAGTCGTTGGGGACCACTGGATCGGACTCGATGTCGGTCAGCATGGGCGTGCCCAAGCCATCATCCCAACAGGTGCGGTCGTTGTTGAGTCCCTGGTTTGAGGTCGTGGTTCCAACCCAGAGGATGAGCCCACTGCTCTCAGAGTAGGTGTCACAAGTCCCGCCACCGACACCGCAGTCATCGCAGACGCGCCCAGCGGCGGTTCCGCCCACGCAGACTCGGGATGTGGCGTTGCACACCCCCAGCCCGGCCGCGCAGTCCGCGCTCGTAGTGACGTTGGTGGTCGCGCAAAACTGTCCATTCGCGCTGCCTCCGCCGCACATGCCGTAAGAACCCAGCATGGACCATGGGATCATCAAGGTGAGGAAGTAGTCCTGGTCTCCATTGAGGCTCGTGTCAGCGATTGTGACGTTCCAATAGTTTGCCGCCGGAGCCAGCACTTGACGCGCGTTTTCGGGCTGATCGGCGCCCCCTGCAGCAGGATCTCGAACCGTGTTCTCATATAGGGTCAGTTCGTCGCCAACAGTTCCGTTGAGATGCAGCATGTACTCGTAGGTGGTCAGATCCCCATCCCCATCGATGAGGACGCCCCAACCCATTGGCTTCAAATTGTCGACGGACTGGACGGGATTCTCGTCGAGCCGCATACGAACATAGAAGGTGGTGGCATCCGATGCGTAGAAGACCGCTGCACTCAAGGGCGAGAGCTCGCCGACGATGTTGCGGTGGTCGAGGTTCGCGTCATCCAGCCAGTCCGTAGACTCGACGCCAGCGCACTTGAGCTCGACGAACTCCAAGCCCGCTGGCAGCACCGCCGCAAACTCTGACACACGTGGCTCGGGGGCGGCCCCTCCGGAGGAGTCCTGCTCGCCAATCCCGCACCCTCCCACCAGAAGGAAGGCAGCAAAGATCGTGATGAATTGTGTTCGTGTCAGCATCGCGCTTCTCCTTACTCAACGAGCGGTAAATAGTATTTGGGATTCGTTTGTCCGCTGCTCCATCCTTGATACATCAGACTGCTGGCTAAGGCCAGCGCTTTGGACGCCGGCTGACGCCGGCTGAGGGAGACCTCGTCGCGCAACGCAGGATCGATGTCGCAGCACTGCACAGCGATGGATGACGATGAGGAAGCCCCCAGGCATTCTAAGGCCGCCGTGGAGGAGTCGACGTGTCATCACGTCGCGCGCAGAGGCTCCAACCTATCGCCCTCGGCTGCCGGACGCAACGGGGGTCTCGGCGATGGCAATCCGTGCGATGTGCGGCGCGGTTGCGGTGCCGTGGCATTCCATCACCTCGGCTGCTGCAAGAGAGAAGAAGCAGGCAAAAGGGGGCCCGGGGGACAAAGTCCCGCGCTCCCCAATCGAGCGACACCCAAATGATTTTGTGGCAGCCAGCAAACACGGACTACACCACCACCCGCTGCCCCTGCCGCAAAGGCTCGATGACGGAGGCCTCCAGAGCGAAGTCGTCCGGGTAGTGCACCAGCCGCATCTTCTTCTGCAGCGCCGGGGCCAGCGCCTCGAGGCGCTCGTAGGGCGTGTGGATGCCGTAGTTCGTCTCGTGCACGATGAGGTCCGCCGCCGAGAGCCACTCGATGAGCGACGGATCCCAGGCCGTGTCGGCGCTGAAACCCAGGCAGCGACCGCCCGCTCGGATGCGCAGCGCGGTCGTCGGCACGTGGTGGATGGTCTTGCGGCATTCGATTTCGAAGGGACCAAAGGACGTCGCGTGCTCGAAGGAGAGGTCGGTCAGGTCGAAGTAGTCCTCGAACTGTCGGGTCGCCTTGGGGCCCTCGGGCGAATCCATGAGATTGCCCATCCCGGCCAGCAAACAGGCCGACCAGAGGTGCTCGAGAGCCTCGGGGTGGCCCAGCAACTGCGTGCGCTTCTTGAGCATGAACGTGTTGAAGAACGCCCAGCCCTCTAGCCCCGAGACGTGATCGCCGTGCAGGTGCGTCAGCACCACACCGTCGAAATCCGAGAGGTCCAACTTCAGCCCAGCCAAGCCACCCGACTCAGACAAAATCTTGCGGATGGGGTGCGGGCAGTCGACCAGGAGCCAGTGACCCTCGCACTCCACCGCATAGCAGCTCGAGTAGTACTTCTGCGAAAAGGCGTCGCCGACACCGAGAGGAATGAACGACAGGCTCATGGTCAAATCCGTAGTATGGCGGCCAGTCCCGCTTGAAACCGTGGTGGAACCAAGGTGAAGCCAGTCTCGAGCCCAGGCACACCAGGCACCGGCGGCACCTCGACCCCCAGTCTGAGCTCGCCTTCACCAAAGAAGGCCGAGCCCCAGACGCTGAGGTCCAAGTACGTCAGCACCCTGACCCGAGCATCGAGCCGAATCAGAAACGTGGGATCGGAGAGATTCGAAAGCAAGCTGAAAGTGAAAGAGCTGTCGTTCCACTCGCCTGGCTGCGGCAGGGAAACGTAGCCGCCGCCGTAAAACCGGCCGTTGTAGAGCGGCTTGAAATCTCCCTTGAAGAGCAACCACGGGTAGAGCGATGAGTCCTCGTAACCCGCCTCGTTGTAGAACCCTTCCAGGCCCAGGTAGACGCTGTCTTGGTCGGAGTAGAGCACGGCGAGCTCCGTTCCCGCAGTGACCATGGGCAGCCACTCGTCCTCGCGGCTGAACTCGGTCGGGAAGGCGAACGACGCCACATCGAACGCCCCTTTCCAATACGCGCCCTTGTCCCCGTGCCGCACATTGCCCTCGACCCAGACGTCGAACGGCCCCAAAGGCGCCGACAGATCCAAGCCCAGACGCACGGGGTCGTCCTTGCGCGCCGCCGCCGTCAGAGAAATCTCCGCGGACACGACCAGCCACTCGACCCGCAGCGCGCCGCCGAGCTCGTCGAGCTCTGACGCCCCTTCGGCGTTCATCACCGCATAGACGTTGAGCCCGATGCTCTCGGCCGGCAGATGAAACTTGACCAACCCGACTCCCAACCGCTCGTCGTACACGGCCAGCGGGTCGCGCGCCTGCTGGTTGAGCACGTCGTTCGGGTTCCAAAAACGCCCCGTCCCCCAACGAATCGGCTGCCGACCCGCGGTCACGTAGACCGTCTGCGCAATGTCGAACTTCAGCCAGAGCTGGTCCAGCGCGACCTGCGTCGGCTCGAGCGTCTGCCCCTGCGCGTTGGTCTGGCCGGCCGTCACCGAAAAATCGTGCTTCAAACGCCCTCGCAAATAGGCCCGAACCCGGTCGTTGGGCCGGCCGTCCAAGTACAAATCGAAGAGCGTCGGCGCCGAGAACGTGCTGTTCTCCGCCGAGGTCTCGTCGTTCCCCGACACCGCGACGCGCGAGTAGAGCTGGCCGCCGAGGGCCAGCGGGTCCTCGAAGCGGCTCTCGTCGAAGTGCGACAAGGCCGGCTTGCCGCTTCCGAACAAGGCCGACTCCCGGTCCTTTGGCGGCTCGTCCTGAGCGCTGCCCGCCGCCGCGTCCTGAGCGCCGCTCGCCGCCTCATCTTGCGCGTCCGAGCCCCCAAACAGGTCGTCCTCGAGCCCCTTGCGGCCGGCCACTTCGGTCTCGGCCGCGCCGCCGCCAAACAAGTCGTCCTCGAGCCCAGCCCGGCCACTCTTCGGCAAGGACTCCTCGGCCACGACGCCGTCTGTCGATTCTTGGGAGCTGGGGACGCCCTGGGCCTTCGCGGTGCTCTCCGAAGCCGGAATCCCCGCGACGCCGCGGGCCGCTCCCAACGCCAAGCTGTCAATCGCCTCGGCCGACGCGGTCGTCGGCAACCAGAACAGCATGAGCCCCAAGATCGTGGCGGTCTTTCGCATCAGAAACTCCAGCGGGTCAGGAAGCCGAGCCAGCTGAACAGTCGGCGCGAGCGCGAGCGAAGCTGTTCAATAGCATGGAAGGCGCTGGGGAAGAACGGCATGCAAACGCAGCGACGTCGGCCCCCTCCCTCCTTTCGAGTCTTGGGGCCCGATCCTTGGAAAGTCGCGTTCGTGGAGCCCTGTGCTCCCGAAAAGAGACTTCCGAACGCGCCACAGAGCTCTGTCGGAGCTCTCGAAGTAAACCCGCTGCGCTGTTGCGTTGCTTGCTGCTCGGGTTCGATGGAGATATTGT
>Ga0051980_10001646_pt1 | contig 16891 bp, 9 predicted proteins | sample CryGey13umfilter_2_FD_55014 | JGI IMG/M metagenome (GOLD analysis project Ga0051980, IMG submission 55014) | Groundwater microbial communities from aquifer in Utah, USA - Crystal Geyser 4/9/14 3 um filter | ecosystem: Environmental > Aquatic > Deep subsurface > Groundwater | place: USA: Utah...
TCAAAGGCCCGATCACGGCGCCTGCGAGAGCTGCCACGACGTCGACGGCTTCACGCCGCCGCGCTTCGGTCTTCCGCAACACGCCCAGACTCGCTTCCCGCTCGACGGGTCACACGTGGCCGTGCCTTGCGCGGGCTGTCATCGGGCGCCGCCCGAGGAGCCAGGCTTCCGCGTCGAGGATCGCGCCTGCGCGACCTGTCACACCGATCCCCACGGCGGACAGTTCAGCGACGCCGCGGGCCCCATGGCCTGTGATGCCTGCCACACCACCGCGGCCTTTTCGCCCTCGACCTTCGACGCCGAGCGTCACGCGGGCACCGGCTTCGCCCTCGTGGGCGGACACCACAAGCCCTGCGCGCGCTGCCATGGCGCGCCGCCTGCCACGCCCGCCGCGCCCGAGCCCGTCGTCCAGTTCGCGCATCGGCCCTCCGACTGCGGCGACTGCCATCGCGACTGGCACCACGCGCAGTTCCGCAGGCGAGCCTGTCGAGACTGCCACCAGGGCCAGAGCTTCAGCACCGCGCCGGGCTTCCACCACGAAGCCACGGCGTTCCCCCTCGAGGGCGCCCACGCACGCGTCGACTGCAGCGCCTGCCACCACACGGCGCGCTTCAGCGACGGACGCAGCGGGCAAATCTTCGCGTTGGGCCCGCGCCTGTGCGGGGAGTGTCACGAGAGCCCGCACGGGGACGCGGACGCTCGCGCCGGCTCGCGCGAAGAGCGCCTGGCGTCGGCCACCTCACGCTGCGTTCGTTGCCACACACAGGACAGCTTCGACGCCGTGGTGGCGCTGCCGGGCGGCTTCGATCATCGCCTCACGCGCGCACCCCTCGAGGGCGGACACGCCCAGGTCGCCTGCGCCCGCTGTCACGACGGCGGGGATCGCGATCACGACATGAGCGCCTGCGGCTCGTGCCACGAGGATCGACACATGGGCCGCATGACCAGGCCCTGCGCCGAATGCCACACGCCACGCAGCTGGCGTCCCGACGGTCGCCTCGAAGCGCACGCGGCCACGCGCTTCCCCCTGCTCGGCAACCACGCAGTGCTCGGCTGTCGCAGCTGTCATCGACGCGCGGCCGAGGGCGACTTCCGAGGCGCGCGACCAGAGTGTGAGAGCTGCCACCTCGAGACGCTGCGACAGCGTCGGCCGCATCCGCCGCATCTGGGCGCGGTCTTCCTGCGCGGCTGCGATCGCTGTCATGGCCAGACGGGTTGGCGCCCCGCGCGCTTCGCCCACGACACCTGGCCGCTGACCGGCGCGCACCACTCGACTCCCTGCACCTCGTGTCACGTGGGCGGCGTCTATCGCGGCGTGTCGCGCGACTGCGTCGGCTGCCATGACGGCCAGCAGACGCGGTCGAGCGTCGATCACGGGAGCTTCCCCAACCGACGCTCGTGCGACAGCTGCCACAGCACACGCGCCTGGACGCCCGCGCACTTCGACGAGCACACGACCTACTTCCCGTTGAGCGGGCCCCACGGCGGACAACCCTGCGCGCGCTGCCACATGGACTCGAGCAACATCCGCTCCTTCACTTGCTTCGACTGCCACAGGCACAGCCAGTCANGTGCGGACTCGGAGCATCGAGGCATCGCGGGCTACAGCTACGACTCGAACGCTTGTTATCGCTGCCACTCCCGCGGCAGGGCGGAAGAATGATGNTCTCGCATCGCACTCGAGTTGCCCTGCGCCGTGCCTGGAAGCACGCCAGCCTGGTTGCCCTGCTCGTCGGGGCGCTGCTGCCGGCCTGCGCGAGCCCGCACGATCCCGCGGTCCTCGACCGGCTCGACTGCAACACCTGCCACCCCGATCTCTACGACTCGACGCCCATCCACGCCGAGCGCGGCTACTCGCGCGAGTGCTACGCCTGTCACGGCACGCTCGAGTGGACGCGGGTGGACGCCAGCCATGACCGCTTCCCCATCGGACGCGGATCCCATCGCGGCTACGACTGCTCCGAGTGTCATCTCTCTCGCGAGCGTCCCAGCGAGATCACCTGCATCGACTGCCACGAACACCGCGAGGGGCGAGTGCGGCCCTTCCACCTGGGCAACTCGGAGTTCCAGTACACGCCGAGCTCCTGCTTCTCATGTCATCGGGGCGAATAGTGAGATGAGGATCTCCGCGCACAGCCTCCTGCTCCGTTGCACAGTCCGCTTGGCCCTCTGCCTCGCCCTTGCGTCGCCGTCCGCGGTCGCCGCGCAAGCCGTCGCGCACGTCGTCGGTCGCGCGTCGGGTGTGGTGTACGTGGACGCAGGTCGCGCCGAGGGCGTGGTCGCGGGCACGAGCGTCTCCTTCACGCATGGCTCGACTGAGGTGAGCGCGCGCGTGTTGGCGGTCGCGGCTCACACCGCGGCGGTGGCCCTCGAGCCGGCGATGCCCGAGCTGACGGAGGTTCCGCTTCCACGTCAGACCGCGGCCGAGGCGCCCCAGGTGCGCACCGTCCATCGTCCGCCTCCCTCGCCGCCCTTCGATTCGGCCTGGGCCGGTAGCTTCTTGCCCCAGGTCGGCGAGACTCGTGACGACGACGAAGGAGGCGAGGAGGGATCGGCGCCGCACCACACCCTCGTCCACGGCGAGCTGGCGACGCGCCTCTTCGCCTCGGCCGATGTCTCCGATCTGGCCGTCGCCTGGGACGAAGTCGGCGTGGACTCGCAGCTGGACGTGAGCACGCCGAGCGGGCTGACCTGGGATCACCTGGTCGGGGTCGGCCTCGACGCGGCCCCCGATGTCTCCTTCGCGCTCTTTCAGCACGCCAATGCGCGCCTCGACGCCTACCTCCTGCGCCTGGGCTACACGCCGCCGGGCTCGCGCTTCGGCGTCGGCGTCGGTCGGCTGATGCCGCTCTCGGGTGCGGGCATCGTCGACGGCGCCGAGCTGAACGTACGGGCCGCCGAGGGTGTGCGCTTCAGCGCCTTCGCCGGATTGGCGCCGGACGCGGGCGACTTGCTGCCGGTGTTGCGCGCGCCCCGTGCCGGCGTCGCGCTCTCACTCGCGGGCGGAGAGGCCGTGCACGGACACCTCGGCCTGGGCTTTTCCATCGATGGCTTTCGCGGCGCGCTCGATCGCGCACGCGCCAACGTGGACGCCGACGTGGATCTCGGATCCCAGCTCGCCGCCAGCGGGCGACTCGTCGTGGACTTCGCGGACGACGCTCTGGGTCGGGGCGGCCCACGACCGACGCGCGGTTCCGTGGAGCTGAGCGGCGAACATCTGCGCCGTCGCCTGCGCTGGCATGTCGGGGCCGGCTTCGACGACCCGGTCTATACCCACGCCATCGCCGACCAGCTGCCACAGGAGGATCTGATCTTCCTGCCCAACGCCTTCGCCGACGGCGGCGTGAAGGCTCGCCTCGGCGACGGACTGAGCGCACGCGTGAGCGCGCGTGGTTACCTCGGCGCCGACGGCTTCTCGTCGCTGGTGGTCAGCGCCGGCGGCTCGCTGCGGGCGCGGCTGCTGGAGGCGGATCTGCTCGACTTCGATCTGCGCATGATCCGCGGCTCCCTCGCGCAGGGCTACGGCGGCGGCGTGCGCTGGGACTTGCCCGTCAGCGACCGCGTGCACTTCGACCTCGGCTACTCCCTCGACCGACTCGAGGTCGGTCCGGCCAAGATCGTCGGTTACGCCCAGACCTTGCACCTGGCCTGGGACCGTTANTTCGGTCCGCGCACNCGCACCAGCTTGGCCTTCGAGCTCGGCGGAGGCGCCGGTCCCACGCGCGTGCTGCTCTTCGCCCAGGTCGCCGTGCGCCTGGGCGCGCTGTCGCGAGACTAGCTCAGCGGTAGGAGTCGATCAGGTTCAGCACGACGGGCTGCGACCAGTCGAAGCCGCCGTCGTAGCGGAAGCGGATCACGCCGTCCTTGTCGATGATCCACGTCTCCGGGAAGAGGTTGGACCCGTACTCGGGCCCGACGACGCTGTTGGTGGGATCGAAGAGGTAGTTGATGTGCGGGTTGGGCGGCATGATGCGCGCGACCTCGTCCCAGCCGCTGTCGATCGAGACGCCCACGACCTCGACGTCTTCCCAGGGGCCGACGAGCTGCGCGAGCTGGTCCAGCTTGGGCATCTCCTCCACACAGGGGCCGCAGNTGATCGTCCAGAAGTTCAGCACGACAACGTGGCCGCGATGCTCGCTCAGCGTGTAGGGACGGCCCTGACGGTCATTGAGCGTGAAGTCCGGAGCCGTGCGGTCGGAGCCGATGTAGTGCAGCGGCTGCTGCCGTCCCGACTCGAGCTGCTCGAAGGTGCCATCTCCGAAGACGGCCCGCAGCGGTCCTTCGTGGAATCGGCGGGCAGCATCGCCCATGCTCGCCACGAGCCCGTAGACGATCATCGTGCCGATCAGCGCCGCGCCAGCGAGGGCGGTCCATTCGTTTCGTGATACGCGGGGCATTCGTCGTCTCCAGGGGCCGGACTCTCGGCGTTCAGCGGGCGGTCTCGGTGTACAAGGGTGGCCTCACACGGCGCCCTTCCAGCCTCACGTACACACCCAAGTCGTCTTCGTCGAGTAGCGGCGCGAGGCTGGCGGCCGCGTGGTTGTCGAATCGAGCCTGAAGTGAGGCTTTCGGCGCGTCTTCGCCGCCCGCTCGCACCAGGCAGTAGAGCGCGCCCGACTCATCCTGGCTGAGCGTGTCGGGATCCAGGCGTTCCACGTAGCCACCGGAGAGATGCAGCGCCACGCCCTCGTCGTCGAGGGNCACGGAGCGCACGAAATAGGGCGGGCCCTCGATGGTCGCGTAGGCCCAGTTGATGCCGTTCCGCAGGCAGAGGCGCCCGTCCTCGGCCCGTTCGATGTAGCTGTCGAGGGCCCGCACCAGGCCCGCGTGGGTGATGGCATCGTCGCCGTCGAACCAACGCCCGCCCGCGTCGCGACGGATGCGCGTCTCGCGCTGCGTCCGTCGGTCAGGGAGGCGAGGTCCATGCGCCACCTCTAGGATTCCCGTGCCCAGGGCGCAAGAGCTGGGCCCCTCGGAGTCGGCCCGGGCTGTGAGCTTCCAGCGAGCGGGAATGCCCCCCGATGGTGTGGCGTACCATGGACTGATGGACGAACGCGGCGACGGGACGTCTCGCAGACCCTCGTGGAATGGGCTGTGGCTTCTGCTCGCGCTGATGCTGCCCTGCACGCTCTATGGCTCGACCTACGTCTTCGCCCGGGCCACCCACAGGCTGGTGAACTACGGCGGCGGCCACATCATGCGCGCCAACGCCATGAGCGGTTGGGGCTTCGGCTTCTCCTGGTGGGAAGTGGCGTTCCTGCCCGCGACCTTCGCTGAAGAGATCGTGCGTTCGAATCTCGGACCCTACTGAGGGCAGTGGAGCGCGCCGGCGTAGCTACAGCCCGGTTACCCGCGCCATCATCGGGACCCGCGTCATCCATCGCCTCGCTCAATCCTGACAGTCGCACCTGTACGAGCCGTCCGTGTGCGTGCAGTTCGCGCGCCCGCCTCCGCAGGTTGCCGCAATCGCACTCGTCGATGTCCGTGCAGCTTCCGCCAACCTCGCTGTAGCCGGCGGGACACATGGCTGCGTCGACATCGCTGGCGTCTCGGGAGTCGGCATCGCCAGCGTCCACGTCGCTGGCGTCGGCATCGCCAGCGTCCACGTCGCTGGCGTCGGACAGGCCGCCGTCTTGTCGCGAGCCGTCGGGTATGCCCGAATCGAGGTCAGTCGGCGGAGCGCTACCCCCGCCGCACGCAGCGGCGACAGCCATCCATACGAGCGCGGCAAGACGCCGCGAGAACGAAGCGACGCGTGACGACATCGGCTCCCCGGGCTCCGCACAGGAGCGGAGACGCTCAGAAGCTTCGTGAGCAGTCGCGAATACAGTCAAGGACAGCAGACACGGCATTCGGCTGCACGCAGCCCTCCTCCAATCAGACCCGCATCTAACGGGTCACGTTGGAAGGCAGGGCCCAAGCTGCGGCCAATTGGGCGGGCGGCGGTAGCGCCATGCCGTACCGTCCCCTCCGCGCAGCCACGCCGCTTCGTGCTTGTCGCTGCGGATGTTATCGACGCCGGCGCAGCCAGACGCCGAGGCCGAGCAGGCCGAAGAGCAGCACGCCTCCGTTCGTCGCGCCCTTCGATCCGCCTGCGGTGACACAGCCACAGCCGCCGGACGAGCTCGGCGTCGTGCCTCCGTCCGCCGGCACCGCGCTGTCCGCGCCGCCCCCGTCGAGATCGACGCCAGCGTCCGTGCCCGCGTCGGGCACGCCGCCGTCCGTGACGGGCGCCTCGTCCGTGCAGCCGGGCGCGCATCCGTCGCCGGCCTCGGTGTTGCTGTCGTCGCATTGCTCGACGCCGTNCTCCACGAAGCCGTCGCCGCAGNTCGCCTCNACGCAGGTCGCGAGGCAGGCGTCGCTCTGATCGCCGTTGGCGTCGTCGCACTCCTCGACTCCCGCGTGCACGAANCCGTCCCCGCAGCTCGCCGTGTGGCAGCTCGCCAGGCAGTCGTCGCTGTCGAGGTCGTTGCCGTCGTCGCAGGCCTCGGCGCCGACGCGCACGAATCCGTCGCCGCAGCGCGCGCTCAGGCAGGTGTTCAGACAACCGTCGAGGTTCGAGACGTTGGCGTCGTCGCACTCCTCGCCCGACTGCACCGTGCCGTCGCCACAGGAGGCGAGGGCGCAGATGGACGAGCAGCCGTCGCCGTCCATGGTGTTGCCGTCGTCGCACGCTTCGACGCCCGTGTGCAGGTAGCTGTCGCCGCAGGTCGCGACGACGCAGCTCTCGACGCAGCCGTCGTCGTTCAAGGTATTGCCGTCGTCGCAGGCTTCGACACCCGTCTCGAGGAAGCCATCGCCGCAGCGCGCGTCCTGACAGCTGCTGGTGCAGGCATCCGACGGATCCGTGTTGCCGTCGTCGCACTCCTCGCCCGCCTGCAGGATGCCGTCGCCGCAGCGCGCGTTCTGACAGGTGTTGGAGCAGGTGTCGTCGTCGACCCTGTTGCCGTCGTCGCAGGCCTCGCCAGCCTGCACGATGCCGTCGCCGCAAGCCGGGAGTAGGCAGGCGTTGGTGCAGCCATCGTCGTTGATGGCGTTGCCGTCGTCGCAGGTCTCACCCATCTGCACGATGCCGTCGCCGCAGGAGGGCGCGCGGCAGCTGTTGGAGCAGGCGTCGTCGTCGACCGTGTTGCCGTCGTCACAGGCTTCGCCGGGGCCGACGATGCCGTCCCCGCAGCGCGCGTTCTCGCAGGCGTTGGTGCAGCCGTCCGTGTTGCTGGCGTTGCCGTCGTCGCATTGTTCGACGCCGGCCCGCACGTAGCCATCGCCGCAGGTGGCCGCGGCGCAGCCGACGCAGACGTCGGTGTTGTTGGCGTTGCCGTCGTCGCAGTCTTCCACGCCGGCTTGCACGTAGCCGTCCCCGCAGGTCGCGGGCGCGCAGTTCACGCAGGCATCGCTGTTGCTGGTGTTGGCGTCGTCGCAGGTCTCGATGCCCGTGTGGATGAAGCCGTCACCGCAGGTCGCCGTAAGGCAGGTCGAGAGGCATGCGTCCGTGTTGTCGCCGTTGCCGTCGTCGCATTGCTCGGGCGGGTTGGTGGTCGTCGAGTCGCCACAACGCGGACCGAAGCCGGTGCACGTGCCGTTGCAGTGGCCGTAGCTGCCGTTGAGTGCGCCGTCGTCGCAGATCTCGCCCACGCCGAACACGCCGTCTCCGCACGCCGTCACGCGCGCGTACTCGTAGGCGCCCATGTCTTGCTCGGCGCCGCCGATGCCGTTGCCATCGAGGGGTCGCGTGGCCTGATCGAGATCCTCCGTGGGTGCGCCCGACGCGCGGCCTGAGTCGACGCACGGGGAGGTGGAGGTGAGGTGCAGATCCGTTGGCGCGACCGCGTAGAACGGGTTGATGGCGAGCATGCCCGCGCCGGCCGAAACCGTGCCCTCGTACATCGTGGTGTTTCCCCACACGTCCGAGTAGGAGATGGACGCGGTGCCGCCGTTTTGGTCGATGCCGTCGTCCGTGTTGTGGCTGACGATGCAGTTCAGCAGCGTGACGCTGCCAGCCACCAGGTAGACGCCGTCGTAGTTGCCGTAGACCGTGCAGCCGACCAGCCCGATCCGGCCCGTGTCCGCGAGGTAGGCGCCGGCGCCGGTGTTGGATTGCAGGATGCAGTTGTCGACGTCGACCGCGCCGCTGCCCGCCGTGCGGATTCCGTAGATGTTCTCGCGGAGGATCACGCGGTTGACCACGCCGGGCGCCGCGGCCTCGACCAACATGCCGTCACGCGCGCGGGTGACGGTGAGGCCCTGGATCTGGTTACCGCTCGAACCCGCGTAGACGTGCAGCCCCTGCCACGAACCGATGGTCGTGGTCGCGGAGGTGAGGGTCACGGGTGCGACCGCCGTGCCCTGGGTGACCAGGCTGCCGAAGACGCGCAGCTCGCCGCGGCTCGTGTTGTCGTAGGCCTGCATGATGTCGCTCGTCAGGAAGCGCAGCGTGGCGCCGGCGTCGATCGTCAGCGTCACGCCTGGGGCGACCGTCAGGTCGCCAGCCACGGTCGTGCTGCCGGTGGCCACCGTGCGATCCGACCAGAGCGTGCCGTAGAGCCCGGGCGTCGGGTCGCTGACGTAGGGCAAGGAGCCCTGATCCGCCATGGCGTCGCTCGATCCGAAGCGCGAGGGCGAGTTCTCCGTCAAGCGCAGGTTCGACGCGCTGACGTAGAGCGGGTTCGCCACGATCATGCCCGCACCCTCGCTGACCGTGCCCTCGTACTTCGTGCCGTTTCCCCAGACGTTGGAGTAGCGGATGGTGGCCGTGCCGCCGTTTTGGTCGATGCCGTCGTCTGTGCTGTTGCTGATGATGCTGTTGGTCACGGTCACCGTGCCCGCGACCAGATACAAGCCGTCGTAGTTCGCGTACACCGTGCAGTGGTCGAGGTTCAGCGTGGCGGTGTCCGCGACGTAGCCGCCCGCCCCGGTGTTGTTGGTGATCCGGCCGCCGGTGATCAGGAGCGAGCCGCTCGATCCCACGCGAGCTCCGTAGATGTTCTGTGCCAGCGTGATGTCCGTGAACGAACCCGCGTCGGCCGCCTCGTCCAGGATGCCGTCGCGCGCCCGGCTGACGTCGAGGCCCTGAACCACGCTTGCGCTCGCACCCGGGTAGAAGTGCAGGCCCTGCCAGGAGCCGATGGTCGTGGTCGCCGAGGTCAGGGTGACGGGGCTCGCGGAGGTGCCCTCCGTGACCAGTGCTCCGAAGACGCGCAGCTCACCGCGACTCGTGTTGTCGTAGGCCTGCATGATGTCCGACGTGGCGAAGCGAAGCGTCGCGCCCGCTCGCAGCGTCAAGGTCACGCCGGAGGCGACGGTGAGGTCACCGGCGACGGCGGTGTCGCCCGCGGCCACGACGTGGTCGGTCCAGAGCGTGCCGTAGAGCCCAGGCGTGGGATCGCTGACGTAGGCGAGCGCGCCCTGATCGCTGGCGTCATTGGCGCCGAAGCGCGAGGGCGAGTTCTCCGTCAGTCGCAGGTTGGAGGCGCTGACGTAGAGTGGGTTGGCCACGATCATGCCCGACCCTTCGCTGACCGTGCCCTCGTACTGCGTGCTGTTTCCCCAGACGTTGGAGTAGCGGATGGTCGCCGTGCCGCCGTTCTGGTCGATGCCGTCGTCCGTGCTGTGGCTGATGACGCTGTTGGTCACGGTCACCGTGCCCGCGACCAGATACAAGCCGTCGTAGTTCGCGTACACCGTGCAGTGGTCGAAGCTGGTGCTCGAGGTGCCGTCGACGTAGACGCCCGCGCCTGTGTTGGAGTTCATCTGCGTCTGCGAGATGCTCGGCGTGCTGCTGTTGTCGACGCGCAGGCCATAGATGTTGCGCACGAGGCCGGAGCCCGTGAGGTTGGGGCTGCCGCTCAGCACGTAGACGCCCTGGCGCGCCAGAGAGACCTCGGCGCCCTGGATCGAGACGGTCTCGGCCGAGTCGAGCACCAAGCCGTACCAGCTCCCGATGGTCGTGGTGGCGGAGGTGAAGCGCACGGGGGAGGCGCTCGTGCCGTTCACGTTCAGCTGTCCGTGGACGATGATCTCCACATGGCTCGTGTCGCTGCCCGACCCGGTCGCGTCCGAGGTGTTGGCGCGCACCTCGACGCCGGCCTGGATGGTCAGGTAGGCGCCCGCGGGCACGGTGATGTCGCCCTGCAAGATGTAGGGGCTGCCTGCCGTGGACCAGGTCTGGTTGATGATGTTGCCGCCTGGGATCGTCGTCTGGGCGTGAGCCGAGGTCGGACACGAGATGCTGGCCAGCAGCGCCAGCGCGAGCAGGGTGAACAAGCGGGTGCGGAGATGGAGCATGGGCGGATCCTCAGGGGCTGGGCGATCATACGCAGGCGGGTCGCGGACCTTACCAGATCGCCCTCGGGAAGGCCAACGCAGACCGGCCGAGCGCGCACTTTGGCGTCGCTCGGCCGGTTCCTCGGGTCTCCCCTCGATGCGTCACTCGGCCGCTTCGTGCGCTTCGTGCGCCTCGAGTGCCTCGAGTGCGTGGGGCTCCTCCACCTTCATCGCGACGGTCGGCTGACCCGCGACGCTCGTGAGCAGGGCGGGCAGGTCGACGCCAGTGAGCGCCCCGGCGATCGCCGGGATCTGCACGATGACGTCGGTGATGCCGCGCGTCATGCGCCCGATGGATGCGCCGCCTTCGCCGTTGCCCACGAGCACGATCTTGTCGNCCTGCGCCAAGGGCGCCGCGACCGCCTGANCCAGCGCAGGGAGCTGCTCGATCATGAGCTGGCCCAGCGCCGCCGAGCCGTGGTGCTCCCACGCCTCGGCCTCGAGGCGCATGCCCTCGGCCTCCGCCGTCAGGCGCGTCCTCGTGCCTTCCGCCTCTGCGTTGAGCCGCGCCCTCACGCCTTCGGCATCCGCCAGGGCCTCGAGTCGCTTGGCGTCTGCGCGTGCTTCACCCATCAGGCGCTCGGCCGCGGCTTCGGCCTGCGCCTCGGCCACGCGCTTGCTCGCCGGGGCTTGCGCCTCCGCTTCGACCCGACGACGCGCCGCTTGCGCGGGCTCGTCGATCTCACGACGCAGCTCCTGCTCCTTCAGGCGCACCTCGAGCTCTTGCACCTCGAGCGAGCGCTCGACCACCTCGCGCCTGAGCTTCGCCGTCTCCAGGGCGAAGCTGACCTCGGCCTGCGCGCGGCTCGCGGAGACCTCGGCGGCGAGCTCGTGCACACGACGGTCGCGGGCGGACTTGCGCTCCGAGAGGGCCAGGGCCGCGTCGTGGTGGACGCCATCGCGCAGCTCAAAGTGCGCTCGGACGATCCCATCGCGGTGGCGACAGCCGCCGAGATGTTCCTGAGCAAGAACGAGAAGGAGCTGAACGAGACCGCGCACCAGATGATGCAAGGTCATCTGCACGCCGTGATCAGCACCCTGCCCTTCGAGGAGATCCACGCCAACCCCGAGGTCTTCGCGCAGCACGTGCAGCGCCTGACCGCGGCCGACCTGGCCAACATGGGCGTCGAGGTCGTCAGCTTCACCGTCCGCGAGGTGCGCGACCCGTCGGGTTTCCTGCAAGCCATCGGTCGCCCGCAGCTGGCGCAGGTGAAGAAGGAGGCGGAGCTGGGTGAGGCCAACGCCTGACGCGACGCGAAGGTCGGTCGCGCCGCCNCCGCGCGCGCCGCCAACCTGACGGCCGTGGACGCCACGCGCGACGTCTAGCTGGCGGAGGTCGAGCGCGTAGCGCCCGTTCCGCGGCCGGTGTTGATCCTGGGTGAGCGAGGCACGGGTAAGGAGCTGGTGGCGCGCGCGCTGCACGACGCCTCGGGGCGAGACGGCCCCTTCGTGGTCGTCAACTCCGCGGCGCTGGCGGACGACCTGCTCGAGGCCGAGCTCTTCGGTCACGAGCGCCACCGCTAGACCAGCGCGGACAAACGCGTGCGCGGCCGCTTCGAGCTCGCCGATCAGGGTGCGCCTTCCGGCTCTGCGGGACCGGGTCGAGGACGTCCGCACCCTCGCCGAGCACGTCGAAGTGCCGTCCGCCGTGGCCCGGGCTACTACGTCGCCAAGTACAAGGCCGCACCGTGAGCCCCGTTTCGCGTTCTTGGCGCCTCGGGCGAATGCCCAGGCCGCGCGGGCGTCTATGGCTTGGAAGCAGGGCCGAACGAACCAGCCGTGCTACGATTTGGGTTCGGTCCGAGCCCGCCGTGGAAAAGCCAGATAAGGCACAAAAGAAGCTGAAGAAGCGCCATGACCGCCGCGCCGTCTGGGTGATGCGTGCCGGGGCGTTGCTCTGCCTGTTGGGCNTCGGCCTGGGCGTTTGGCTCACCCAGACCGATTGGGGACGCGNGCNCATGNGCCGCCTCGCCGTGAGCGTGATCCGGCGCGAGCTGGGTCTACANGCCACGCTGGGCGAGGTCCGGGTCGATTTCTCCTACTTCCCGCCGGGCGTCGCGGTGCACGCCACGGACATCGTGCTCGACGATCCCGTCTACGGACGCTTCGTCGAGGCGCGCGAGCTGACCATCGAGCCGTCGCTGCGCGCCTTCCTCGCCGGCGAGCTCGATCTCGAGACGATCCGCATCGACCATCCGACCATCCACCTGGTCGTGCGCGATGGCGAGGTGCGGAACCTACCGCGCACGCGCGACACCCCGGAGGGTGAGACCCATCTGCCCTTCTCCGCGATCGAGGCCACCTCCGCCACGGTGATCATCGACGCCCAACCNTTCGCCGACGCGCGCATCGAGAACATGGACCTCAGCGTGCGCGTGGAGGCGGGACGTCGGGTCTCCCTNCGCGCNGACGCGAGCGGCGGTCAGGTGGTGCATGCGCTGGGCACGGAGACGCTGCAGCGGCTGTTGATCGACGGCGAGATCGANCCCGATCAGGAGGTCGAGCTGCGTCGCTTCGTGCTGCGCACGGGCCANGTGCGCCTGGGCGTCAGCAACTTCCACTTGCCGCTGCCCTACGACCGGACCTGGGCGGGCGAGGTCTCGGCGCGGCTCGATCTCGGGCACCTGCGCCACCTCCCCATCGGCGTGGATCTGCCGCCGCTCGATGGCACGCTCGAGCTCCGCGGTGACGTGAACGGAACGATGGATGGTCCGATGGGCCAGGGCGACGTCCGGCTGACGAACGCCCACATCGACCAGTACGGCATCGGTGAGAGCGTCGACCTGGCCGTGGACTTCGATCCCCACGGCGTGCGCGTTCCTGCGGGTGACGTGCACCTGGTCCAGAATGGCGGGGTCGTGCACATCGAAGGTGGCGTCTCCTTCGACGGCGCGATGCCCCTGCAGCTCCAGATCGGCGTCGAGCACCTGGAGATGGCGAAGCTGATGGCCCAGCTCGGCGTGACGCCCGACGCCATCGTGCAGTGGGATCTGTCCGGACCCATCGGCCTCACGGGCACGCTGAGCCCGTTGAACCTCGGCGGGCCCATCGTCATGGACACGCGCAACTTCCGCATCACCCAGGACGCCTGGCACACGCGCCCCGCGCGCCACGTCCTGGCGGTCAGCCGCGCGCGCCTCGCGGGGACGGTCTCGGTGCGCCCCGACGGACTGCGCTTCGAGCACCTCGAGGGCGACACCCCGCACAGCCACATCGCCGGCGACGTCTTGCTCGGCTTCACCGATCACCTCGAGNTCNCGGCGCGCCTCACGCACACCGACCTCCAGGACGTGACGCCGCTGCTCGAGTTCGANCTGGCCGGTCACGGGGAAGTCAACGTGACNGTGGAGGGGACCTACGGCGATCCGCAGGTGCGGGGCCACGCGCGCATCGCGGGCTTCGCCTTCGGGACCTTCCCGCTTGGCGACGTGGAGAGCGACTTCCGCCTCGAGGGCGGCGGCTTCATGGCGCGCTTCCCCTCCATCGTCGCGGTCAAGCGCCAGAGCCGCTACCGCCTCGACGATCTCCTGCTCGATTTTCGCGANCACCGCTTCGCGGCGACCACGACCATGGTGGCGTCTCGCGTCAGCCTGGCCGACCTCTACCACGTCTTCCACTTCGATCAGGACGAGCGCTTCGAGGCCTACCAGGCCGTCGGNTCGGGGCGCGTGGGCATCCGCTTCACCACGGATTACCCCGGTGACGGTCCCCACGGCACCATGCTTGCCGACATCGACATGGACGTGAGCGAGGCCGACATCGACGGCTACCACTACACGGACGGCGCGTTCGTGGGGCATTGGCGCTGGCTCGACTGGCAGCGCAGCTACGAGGGTGGCGAGCTGACCATCGACCACGCGCACCTGCATAAGGGTCATGGCGTGGTCACCGTCGCGGGTGCCATGGGCCTCGAGGGCGCGCTGCACCTGTCGGCGGTCGTCGATCAGATGCACCTGAACGACGTCGAGGGTCTGCACGAGCACATGCCCGGCCTCGACGGCACGGTGGGCGCTTCGGTGGAGGTCAGGGGCACGCCCGATCTACCGCGCGCCGACATGGACGTGACGATCACGGGCCTGACCTGGGAGGGCACGCTGATCGGCGACGGTCGCACCTACATCCGGCTCACGGACGACGACGATCCATGGGTGCGCGCCGCGCGCGCCTGGGATCCCGCTGCGCCTCCCGCGGACGAGCCCTGCGGTTACGCCCGAGCCGGCTTCGCCCGCGCGCACTTCCGGCCGGATCCACCCTACAGCACGGCCAATGGGCCGATCCCGCGCTCCCCGAAGCAGAGCGCCTACCTGGTCTGCGGCGGCGGCGCGGACGGGCAGATCGCGGTGGACATGGCCTTCGGGCGCACATCCGCGATTCCGCTCCGGGGTCTGGTGCGCCTGGCCGGGATGAAGCTCGACGACCTGCTCCAGGCCCAGGCCGCGGACGACACGCTGCGGGGCGACGTCAGCGGTGACCTGCTGCTCACGGACGGCGCCATGTTCGACGACGACTCCCTGGTCGGTCAGCTGCGCCTGCCGCGCGTCGCGGTCTCGGCGAGCGGCGTCTCGGTCGAGAACGTGGGCGACGTCGTGGTCGATCTGAACGGGCGACGCGGCTTCGAGGTCGGGCGCGCGCGCTTCAGCGGATCCGGCTCGACGCTGGACGTCTCGGGCACGGGCTTGATGCGTGGGGGCCTGGCCTTGCGCGTGGACGGAGCGCTGGATCTCGCGCTGCTGGCCACGCTCTCACCGCGGCTGACGCGNGCCTCCGGCGCCGTGGGCATTCAGGTGAACATCACGGGCACGATCGACGATCCGGCCGTCTTCGGCGAGGCACGGGTGACGGACGCGGCCTTCCACTTCGCCGACTTCCCCGCTCCCATTCGCGAGCTCGGCGGGCACGTCACCTTCAGCGCCCACCGCATCCTGTTCGAGGACTTCGGCGCGCGCTTCGCCGGAGGTCGCTTCTCGCTAGCCGGATCCGCCAGCCTGCGCGCCGGCAGCATCGACCGCTACGCCTTCGACGTGGGCCTGTCGGGCCTCTCCTTCACGCCCGAGCCTGGGCTCGAGCTGGCCTTCGGCGGCAGCACGCGACTCACCTGGCATCAGGGCCAGCGGCTGCCCTTGCTCGCGGGGGACATCCACATCGATCGCGCGCGCTACACCAAGCCGGTCTCGCTCTCGCCCACCATCGGTGAGCTGAACCGCGCCTCGCGCCTCGAGGTCGATCGCTACGATCCCGACGCGGACCAGCTCTCTCTCGATCTGCGCCTGACCACGCGCGAGCCTCTGCGCATCGAGAACAACGTCTTCGACGCCGACGTGGTGATCCAGGACTCGGACGCGCCCTTCCGGCTCGTGGGCACGGATCAGCGCTTCGGCGTGATCGGCGCTCTCGGCATCCCGCGCGGTCAGGTGCGGCTGCGTGGGACGGAGCTGAGCGTGCAGCAGGCCGACATCGAGTTCGACGATCCCACGCGCGTCGATCCCCAATTTGACGTCACGGCCACGACCGAGGTGCACCGCGCCACGGACCCGAGCGCGCCCAACTACCGCATTCGGCTGCGCGCCCACGGCAACCTCGACGGCTTCCGCCTCGATCTGTCGAGCGACCCCCAGATGGGTCAGGAGGACATCATCCTGCTCCTGACTCTGGGCATGACGCGCAGCGAAGCGGAGCAGCTCCAGGCCGGAAACCTGGGCGCCGCCGGGCTCGAGGCGCTGACCAACGTGACCGGCGTGAACGACGAGGTGACGCGGGCCGTGGGCGTGATCGACGANTTCGGCATCACCACCGTCTACTCCCAGAGCACGGGTCGACCAGAGCCCTTCGTNAGCATCGGCAAGCGCATCACGGACCGCGTGCGGCTGACCGGNGCCACGGCGCTCACGGGCAACGAGCGCGACGTGCGNGCCACGGCCGAGTGGCGCGTAGGTGACCAGACCAGCGTCGANGCTGTATATGACAGCGTCAACCGCCAGGGCACGACCTTCGGAAATCTGGGTGTGGATCTGCGGTGGCGTCTCGAATTCGAGTGATCGTTCTTCCCCGACCNCACCTCCGCTCCTTCGGGACCTCGAAGCCTCTCTCGGGCACGTGGAGGCCGTGGCTGGCCCTCGCCCTCTGCCTCGCGTCGCTCGCTCCTCGCATCGCGCNCGCGGAGATCCCCCAGGAGCTGCGCGGTGCCCGCGTGGTCGACGTGAGNGTGGCGAGCAGCGGGANGAGCTCGGTCGGGCAGGGGACCACCGAGCGCGCNGTGGGCATCCCCGTGGGCGCNCGTCTCAGCCGCAGGCTCTTGCGTNGCGCCACGCTGCGCATGCTCGAGTCCGGTCGCTACGCGGACGTCGCCTTCGATNTGATCCCCGCGCCNGGCGGTGTGCGCCTCGTGGTGCANGTCGAGCCGCGCATCGTGCTCTCGCGCGTGGATCTGCGCCCGGCCGGAGCTCTGGATCGCGAGGAGCTCGCGAGCCTCGTGGGGACGCGCGCCGGCGAGCTACTGGATCGCGCGAAGCTCACCCGCGCCCGTGACGCCGTCCAGCGGGCCTTGGTGGAGCGCGGCTACGACGACGCC
>Ga0051980_10001677_pt1 | contig 16764 bp, 12 predicted proteins | sample CryGey13umfilter_2_FD_55014 | JGI IMG/M metagenome (GOLD analysis project Ga0051980, IMG submission 55014) | Groundwater microbial communities from aquifer in Utah, USA - Crystal Geyser 4/9/14 3 um filter | ecosystem: Environmental > Aquatic > Deep subsurface > Groundwater | place: USA: Utah...
TCAGTGTAATAATTACACTGGTTTTTTTTGTTTTATTATTTAACTAGCAGGGGGTGAAAATATATGATGGAACTATCATGTCGGACATTGGGCTTAGATTGCGACTATGTCGCGAAAGGTGAAAACATGGACGAACTTATGAAAAACGGCTTGGAGCATACCAAAACAGCCCACCCGGAAAAATATGAAGAAATGATGAAAATGACAGAAGAGGAAAAGCAGAAGATGATGGCGGAAATGCAAACCAAGGTTGCAAAAGTATGATGCCGCCGGATTTTTGCGTTCGTCTGGACGAAAAAAACGGCTTGCTGAAAAGGCAGGGCGTTTTTTTATTCGAGTTGTCCACTTTCTTTGACGGCAAAGAAAGTGGACAGAAAGAAACCGCCGCACTGGCTCGTGCTGTGGCAAGTTCATTCCGCGGACTCGCTAAAATCACTAAAAACGACGTCGCTCCATAGAGGGAAAAGTGATTTTTAGCGCTCGTCCGCTGGAATTTGCCTACGCACATTCGCGATGTGCGGTTTTATAAAAACTAAGGTCCGACCTTGGCGGGTTTAAGGTCGGACCTTGAGAATTTGAAAAATCAACCTTGCGTGAGGGCTAGCTGCGGATTTAGCGTAAGCGAGTGGTTGGAAGCAAGAATTGTTGAAAAGAAAGTGGCTGAATAACTGCGTTGATAAAAGCCCTGAATCGTGGTAATGTGGGTGTAAATCCACTTATGCGAATACTTTTTTTCAATTATGAATATCCGCCATTGGGCGGCGGCGCGGCTAACGCGACCGCCTATATTTTGCGTGAATTTTCCCAAATTCCGGACTTGGAAGTAGATTTGGTGACATCGGCGACCGGTGAAAAATACGAACAGGAAAAAATCGGCGAGAAGATAAAAATTCACAAACTGCCGATTGGGAAAAACGAAAAAAATCTGCATTTTCAATCGCAAAAGGACCTCTTGGTTTATGCCTGGAAGGCCTATTTTTTTTCCAAAAAACTGATCAGAGAAAAGCATTACGATCTGACCCATTCTTTTTTTACGGTGCCGTGCGGATTTGTTTCGCTGCTCCTGAAAAGAAAATATAAATTACCCTATGTCGTGTCGCTCCGCGGTTCGGACGTGCCTGGGTATTCCGAAAGGTTTTCTTTTCTATATAATTTGCTTACACCTCTAATTCGACATATCTGGAAAAAATCCGCGGTCGTCGTGCCTAATAGTGAAGGGCTACGGGAACTAGCTCTCAAGACCAATTCCAAACAAGCAATGAAAATTATTTATAACGGAATTGACATTGATCATTTTTGTCCAAAACCGGAAGCTCGGCTGGCCGGTAAATTTATTATAACCACCGGCGCTTCGCGGGTTACCGTGCGGAAAGGGATTAGCTATCTTGTTGAAGCGGTGGCTAGAATTAGTTCCCGTTATCCAGAAACATACCTTAAGATTATGGGCGATGGAGATGATAAGGAAAATATGGAGATGCTTGCGAAGGAATTGAAAATGGATAAAAATATTAAATTTCTGGGACGAATTCCCAGAGAAAAAACCGCGCCATATTATCAAGAAGCTAGTGCGTTTGTTCTGCCGTCTCTAAATGAGGGCATGAGTAATGCAATGCTGGAAGCCTTGGCTTCAGGACTCCCATTGATTGCGACCGACACCGGCGGGAGCCAAGAGCTGATAAAAGACGGGGGAAACGGTTTTATCGTGCAAATGAAAGACTCCGCGAGCATCGCGGAAAAACTGGAAAAATTAATAAACAATCCAGACCTCGTGAAAAGCATGGGCGCCAAAAGCCGAAAAATTGCGGAGGGTATGAGCTGGAACAATGTGGCAAGAAGTTACAATGAACTTTATAAAGCAATACAAGATAATAAATTTTATAATTTTTAAATAACGTTTTAATTTTTTGATGTTTAAAAATTTAGAAATTAGCCTGCCTGCCAGTAGGCAGGGATTTATTTATAAAATTAAAAATTGGAAATTAAAAATTAATAATCATGAATCTAAGCAAGACCGTAAAATCTATTCTTAAAGTTTTAGTCAGCCTCGGATTTGTCGCCTGGATCATTCTTCGGACCGATTGGCAAGAAGTCTGGTTCTATTTGAGTGAGATAAAGCTTTGGCATATCGCGGTTTATGTTTTTTTTGTCATCTGCGGAATGATCATTTCCGCCCACAAATGGAAAATGCTTTCCGATTTCAAGGGAATCCGGCTGCCGGTCAAGGACTTTTTCAAATTCTATCTAACCGGCACCTTCATCAACAATTTTATGCCGTCCTTCATTGGCGGCGACACTTTTCGGGCCTATGAAGTCGGAAAGGCCGAAGGTAAATATGTGGCGGCTGCCTCCACGGTGGTGATCGACCGGATAACCGGTTTTGTCGGAGCGACGATTTTAGTTTTGGTATTCAGTCTGCTCAATTTGAAAACGATTTTGCAAAACGATCTGCTGGTCATCATTGATTCCTTGGTTTTAGTGTCCCTATTTTTTGACATATTTTTGGCCATGGCCCGGCGGTTTGCTTTTTGGGAAAAAATGCACGGGCTGCTCCCGAAAAAAATTAGTGAACTAGTGAGAGAACTGGACCACTACAATCACAATTCAAAAATACTTTTCCGCTCGGTTGGATGGTCGATGCTTTTTGCGCTCGTTGGCGTGGCGCTGGCCAATTATGTCCTTTTTTTGTCGCTCGGAGTGAAAATCGGTCTCCGTGACTATTTGTCGGTTATTTTTCTCATCAGTATCGTTTCGGCCATTCCGATCAGCATCAACAACATCGGAATCAAGGAGTGGGCCTACGTCACTTTTTTCGGATTTTTCGGCGTGAGTGCTTCGATTGTTGTCGCCATTGCCATCATCAGTCGATTTTTGCAAATGCTTTTGAGTTTTTTGGCCCTGCCGATCTATCTGGAAAGCAAAGTCGAAAAAGAGCTGATTCAATAGCTCGGGAAAGCTGTTGGGAAAGAATTATTTTAGATACACTTCGCCGGCCGGAAAAATCTGGACAAAATTATTCGGCCGGCCAGCCAGAATTATTCGGAAAAGAGAAGAGGGCACGGAATAAAGTTTTTGGAAATCCACGACTTTTCGGAAGGTGGAATTGTCCGCCATTTTGAGGGAACGGGATTTGCGTCCGGTGGAAACGACGAAGTAGTCAAACGCCACGCCCTGGATGTCATTGCGATTGAAATTAGTCACGCATTTTCCGACGAACGATTCGCAAACAGCGCCTTTGTCTGACCAAATATGAAACTTCTGAGCATCCGGCAGGCCGTTGAGATATTGGGCGGCTTCGAAGCTACCATCACCCATATCTTTCAAATTAAGCAAATATTTTTCTGGGAGAAAAGCGGAACCATAAGAAAAGAAAAAGGGACGCACTAGATATAAGCTGGAGGCGGAAATGAAAATGAGCGCGAAATAAAACGCGTAGCCGGAAAAATATTTCTTCGCCACTACGCCAATTTTTTTCCATTGGATAAATTGATAAAGTCCGATGGCGGCCATGATTGAGGCTAGGGGATAGAGCACGATCTGATAGCGGACCGTGGCGCCGACATGATTGATGGTCGAGGCGAGATAATAAAAAACTATAAATATGGAAAAATAAAAAACGATCAGACTTTCCGGGGGAAAGTCTTTTTTATTCCAGATATTTTTGACCAAAGTGAACAGGAAAAAAACGAAAACCAGGGGTGTCAGGCCGAAAATCAAACTGTAGACATCGGCCAGAATGTTGCCGGAAAAAATGTAAGGCTCGAGCGAACTGCCGGCTTCGCCTTTGGGCGAGGATAAGATCGCCTCAAAATCCCAAAATTTCATACCCAGATAGGTGTTGAGCAGGACCGTGGCGATAAGAGCCAGAAAAATAAAAGTAAAAGATTTTATGATGACTGACTTATGTTTATTCAAAAAACCCAGCGTTCCTGCAGTAACTCGGCCGCGCGAGAATAATGCGTCAGCCAGGACCAGTCCGATAAAACCGGCAAAAAATGGCCAAGTAGAAGCAAAAGCCGTGCTCAAAAAAGTTCCCTGGAGAACCATCACGGGACTTTTCCAAGTGGCCGGGAAAAGAGCGAAAAACACTACCAAAGAAATTCCGACCAGGATCGCGTAATTCAGCAGTGATTTTTTCAGGTATTGAACAATGGGAACGGACCGGCTCTTTTCGCTGAAAATATAATCCAAAAAAATCAAACCAAAAAAATACACATAAAGAATGTTGGCGACATATTTAGTGAGGAGCGACAATCCCAAAAAAAGTCCGCTCAGATACAAATATTTGCGGGTGGATTCTTTTTGGAAAATCAAAAAACTCAAAACAGAAAGCGGCAAAAAAACCAAAAGCAAAGAATCGGGATTGATGAGGAGCGACATCCCAAGGATAATCGGAGAAAGGCCGATGAAAATGAGTCCAAAAAAAGCGATGGAAGAGTTGAAAAGTTTTTTGAGAAATGCGTAAAAAACCAAAAGCATCAGGAGATCAAACAAGAAAATCGGCCAGCGGAAAGAAAAATTTATTTTCTGGAAAGTTGCGGCTTCAGCCGGCGTTTTCACATGATTCTTAATTTTTCCCCAGGGCAGGGGATTGATGGAGAGCAATCCCGCGCCTGACAAAATGGCCACGGTGATGCCCGGCTTGTCGTTGATGTTGGTGCTCCGCCATTTTTGGGTTTTAATCGCTTTCCAGAAATCAGGCGTGCGGTCGTATGTCCAATAAGGTTCGTCCACGGCCGAAAACCGGGAAAGACGGGGCAGACCAAAAGCAAAATTAATTCCCAAAACCAAGAAAATTATTATTGCGCTGATTATTTTCTGGCTGTTTTTCATGCTCCTAATTTAAGCTTATAGCCAATTATAATACATTTTCCCCGGTTTGGTAAAATGATTGGAAATTGTGTATAATAATTAAGTTAATTATGAAAAATCCGAAGAAGTTTTTTACGGTGACCATCGTGATTTTGATAATGCTGGCGGCGTTTGCGGTCCGTTTTTATAATTTTCACGACTGGCTTTATTTCAAAATGGACCAATCGCGCGACGCCAATCTGATCAGCCAGGCGATTGAGAACGGTCCGGGCTATCTGCCGCTCCTGGGACCGCGCGCCGGCGCCACGGAAGTGGAAAGCGGATATTTGCGGCTGGGTCCGATTTTCTATTATTTTCAATATATTGCTGGAAAATTGTTCAAATCCATCCAGCCGGATGTGCTGGCTTATCCAGATTTGTTTTTTTCCATCGCGGTTTTACCCTTGCTTTTTCTTTTTTTTCGGCTTTATTTTTCCCGCCGGCATTCGCTGCTGATTCTGGCGATGTATGCTTTTTCTTTTTTGATAATCCAATATTCGCGTTTTGCCTGGAATCCGAATTCCTTGCCCTTCTTTTTTATCCTAAGCTTTTATGCTTTGCTTAAATTTTTGAATTCGGAGAGTGTGCGGAAAAGGATGGCCTGGATTGCGCTATGGTCAGTTGGCATCGCTGTTGGATCCCAGTTGCATTTTTTTGGCTTTTTCACACTTCTCGGAGCATCCGGACTGCTTTTGCTTTTTCATTACCAAGTCTGGAAGAAAAAAGAATTGCGCGAATTATTCCAAAAAAGCGCTTTGAAAAAGTTTGCGATGTTTGCGGGAACCGCCATTTTGTTTTTTGGACTTATTTATACGCCGGTTATCTTGAGTGATGTGATGCGAAAAGGCGAAAATGCGAAAAATTTTGTTGATGCGCTTGGTTCTAAGGCGGAAAACAAGCCTTTTTTGGATAAAATCGGCAAAAGTTTCTCGGAAAACTTACACTATTATTGCCTGATCACGACCTCTGATTGCTATCAAAGTAAAATGGAAAAAGACCTTTTTCCCATCGCGCTCACTGCCATAATTCTGGTGGCGGGACTGCTTTTGGCCATGAGAAAACTTTGGAAAAAAACCGAAAGCGGAATGCAAAGAGATTTTCTCCGACTGTTCCTAATTTGGGCGGGAGTTTTTTTCATTCTGACCATTCCGGTTTCCTTCCAACTGCGCCCGCGATTTTTTATCGTTGTTTTTGCGATACCATTCATGGCGCTCGGCTTGATCTATCAATTTCTGGAGGAAAAATACGGTAGGAAAATTCTTATTGTTCCGCTTCTGGCAACGGCCGGAATTTTGCTCTATAACGCCCAAGGCACGGCCGCTTGGTTCAGTGAACAGCAAAAATCGCAAAGCGGAAGCACAGATATTGAGCGGACATTAATTTTGAAAACCAAGGACGGCGTAACGCTTGGGCAACTCCAACGGGTTGTAGATTATATATATAGCAAGCATAATCCAGACGCAAATATATATTATTATGTGAAGCCGGAGCATGTTGCGCCGGTTCGGTATCTTCTGGAATTGAAAAAAGATCCTCAGATGAACATCTCGCCCCTGAAAGTCAATAATGATCCGAATGCTCAATATTTCGCGATCGCGCCCGCGGATAACAGCTTGGATTCACTTTATGCCAAAGTAGAAGGGAATTTCAATATCTTATCTGCGGAACAATTCGGGCAACTTAAAGTGTATGAAATAGATTTTATAAATCGGAGCGTTTCCGCGGAGTTCAGATTTAAAACAAATACCAGGAAAAAAGATAGAATTTTTTGGAACGACGTTTTTGGAACAAGGGAGATGAAAAACAAATTCTTGAAATCGAAGGCGATGAATAACGAGATCGCTGAAAAACAATTTTTTTCTCTAAATTAACTCAAAGCCTTTCGTTCTAGCTGAGATTTTCCCTCATTCTAAGGCATTCGATGGAAAATCTCAGAGAAACAAAATCTTTTCAGACAAAAATTTATCGAAAAAATTTATTCTTCAACGTCAATGTGATGAGCGGGTGTGTCTTAAAAGTAAAAACACAATCAGGGGCGATTCTTAAAAAAGCGGACTGGAAAACCATCTTCTTTTTAGCTGTTATTGTTTTTGCCGTTTTTGTAAGAGTATATAAATTTGATGACCTGCTGCTTTTTAAGGGGGATGCTTTTCGGGACGCCGTGATGGTGTCACGGGCCTATGAAAACGGACCTGGCGAATTGCCACTGCTCGGCCCGCGAGCCGGCGGGACCAAATTGCGTCTTGGCCCCGCTTTTTATTATTCCCAGTATTTATCGGCGATTGCCTTTAAAAGCGTTTCGCCACCGGTTTTGGCCTATCCGACAGTTCTATTTTCGCTTCTTTCGATCCCGGTCTTTTGGCTTTTGGCACGCAAATTTTTTTCGCGCGATTGGTCAATATTGATCACCAGTCTTTTTTCACTTTCTTTTCTGGCGATCGAGTATTCGCGGTTTGCCTGGAACCCGAATTCAGCGCCATTTTTCAATTTGCTTTTCTTTTATGCTCTTTTGGAAATTTTTGATGAAAAAATGGCCAAGTATAAAAATTGGTTCGCGGCGCTTGCCGGCTTAGCCTTGGCGATTTCTACCCAGCTGCATTTTTCTAATTTTATCGCGCTCCCGATGATTTTGGTCCTGTTTTTGCTTTTGCATTGGAAAAAAACCCAAAAAGTTGTCGACTGGAAACCAATCGTTTTTTTCTTGTTGGCGATGTTTATTGTTTACAGTCCGGTTGTTTTGAATGACGCGGTCAGCAACGGATCAAATGCCAAACAGTTTTTGAAGGCCATTGAAAGCAAACCTTCCAATTCTTCCGTCGTTAAAAATTTGGTTCGCGAAACCAGTTACTTTGGAAAATATTTTTTGCGCATCACAACCGGCGCGCTGCAATCGCGGCGTTTGTATAATTACTCGGCACAAATCCTCATCTTATTCGCGCTCATAATAAATTTTTTGCTATGGAAAAGAGAAAAAGAAGATAATAAGAAAAGCTTTCTGGCGCTTTCCTTCCTGATTTTTGCGGTTTATTTTCTACTCTACATTCCTCTCGCCAAAGAAATTAACAAGCCGCGTTTTTTCCTGTCGCTTTTGCCCTTACCATTCATTTTTCTCGGCTATATCGGGGTCTGCCCATATGGAGAAAGCAAAAATTTAAAGATCATAAAAACTGGAATCGTAAGCCTGCTGGCGCTAGTGATGTTTTTAGGGAGTGTCCGCTGGACATTAGCTTGGCTAGGGGAGCTCAAAAAATCACAGACTCAAGTGGTGCGCCAGGAAGATACGCTGGTTCTGGATGCCAAAAAAGACCGCGTTTGGTGGACATGGGGGCATTTTCAGAAAACCGCGGCCTATTTGAGTTCTCAGTGCCCGACGGGCCAGATATATTTTACTTTAGCCAAAGACGTGGCGGATTATGACCATTCTATTGAGTATGCTTTGAATGAAGAAAAAACCGCTTGGCCGCCGAAAATAATCGGTAAAAGCGTTCCATATGACAGCGAAGGATGCTATTTCTATATTTCCCGCGTGGGGGCCGCGCTACCGGCCAAACTGGAAGAATTCAACCGGGAAAAAGCGGTTGATCTTGGCAATATTAGTGTTACGCGCTTCGCTTTTCGAGATTCGGCCGGCAAAACTGACGCGGCTGAAGCGCGCCGGACAGGCGGTCAAAAAAATTCCTCGGGAGAGGATAAAGAGCATCGGTTGTATTGGAAAAGCGTAGGAAGAAAACTTTTCGAAAAATAACATTTGTGTCTCTAAGGTCCGACCTTAAACCGGTCAAGGTCGGACCTTGACTTGTTTATTTTGTCGTTTCGACGACAACATTTTCAAATTTCTCGTTTTTGAGATTTTCTGAAACTATTCCGTTTTTGGAAGATATATTTATGTTTTGCAGCGTGACGTTTTCCAGCGGACTTTCAGAGAGGCCGGTCAGCGTAGCCGCATTTTTGGCGCGGTGGCATTCCAGGTCATTGATGTTGATGTCACGAAAAACCGGTGGCCTATTTTTGGCATAATCGGGTAAAGGCGTGCCATAATTCATATCCATCTGGATGGCGTCAGACTTAGCTCTTTGAATGAATATATTTTTGATCCAGATTTTTTCCACAATGCCTCCGCGGCCGCGCATCGCTTTGAAACGGATCCCATAGTCGGAGCTTTGAATGTTGATATTATACGCCAGGACATTCTTTATTCCGCCGGACATTTCACTGCCCAAAGCAATGCCGCTGTGGCCTTTGGCGATTTTCAAATCATGAATAATAATATTTTCGGTTGGTTTACCGATGCGCCAGCCGTCCCGGTCTTTGCCGGACTTCAGAACCACTGCGTCATCACCCGCGCCGAGCGTGGAATTTTCGATGATTACATTTTTTGAAGAATCCAGGACAATTCCGTCCGTATTGCGTCCATCCGTGTCAATCTCAATGTTTCTGACGATCATATTGGAAGAGTAGAGCAGGTGGATCGTCCAGCTGGGGCTGTTGATTATTTTTATTCCTTCCAGCAATATTTTATTGCAGTTTACAAACTGGATGAACGAAGGCTGAAGCGCGTCTTGCTCGTTGCCGAAGATTCTTTTTTCCACCGGAATGCCGCGCCTGGCCATATTGTAAAGCTTTTCAATGGACAGTTCTTCGGGAATGACGTTGGCTCCATAAAGTTCCGCGACTGAATTGGCCTGAATGTCATTCCATTTGAGCCAGGCTTTGCCTTGTCCATCCAACTCTCCGGACCCTGTGATAGCCACGTTTTGGCAATTTTTAGCGTAAATGAAAGGCGAATAATTATAAAGCTCGGTTCCTTCAAAACGGGAAAAAACGACCGGCAGGTAGTCGGAAAATTTGTCGCTGAACAAAATTTTTGAGCCTTCTTGCAGATCCAGGTCAATGTTGCTTTGCAGATGGATCGGTCCGGTGAGCCAATTTCCGGCCGGCACAACCACTTTTCCGCCGCCCTTTTTGGCGCAGTCGGCGATGGCCTCCGCGAAATTCTTGGTATTCATAAATTGCCCATCTCCAATGGCGCCGTAATCAGTTATGGGGCAAACGCGGTCCGGAAAAGAAACTTCCGGAATTTCTGGCATCATAAAAGGAATTTCTACCGGGCCCTTATCGGCGAAACTTACAACCGGCTCCTCTTTTTTAGCTTTTTCTTTTTTCGGAGCGGTTTGCTCTGCTGATTTTTTTTCAGACAAAAGCAGAAAAGCAAAAAGGCAGATAAGAATAAATAAACCGGCGAAAAAAAATTTATATTCTCGTTTCATATTTTTAAAAATACATGTTATTGGATTGAGATTATTTCAACGCTGGATATTTTGATAAAATTTTGCGGCCGGTAACCGATGCTAATTTTAAATGCTGTTTTAGAATCAAGTGAATAAAGGTTATTTAGATTGATAGGGCGGAGACCAATCCCAAAAGGCAAAACGCTTGATTGCGCGTAGCCCAATGTTTTGGACTTTCCGCTTCTGGAGGTAACGAAATAATCAAACTTAATTTTCCCGATCTCCCGCGGATTTAGGCTGGAAGTGCAGTGACCGATAAATTTTTCGCAGACTTGTTTTTTGTCAGTCCAGACTGAAAGATCTTTGGCGCCGGGAAGATTATTTAGATATTGGGAAATTTCCCAACCGCCATCGCCCATATCCAGCATATTAAGCATATACTGCTTAGGGAGAAAAAACGAAGCATAGGAAAAATAAAATGGCCTGATACGATTCAGGGATATGACCGAAATGACAAAAATCAAGAAAATTAACCAATACAATTTAACTCCTAAAAGATATTTCTTAACCATTTCCAGCTTAATAAATTGAGAAATTCCAATGGCGGCCATGATGGAAGCAAGTGGATAAAGAACAATTTGATATCGCACGGTCGCCCCAACGTGATTGATGGTTGAGGCAATATAATAAAACAGAATAAAAAGCGTGAAATAAAAAACGACTGAATTTTCTCGGGAAAATTCTTTGACTTTAGAATTTTTCAAAAGCGCGAAAAGAAAAAATAAAAAAACCATCGGAGTCAATCCGAAAATCAGGCTATAGATGTCAGCGAGAATGTTACCGGAAAAAATATTGGCTTCAGTTAGGGGTGTTTTGCTCCATTTTGGGTGAGCCAGGACAGATTCAAAATCGTAAAATTTCATTCCCCAATATGTGTTAAAAAAAACAAAAGCAATGAACGCCAAAAAAATAATGCTAGTGGCCTTGATCAGTAAATTTTTGTGACGATTTATAAAATAAGTAATTTTTTCAAGCATCTTATTTTTTAATAGAATTGTATCCAGCAGAATCAATCCCAGAAGAGCAGCAAAAATAGGCCAAGTGGATTTGAAAGCCTGACTCAGAACGGTTCCATTGAGAACCATCTCCGGCCTGATCCATGTAGCCGGAAAAAGGACAAAATAAACCGCCAGGGAGACCAGTACCAAGAGGCCATAGTTAAAAAGAGTATTTTTCAAATAACGGAAAAGGGGAACGGCCTGTTTTTTAGCGTCCAAAATATATTCCAAAAAAACGAGAGCGATAAAATAAACATAAAGGATGTTGGCGACATATTTAGTGAGGAGCGACAATCCCAGAAAAAGACCGCTCAAATAGAGATATTTCCTTTTTTCTTCTTTTTGAAAAAGTAAAAAGCTTAAAACGGAAAGCGGCAGAAAAATCACCAGCAGCGAATCCGGATTTATTATGAGCGTTATACCGAGGATAATCGGAGAAAGACCGATGAAAATGACAGAAAAAATGGCAATGTTAATCCCGAGCAGTTTTTTTATCAGGAAATAAAAAAGCGGAAGAGAAAATAAAAAAAAGATAAAAATCGGCAGCCGTAAAAAATAATAGATGTTATTAATCGTATTCAGCTGCTGTATGGTTTTTGGCTGGTAGGCCAAGTTTTTTGATTCTTTTGGATTGGGAATGAAGGGCAAACCGGCGCCGGATATGATGGCCAGCGTTACCCCGGGCTTATCGTTGATATCGGTTTTTTTCCAATTGTGTTCTTTCACCCCCTTCCAAAAATTTGGAACGCGATTATAGGACCATAGTGTTTCATCGTTGCCGGAAAAAGTTTTGATTCTGGGAAATCCGAAATAAGCGCTGGTGGCGACGACCAAAAACAAAATCATGGCCGATGTTACTCTCTCCTTCATAATGTGATATAATTTTATTGCAAATTAAGCCTAGTATACCAGTAAAAAAACGGTATGCCAAATACAGCAGCAAGTGAAGAAGTAAAAAAAAGTACGCTTATTTTAATAGCTCTTTTTTTAATTATTGTAACCGGCATATTTTTGCGAACTTTTCACTTTAGTGATTTCTTGCAATTCAATCCGGATCAGGCGCGGGACGCGAAAATAGTCAGTGACTGGATAAGCGGCCAAGGAACAATGCCGTTTTTTGGACCAAAAGCCGGAGGAACAGAATTTCATCTGGGGCCAATTTTTTATTATTTTGGAGCCGTCAGCGCGAAAATTTTCGGTCCGATGCCGGACAAGATGGCCTATCCGGATCTGCTTTTCTCCATCCTTTCCATTCCGCTTTTTTATTTTTTTCTCAAAAAATATTTCAATTACCTCATTTCTCTGGCCCTGACCTTTATTTTTTCAATTTCGTTTTTTGTTGTTTTCTACTCAAGATTTTCTTGGAATCCAAATCAAATTCCATTTTTCACCTTGCTATTTTTATTTTCGATACTGCAACCAGGCGAAGAAAAAAATGAATTCAAAAATTTTTGGGCCTTGCTGTTTGGAATTTCCTTGGCGATTTTGATCCAACTGCACACCTTGCTTCTCGTTGCCCTGCCTGTTTTCTCCGCGATTGTCCTCATGCATCTTATTAAAAGAAAAAAAGTCGAATTCAAAGAAATAATCATAATAGTGTTGACGGTAATCTTTCTTAATTTCGGTCAAATTTACAGTGAAATCAAGACTGGTGGAGCAAATGTGGCAGAATTTAGAAAAAGTTCAAACGCCAGATCGGACGGTTCGCGGCGCATATTTTCCAATATTGAAACAATAGCGACTTGCCAGATCCAGTCAAACTTGCATATTATTTATCCCACCAGTTCCGGGAAAAAATGCAATTTGTTTGATTTTTCAGGGGAAATTGGAAAAAGCAGAAGTTATTTTAGATGGGCGGAAAAAAATGCCTATAGCCTCGGCTTCTCCATGCTTTCCATAATTTTTTCTACCATCGGATATTATCTGATCTATTATTTTTATAGAAAAGAGGAAGATAATAACCGCAAGAATTTTTTGAAGCTGGTCGCGCTCTATAATTTGACCATTTTCCTAATCTTTATTCCGGTGGCCAGTGAAATGTATCTGCGATATTTCATAATGTTATTTTTTGTGCCGTTCATCCTGCTGGGTCTTTGGTTAAAAAAAATTACCGAATCAAAGCAAAAATTTTTGGTGCCGGTTCTGGCCGTTGCGGTTTTTTTGGCACTGGTCTCAAATGGACGGGTATTGGCGGAAGAATATCAAATTTATGCGAGCGGAAATGAAACCGATGTTAATAATGTTATTATGAAAGATATCTTGCCCATGGCGGACTATATTGCGAGCGCAGCCGGTTCGGCCAAGGCGATCCATCTCGCGGGAAATGATCTATATCTTATCAGATTCAAAAAATCTTTGGCGTGGTTTTTGGAAAAAAAAGGTATAGAAATCTGGTCGGCGGAAAAAAACGAGGCACTGCCAATTTTTTATATCGGCAAAACCGATGAAGACAAGAATTTATCCGAGGCAACGATAAGCGGCAGAGCGGTGGACGATTTCAGGAAGTTTAATAAAATAACCATATATAAACTAAAAGCGGCAAATTAAAATAAGTGCTCGAAAAAATCAAAAATAAATTAAAAACGACGCCGAAGCACGTTTGGATCCTGATCGGAATAATTCTAGTCGGCATTTTTTTGCGAACGTATAATTTTCACGATTGGCTGGACTTCCGATTGGACCAAGTCCGAGACGCGACTTTAGTCGGCGAGGTGGTGGAAGGGAAGGCTCCTTGGCCGGATTTCGGCCCCACCATGCGAAAGTCCGGGACCGCCAAAGACGCGTTATTCCGTATCGGGCCGGCTTATTACTACATGCAGATATTTTCGGCCAAAATCTTCGGCAATGAACCGGCCAAAATGGCCTATCCGGACTTGTTTTTTTCCATCCTTTCTATCCCGTTATTCTACGTTTTTCTGAATAAATATTTTCAACGGAAAAACGCGATGGTTTTGACGACGATCTATAGTTTTTCATATTTTTCGGTTCTTTATTCCCGCTTTGCTTGGAATCCAAACAGCATCCCATTTTTCGTAATCTTATTTCTACTAGCTCTTTACGAATTTTTGAGTGGCGAGGGAAAAACGCATCGGGGCTGGATAGCGGCAGCCGGGATGGCCTTGGGAATCGGAATCCAACTGCACGCCATCCTTTTTGTCCTCTTGCCAGTGGTCGCATTTTTAACTTTCGTTTTTTTGATGAAAAAAAATCGGCAAACGTGGAAGAAATGGGCAGTTGTTTTTCTGATCGCGTTAGCGTTGAACCTTGGACAGTTTGTCAGTGAGATTAAAAGCGGTTTTGCCAACACAAAAATTTTACTCAACACCCCGGTCAACAGCGCTTCGGATGGAGAGAGTTTATTGGTAAAAGTGGAAAACGCAATCAGTTGCCATTTTGAAGCTAATGGGTATATTTTGTCTTCTGCGGGGCAAGATACCTGCGCGCGCTGGTATTCTAAAATTATGCAAGGGGAAAGAATCACCAAATTACATAAAGGACCGGGATTTTGGGCAGGCATCGGGTTTAGTTTTTTATTTTCTATCTTCGGCTACGTCTTGTTGCTCTTTCGGCTTGTCCGTGAAAAAGAAAAAAAGAAAAAATATTTTCTAGGTCTGATCGGAACATTTTTGGCGCTTTCTTTCTTGGTCATGGTGCCAATAATCAGCTCGGGATTTTTGGAATTCAGATATCTCATCCATACATTTTTCGCGCCTTTTATCCTGCTCGGCCTATGGCTGGAATTTATTGCGGCGAAAAATAATAAAGTGTATCCGGTATCGGTGGCTTTGGTCTTGGCGTTTTTGCTGCTCACGAACGGCATCGCGCTCCGATCAAAAGCCGCAGAGCTTTCATCGGGAAACGGGAGCGACGATAATTCGGTATTTTTGGGCGAAGCCGGATCAGTGGTTAATTATCTGAGCGCTAATTCCGGCAACTCAAAAACAGCCTATTTTTCTGGGGAGGGCGTGTATGTTAAAAACTTTTTTCAACCTTTTTCATATTTGGCCAAAAAGCAGAACTTCGATCTGGTGCAGGCGCAGGATCTTGACAAGTTACCGACGGATGGAGCGGTTTTTTACATTCGGGGAAAATCTGATCGGATCGCTAATGAAATAAGAGGCTATTCAGTTGAGGATTATAAAAAATTTGGGCAGGTGGTTATTTATAAGTTAAAATGACATTATGATGGATAGCATAGTAAAAAAAATAAAAATGTTTCCTAGGTATTTATGGATTCTTCTGGCTATTATTTTGTTAGGAGTTTTTTTGCGTACTTATAATTTCCATGACTGGCTGCGATTCAATGCCGATCAATCACGGGACGCGACACTGGTGGGTCAGGTGCTGGAAGGCAAGGAATCTTGGCCGATGCTTGGCCCGAAAGCCGGTGGGACCAACTTCAGGCTGGGCGCCGCTTTTTATTATTTTCAAATCGGGGCGGCTAAGATCTTCGGCAATTATCCTGATAAGATGGCCTATCCGGATCTGTTTTTTTCCATTTTGTCAATCCCGCTGCTTTTTTTCCTGCTCAAGAAATATTTCACTCCGAAAATGTCGCTGGCGCTCACTGGGCTCTATACCTTTTCTTTTTACGCGGTGAAATATTCCCGTTTTGCCTGGAATCCCAATTCGGCGCCTTTCTGGACGATGTTATTTTTATACGCGCTTTTGGAAATATTTACCCCTCCACCAAAATTTCCTAAACAAATAACCGCTGGTGAACCGAATAATTTTTTGGTAGGGGTTTTTGATTCCAGCGGCCAGAAAAAAATTTGGTGGTCGGTGGCGGCGGGCACGGCCGTGGGAATTGGCGTGCAACTCCACACTTTTTTGCTGGTAGTGATGCCGCTCATAACCATCGGATATTTTGTCTATCTCGCGATCAAAGGTAATAATCTGTGGGAAAATTTTTTGATGGTTTTTTTGATTTCCATTTTTTTGAATGTCCCGCAGCTGGCGAGTGAAATGAAAACCGGCGGAGAAAACGCCAGAGCTTTGTTTAAGGGAGCTGAGACTAAAAAAGAAGAAAAGTCATTTTTGGCAAAAATTGGCCGGAATGGTGAATGCTTCATGACTGCCAATGTTTTTACTATTTCTGCCCTGGGAAGCGCGGATAAGTGCGATTTTTTGACGGCTAAAAACAAAAATGCGGCAGTAGACGGAATTTTGGGCGGGTTGCTGTTTTTGGGCGGTATGGGCCTCGGAATCTGGCGGCTGATCACAGAGTCAGATGGGAGTAAAAGGCGCTTCTTGGGGCTAATTTTGGCCTATACAGGCCTCCTGTTCATTTTTATGGTGCCAGTTGCCTATGAAATAACATTGCGCTATTTTCTGATTTTAGCCTTTCTACCTTTTGTCCTTCTGGGCTGGTGGCTGGAATTTTTGGAGAAAAAAATTCAAAAATACGGCTTTCTTTTTTGCTTGACGCTGATTGTTATTTTAGCGGGAATAAATCTGCGTTCAGTTCAGCAAAACTTTTCCACTCTGGCCGATTACACCCAAAAAACGGAGATGCGCAATTTCGACAATGTCTATTTGGGCGAGTTGGAATCCATCTCGCGCTATATAGTTGCCAATGCCGATGGGCAAAATGTTTTTTTGGGCGGAAACAGCAACTATCTTTTCAAAGC
>Ga0051980_10001684_pt1 | contig 16721 bp, 29 predicted proteins | sample CryGey13umfilter_2_FD_55014 | JGI IMG/M metagenome (GOLD analysis project Ga0051980, IMG submission 55014) | Groundwater microbial communities from aquifer in Utah, USA - Crystal Geyser 4/9/14 3 um filter | ecosystem: Environmental > Aquatic > Deep subsurface > Groundwater | place: USA: Utah...
CCCTGGTTAGGGTGTTTTTAATTGTTACAGCTACTTTTCCAGCTTGATCTATTGTTTGTCGATAACTTCAACATCAAGCTTCGTCAAAATTTCATGAGCGAACTGCCATTCTGTTGGAATGTAACCAATCTTGCAGAGATGTTCGGCTTCAGCCAACACCCGTTGCAACGCTTCAGTCGCCGCAATCAAATCCGGCATCATTTTACGAGCCTGCAGAATAAAATCGGCATTGGCTGAATTTGTTGAAGCTGCCAGCGCTGTTTTCAGATTTTCAATATTTTTCATTTGATTTCCTTTGGCATCCATGATTTTTCCTTTGTAGAAATTAATTAAATTAAATATTGTATTAGGCAATGAATTTCATGGACAAATAAAAACCACCCCGGAGGGTGGCTTTGATGTTACTTGTTATTTGATGAGAAGCTTACCGTCTGACACTAATTCACGTTCACGAAGTACCTGTTCTATTTCGTCGTAAGCCGATTCAGTCTGTTCTTCCAATTCTGTGCCGCCATTGAGCGCGGCTTTTTCGACACGCCAAGAATCGCCATCAAGCAGGTTAAACACCTTCTTGACATCTTCTTTCGACGCTTTGACATTGAGTCGAGACAACACATTCTCGATATCATCTGTTGTAATTTGAAATGCCATTCCTGTCATGATTTTTCCTAAGATTAAACCTGGTAATCACCAGGTTATTTTGTTAAACAACTTTATGAAATAACCGATATTCAACTGCCTCTTTCAATTAAAGAGATTGAAACAAAGCATTCCTGTATATTCCAATTACTAAAATACGTTTTTCATGTTTGACTCCAATTAAATATTGCAGAAAGAAATATTCTTCACGAGAGCAGAAAACTATTTAGACAAGTGATGAAGTTTCATTTCTGAATTTGGTAGTTCCATCATTAGCCGAATGACGCAAGACGCGGTAGGTTCAAGTGAACCAATAAGGTTGCTTTTCCTGATTATAAATTAAACCTACTGCTGCGATATTTTTTGCCATCAAAGAATTAGCCATCAGTTAAGTCAAACAAGCAACAAGCCAACCATCTCTGGGTGGTTTTCTTGTCTTTAATTTGACTTATATCACCAATAATGGTAAAATTAACCTAATAGTTAAAGAGTAAAGAATATGATTATCGGGTTGGTAAGTCGTACAGGTTCAGGGGAAGATACTGTAGCTGCTAATTAGACTAATGAACCTCATGCAATGATGTCGAATCCCATTATCGAGAACGACGGCACTCTTGAGGATTTGTCAGTTAAGTCACTTAATGTGATGAAAAATATTCAACTGATTGTTAAAATATTGTGAGGTGTAATAATGGCTAAGCAAAAAAGACGGATTAATATCGACCACGGCGCTTCTGCCTATCTTCAACGTATCAGTAGTAAGGCTATTAAGTGTGATAAATTACTTACCAAATTACGTTCTGCCGCGTTTGAGATAATTCATGATAAGCATCCTTTGCGCGTTATCCATGCTATGAATTATATTCACGCCAAGGAAGTAAACCCAAATGACGCAATGCTGCCATCTATGCTTTCTATTCTGTCATTACCAACAAACAAACTCCCTAGTCCTGACTGTCTTATTTTTGACAGGATTGAAAAAATCACTGTCAGGTTAGCTTTCGAGCGTCTTCATATAGAGGAAACCAAACAGGGATTACATCCAAAATTATTGGAACATTTACAGAGACAAAACAAACCTGTTGTTAAAAAACAACCAAAAGTAAAGGTATTGTCTAATTACGAGCCGATTATCGGTGACATTAGTGACCGGCCAAAGCCTACGGTTATTATCAAGAAACGTCGNATCATTAATGTACCATCTGAACTCTGAAGAAGGTAGTATGGACAATAATTTATCGAAATGAATACAATTTTTCTCAAAATAGGTACTGTATGATCAAATTTCCTAAATTTACAATAGCTTTTAATGTTTCAATGGCTTCAGCAGCTTGTTCTTGTAATGGTAAAAAGCATAATCATGTTGTCCATTCTCTTTTTAAAAAATGGAAAATTGGAAATAGAGTCTTTTGGTCCCAGTTTGTTGACAGCGAATATGTGCCAGAGGATATTGTTAACAATGGTGATATGAAACCCAATCCTTGGGTATCAAAATTTAAAAAGCATATTGACCGTCAAAACACTGAAAAAACAGCCATTAAATTATATTGATTTTTTTAATGCAAATAACGGTTCTTAAGAACAAAAATGAATAACATTATGATTCAGAAAAGTCCTGCTATACCGAAAATCACCAACGGTAGACCTCTAAAACACAAAGAAATATTGGCTCGTATATCGCAAGGTGAAAAATTTCGTCAATGCGGTTGTAATTTTGTGTTGGGCGACCCATCCTATTCAGCGTAATCACATCCGGTCTGAAGTAGCCCTTCAATTAGTTAATGACGGTCTTTTAACTATTGATGTCAATAATCTAATTCCTCGACAGCCTGAAGTTAATAAATGGTTAACCAAACGTGGTTACATGGCTCGCTTGGGCGCGGTTAAGATGGTTCACGCCGTTTAAGCCCAATCCCTGCCCTGCCGCCTCGTTTTGCTCTATTCACTTTCCTTCATAGCAACCCTAGTTAGCTCGCAATGACTCAGTATTATTTTCCTTGTGTTGCGTTTAATTTTCGCTTCCCTTTCATGTCTAAAGCGAGGTGATTCTCGCGGAGATGGGTTGATTATTCCACCCCATCCTTCTCTACGCTTACGCGCTCCGAAAAAGAATATACGGGACGAATCCCACAAAATTGTAATGCGCTCTCCAGTTCATTCATTAAGTGGGGCGCGCCTCCTATAAGGGCAATGTTTCCCTTCCCTACCGCAAGAGAGGCGATAAGATCGGCGGCACGTTCGATGTCCTTGCAACTAGGGATGTCTTCGAAAGTAAGCGCCTGCGTGAGCCGATACAGTTCACCGCCGTCTAAATCTACAACCCCTACATCACGTAACTCCTTACTAGCAGGATGTTGCGTGAGGTTAACAATCACTGGGGTAAAATCGCGAGTATCAACTCGGTTCTTCCCTGCCTCCATCACCTGTAAGAGCAGGCTATTAAAAACTTTAAGACGTAGTGGGCGCTTGCGATCCGCGATCGCCTCATAAATGAGGTTTAAAGCCTGCGACCTCTCAAAACTGGTTAATTCGGTGCAAGCAATTGCCGCACTCATCAACTGGGATTTTTGTATTGCTAATTTACATGTTGGGTATTCCATTTTTGTGTTCCTTTTATTAGATAAAAGTTCGTTACGATCAGGAGATTTCTGCTTCACGGGAAAATGCCATGCCACTTTACAGTAACAATGGACTTGGTTCTTCTCCACAGACTAACAAATCAGCCAGTTGGTTAAAACATTGCGCACTATGCGCGTTTGACTTCCATTTATACACATTATATTATTTGTGTAAATTAAAGTCAAGTAATTAAGGAGAACCCAGCAACCGGAGGTTAATCTCCTTTTACCCGATCTGAAGACCAAAGTTCTCGAAACAAAATCTAATAATAGTTTATTTCTTCGTGACAATTATATCGTTATGCAAAGGTAATTAATTGCGCACATCTGTAACAATCAATCTTCATTAAAGGAAAAATTATGAAACAAATGACAATGGCAGTAACTCTGACTGGAGCTAGTTCGGAATGCGTAAGTCTTAAAGATGTTCAACATGCTTTGCAACAATTGGGAGTGGATATTTCATTCCTCTATGCCTCAGAAGTTGAAATCGTTGAACCAGTGGTGAATCCAACAAAAAAAGTAGTCGTCTACATTCCAGCAGATGAAGACCTCGGTTATTACCTGGTCGATAAAATTGGTGATGAAGAAGACAGCGACAATAAAAAAGAGCTGAATGGTGATGTTCTGAAAGCCCTGCGCGATAGCGGAGTATGTACCCACTATTACCTACAACACCCTCGCTTTGACCGACATGGATGTCCTTTTTCAGTCGTTCATGACGACTTCGCTGCCGGTGTTGTGGGGGAGCACATGTTCAAAGCTTCTAAGAACATGGTAGTTACTGTCAATGACTTTGGTGATGATACGCCTGAGCGCATCTGGCTTGAAATCGAAGTAAAATAGTAATACAGAACCGGTGCCTTGTGCATCGGTTTCTTTATTAGTGGAATATATATCAATCTGCAATGTTGCTAAAAATGGAGTAAATCATGAAACAAAGAATAGTTTTACCACAAACCAGATTGCCAGACGCACCAGGTATTCAGTTGATGCTGGATATTAGCAGTAGTCACCTTCCTAAACAGTTGATGTTGGATACATCCAACCCGGAACACTATTTAGCTGATTACCCTGAAGGTCGATTCTTTTATGTTGGCGAAGATTCGGAAGATGTGCCATTTGAACTTGGTTTGGTGCTTGATTACGCTCGTTCATGCGGTTGCACTGTGGTTCGCGTAGACGCTGATGCAGACGTGATTAATAAACTTCCTACTTACGAGTGGGAATCGTGAGTCTAAAGAATATTTTGCCATTCAAAATTTGCCTGGAACGGCATTAAGTACCGAAATCAGAAAGAATATCCGTGTTAACAAACCCTTTGAGCGAATAGCTCTTAGGGTTTTAATTTTAACTGATGTAATTCGGTTATACATAAATAATCTACTGTTTACAACTCAATGAAATTCATAGCTACAAGCAACGATAATTATTTAGGAGTAACCGGCTAACTTATTAGGAGAAGAATCATGAAAGTAAATGAATTGGATATAATTTTTGCTTGGTTCTTTTTCGATGAAGCTCAGTTTAGTGAAAAAAAGATTCCAAACGTGAACGGCAAAAATCGCCCCTGCTTAGTGTTAGAAAGCTTAATGGGTGGTTATCGTGTAGCAGCAATTACTTCTCGTCATGTGTCAATCACAGGACGCATTAAAAAAGAAGCTCCTTTTAATGAAAGTGAAGCGAAGAAAATCGGGCTAAAAAAAGCCGGATGTGTCCTGATGAATAAAAGAGATATTATTTGTGAAGCGGATATTAAATTTGTTGTCGGCAACATAAGTAATGCCGAGGACTTATTGCTCCGTAGGCTGCATCAAGCAGCAAAAGAAGCAGAACTAATTTGACATCATCCCCGTCCTAAAGGACGGGGATTTCTAATCTCACGATCAGAAGATTTCTGCTTCACGGAAAATGCCATACCACTTTACAGTAACAATGGATTTGCTTCTTTTCCGCAGACTAATCCCTAGACCGGCGGTTAAAACGTTGCGCGATATGCAATTAAGAAGAACCCAGCAACCTCCGGTTGCGCTCCTTTGTTCCCCGGTCTTCAGACCGGGGTTTCTTGGGATAAAATCTAATAAACGACCTCACCTGGGTCGTTTTTTATTAATCTATTTTTCGTGCGGCAAATAACTGGCTTAAAGCTGAATTTTGCTTTAAAACTGGTAATCTAGTGTGTTCGTTTGGATAAATTTGTTTAACAATTTCTTCAAAAGAAGCTTGATTGATTGTGAATGAGTTATTAGATTTATTTATTTCAGCAAACACCTCGCTGATAAATTTTAATACTTCCGGATTTTTATCTTCTTTTTTTACCGACCCATCTGATAACCCGTGGCTCTTTACGTCGTTAGCAGCTAAATCAATAATATGTTGCGGAACTTTTATTTTTGTGTTCATTATNTTTTTATGTTTGCATGTAATTTTTGATGATTTATTATAACAANACAAGTTATACAAGTCAAGTAAAAATAAAAAAACAACCATAATCCCTGTAAAGAGAATAAGGTTGTAGTTTTAGTCGTGCTTCAAGCAGTTGACGCCTTTCCTGCCATGTGCTTTGTTTTTGTTGTTAAGTAATGTTACAAGCTAACTTCGCTAATTCAATTGCACCTTCGCGAGTTTCATGCCCGGCAACAAAACGACCATTATGGCAAAATACACCACCAGCAACTCCGGTAACATTATCGAGGTCACTACCTGTTAAACCAGCCCAATCAGCAGGCAATAACATTCGAGATTGGAAACTAGCATCTTTTACAGGAGCAGTCCGTAATACGTAATTTGAACTTTGTATAGCAGGATAAACAACTATTTTCACTTCAGGCATTTCATTGGTAACTGTTTTATACCATGGGAAATTTTTATCCAAAACGAGGATAGTGTCATCAGCAATTAGTAACGATTCATAAATAAGTTTGTTAGCCGACTTACCTCCTACCGCTGTCCTGATTGAGTTACAAAGAATAACGGAAGCAAAATCGACTGCACGCTTAAAAGCTCCATCAAAATCATTTGACTCTTGCCAGGTCGGATAAAAGTTCAAAATGACTTTTGAGATACCGTAATCAAAGCCAGAATAACCGCAGTCACACGCATCAGTCATCTGAATTAACGATGTGTCAACCAAGTCAGATACAAATCGATCCTTGGTGGCATAAAAACCAAATTCTTGCCATACCAAACCTGTACTAGCAAAAGGAACTCCGTTTGAACGATATCCTGCACCGCCTTTTTGATGATGGTCAAACCTGTTTTCATTTTTATCATAAATTTCACCTACATCAACAACAATATCAGCTTCAGCAATTTTAGTTTTATCTCTACTGCGAACAATATTGATATCGCCAAAAACCAACTTCAATATAGCGACAGCGAATACATCATCAGCATGGAATTCACCTGAGTGAGTACAAACAGTAATTTTTTCCATTTCTATTTTCCTTTTTAATAGAGATTATTTTACTTATATTTGATATAATTTGCACCGGTAAATAAAATAAAAAGGATTTTAATGAAACAAACGATCTATAGCGTATTCAAAAATAAAAAAACCATCAAGGACATTACTACTTTGGTTTTGTTGGTTTATTCAATTTTCAATACATTCATTTTCCGCACGTTTGTTAGCGCATCGATATTAATCGTTTATTTCTTTTTGACAGCAAGTTATACAACAACCGTCTATGAACTTGCTCAAATGCCGCGTTATTTTACTTTTTGGCAATTATCACTGATTCTTGCTTTTGCGTATTCTGTATTTTTATTTTTGTTTTTTGGTTCTGATCGAATTTACTTTTATCAGATGTCAAAAATAACCAGTAATGAAGAGTATTCCAAAGAAGAACATTATTGAAACCCCCTCTACAAGACCTTCGGGGCTTTAGCAGTGGGAGACTTCATAATTAATATGTCTTTCAAAGAAAAACCACAATCCGAAGAGTGTGGTTTTTTGTGCTTGTGTTCGACTCTTAGTCGAATTTAATCACCTCTCCAAAACTGTCTACACCACAAACAACATCGCCCCCATTCTTATTCAGTGACGCATTTTCTTGTGCTTCTTCAAACAAAAGAAAGCGTTTTTTCGAAAGATAATTGTAATTACCTTTCTTCGCAATAGCGTAATTTTTAACACGATTACCGATTAAGGTAAATTTAAAACTGCTTGTGTCGTCTTTATTTTCTCCAGCCCCATAATATTCCCTGATCATTGCTGTTACTTGTTCAAGAGCATCAACAAGATCGCTGTTGCGATGGACAGTAATTCGAATATTCAATTGCATGTTATTTCCTTATATTATGAATGAATTTTTATCCACATATTTGCATGATGGAATAATATCCACAGGTTTATTTTTCTCAAAATGATATCAATAAATTACATTCTTATGAGAAGTGTATCTCTATACAANTCAGTTAATCAATTTTTAGTCTTTCAACTACAAGGAATTATCATGAGTACAAGTNAAATTATGTTTGAAGGCAATATCCCCGCATGGGTTCTTGATGAAGTTACTAGGTATGGTGCTGCAACCAATGAAAGCGGCGACCACTATCTCAACCTGGAAGACTTAAACGAAGGTGTCAAACCTTCCATTATTCTGCAAAAATTAATCAAAAAAGCAGAACAAGCTGGCTGCACTACGCTGAAACTTTACAAATAACAAGGATATTTAAAATGAAAATCAAAACGTTGTTAATTCAATCTCGTCGTTGCAAAACATCGGAGGATGCAGATAACCTTCTTGAAAAACTTCAGGATGCATTTTGTTCTTCTGGTCAGCCATTGTCTCATCTTGGTACGGCAAACAAAGTAGCTTACATGGAAGATAAAAATCTGCCATTTGTTCAATTTGAACTGAATCATGAAATTAGTAAATATTACATCACAATGATTCGTCCAGAAATTAGCGACGGTAAATTTGTTGTGCTTGTAGCTACTAACCACATGCTGGATGGATTAGGTATGAGTAGTAAAAATTGGGAAATCGCTAAAAATATGAAAGAAGAGGTTATTGAAGCAGACTCAGAGCAAACTATTAATTCAGTCGCAAAACAAGCAAAAGAAATAGCCATTACAAACCATCGGTTGATTATCGAACGAGCTGGGGTGCCATCCAAAGTTGCTAAAATTGCCGCTCAAAAGAACTGGTAAAATTCAATCAAATAAAACAGGAATTCAATATAGCTGATAACTGAACACAACGTTGTTCTTCATGAGACGGATTGTCGCGTTAACAGTTTGGCTGTATTCTTCGGTTCGATGAACTGGATAATGATGAGTATTGTGACGCGGTACTTAAAATCATCCACGAGACACTTGAGAAGGTTATCAAAAGAAAATTAACTTTTCCAGAAAATACTAACCTGTCGTACAAAATCAAACAAGAGTTGAAAAAAGCTGAAGATTTGCAAACGCCGCATTTTGTAGTTGCATTCCTCATGGAGTCATGCGACCCAGAACTGAAGAAGTATGCCAGGGATATTGCCAACAAAGCACTTTACGTTGCTCCTGGAGATTCAACTCCTCGAATCATTAACCTACCTTAACAACAAGCCACCCTCCGGGGTGGTTTTTCTTTGNCCAGTTTTATACATCAATGAACTCTATCTCAAAGTACAAATCAACTTTAAGAGGCAAATCATGGCATTATTTCTCGAATTAGGCAATTACACTCGGTCAGCTAAAAAAATCATCAGGAGCGGCATTCCTGAAGAAATTAACGACATATCAAAGCGATGGGACATAGAAGTTGCACGTTGCGAACTGGAACTGCTTAAAGATGTGAATACCAATAGCATGGTATGGATTGGCTCACGCCAGGCACCTCCACATATCGATAGTTTATGGCGCAATTATTATTTTCTTATCTTTGTCGTAAAAGGCGACCATCTCTTAGGTTACAAAGACGGACAAGCTGAATCGCCTTCAATAAGTGCAATGCAAGGCGATTTGTTTCTTCTCGACCCAATAAAGGAACATTGGTTATTTGATGTTCAGTCATTCCAAAAAAATCAACCTCCTCGACCCTGGTTGGCTGTTCAATGGGAAATTCCTAAAAGGAATTATCAAAAAACAATCGAGAAGTTTGTTGATAAAATCCAGCAACTCAACAGTAGAACATAACAAAAAAGGACGCCAATGGCGTCCTTTTTTAATTTAGCTAATCAACTTTACGCTGATAACCTTTTGTCACATCAATTACTTAGCAACAGGCTGAACCGCTGGCTGAATAATAGGTTGAACCACGGCTTTAGTTGGCTTGGCTACATACATCTTAGCAGCAGTGGGAGTAGATTTAGTTACCGTAGCCGCTGTCGCATCCTTAGTTGCGGTAGCATCAGTCTTTGGAGATACGGCCGCTTCAGGAGTTTGAGTAACCTTGGACTGATGATTGACATGGTCTTTGTGATGCTTTACCTTAGTCTTTGCTTCAGTTTTTATCGCTTCGGTCTTGACAACTTCAACATTTTGAACTTGAACTGCCAGAGGAACTGCTTTTTCAACAATTTACCTGAGCACATATTATCTCCTGAAATTCATTATGCCGACCATTCGGCATACCATTACCGCATAAGTTTGCTAATAAGTTACAAAACAATTATTTCAAAATGTAAAAACAGGCTACTTTCTACAGTAGCCTGTTTTTAAAGATACTTAAATTCAATGAACGACGCGACTATGACTCATTGATCCCATGTAAGCTTTATTAAATCCTTGTCCATTATTACCAATATAACCTGTTGTTCCAGGTTGATTTGCTACAGCTTGCAAAGCCAAAGCTTTTTGCGCAGAAGTCATGGCAAGCCAACCGGATGTTGCTGCTGTTCGTTGTTGTAACAATGATAAAGATGTCCAAGCAGTATTTACTACAGCCGCCGCTTGAATAGCTGCTTGCTGTTGAGTTGATGACATGGCAGCCCAAGCGTTTGCTACTACTCGTTGTTGCTGAGCTGCTTGTTTTTGAGCTGCTTGCTGCTGAGCTGCTCGTTGTTGCTGAGCTGCTCGTTGTTGCTGAGCTGCCGCTGCTGCCGTTTCTGGATAATATATAGGTGAAGAAGTCAAACCGCCAGCTTTTACCGATTGAGTTCCCATAACCAGTATTAACCCGATCATTACTTTTGATACGTGTAGAGACATTGATTTCATGATTTTAACCCGGATTTAATATTAAGGCGCAAAACATAGCACATATAGATTAAGCTGGATACCCCACTAGATTATTGTTGTCAATATTTTTTTATTAACATTTGAATATATTTTTCAACTAAAAAATATCAATTATTATTCTTTTAATTTAGGTACATACCAATTAAAAGCAGTCTTAGGTAAATTAAGACCCGCTTTTTTAATCTGCATTTTGGTTAAACGAAGATTTGTTTTTAAATATAACAAAATGCCATCCAAGTATTCACTTGGATTTTGCTTCATCTTATTTTGCAATTGACACATAGCTGAATAGACATCAATTAAATTTGTCCGACGAAGTTCAATCGAAGCTCTTCTCTCGGTATTTAAGATCATAATTATATCGCTTTTTGAAATCTTTCCTCCACGCTTTAAGATGTCAAATTTTTCTACCAATGGCCTCCATAAAAGAAACCCTGCTCGACCTGGATTTAATTTGATCATTTTATCAAGGCGGAGCCACAGATATTCTGAGGCGTACTTTAACGAATTATCAAACGTTTCATTATTAACTTCAAATGAACTATTCCCTATTGATACTGGCGGTTTCTCAGTGTGAATAGTTAAATTTGGTGTAATGAGTTTTAATTTTTTAAGTTCAGACGATGAAAATATTTTATGAATACAGCTTGATCCGTAAAACAACTCCTTACCGTTATTATTTAAAATAACGTGAGCCATTTCTATTTTCCGTGTGCATCCAGATTGGCAGATTGTATCTTCCGGAACAAAATCAATTCTGATTAATTGAAGTGCGCACATAAAAACCTCCTGAGATTTAAGGAATCCAAATTGTCAGGTCGCGATTGTACTCGTATTTATTTTTACGTACATGACATAAATCGAAAAAGAAAGTCAGTGCATCTTCATTCAGATGAACCGGCTTACGTTGAGTCACAGCATCGGTCACGGTTTGACATGGTTCGCCCTTGATTTTCCCAGCAAGCAAGAATTTTTCCAGACGACCAATAATTCCACCATTAGTACGCTGATGTAAACCAGCAATAACAACAATTGAATTGCCAGCTTTAAATTCTTTAAGCAATTGCTCTTCTTCTGTAGCTGACCACTTAGCCATGCTACGAGTAGGCGCAATCAACTCCCCCTGCACTGCTGCTTTTAAAGGATTATCCAAGACTAATAATTTTTCTTTCTTCAACAGATCAGCTATCTGCCCAGTAATTACAGATAAAGAAAGATACATATCTTTTGATATTTCAGCCTTTTCAGGAAAATTTACCAACTGAGCAATAACGTTTTCAACATGTTGTAATCCAATAGGATTTGTATGTAATGTTAATTTCACGATTTTTCTCCTTATTTTTTAAGTATTTCAGGAAGCCACGATTTTAATCCAGAATCAAATTTGTATTTTCTTTTTTGTTTACGCATGAATTCAAGTTGACATCAAATATTGGTGAACCTTGAATAAGTTTAACAGATTACACGAAATTGGGAATTCACCAAAGCCTATCTACCTCATCTGAGGTATAGGATTAGGAATCCCTGTCTTTAGACAGAGAAGGATGTCAACAAATATATTCCCGTGAGAAACATCTCTTATACAAAACATTATTAAGGTTAAACTATGAGTAAAAAAAATTGTGATGAATGCAAGGTAAAAAGGTTATGTGGTAATACCACAAAATCAAAGTTTGTATGTAAAAACTGGAATAAATTTACACCTGGCAAAGACGTTATTAAATGTACGGTATGCAAATCTACAGGGAGAAATGAAAAAGGATGCGATTGTCTCTTTTGCGGTGGGCGAGGCTTAGTTAAGAAAATTACTTAACCATTTTAAATTAAAAGAATAAAAATCCAGGTCAATAATCATTGACCTGGATTTTCATGTTTGTTAGCTTAGATTAACGAATGCGACCATTCTCACCTATTTTGTCAGTTCCTTTAGCTATTCGAGCGTCAATACGTGTTTTATAAATACGGCGTTCTATTTTACTGTTTACAAACACATTTACACCCCAGCCACCTTCTTCTTTCTGAACTTGTTTAGGTATGTCAACCTTTTTAGAAACTTCAGCTTGTTTCCCAAGTTTTGGTTGATACATGAAATGTTCTGGCTTTACTTTTGGTATTCCTTTTTTTACCAGTGATTTGCCTGTTTCTTGATTAAAAAGATATCGAGTTAAAGCTGGTGAATCGACTATGTTGCGTTGAATTACCTGATCTGGCTTCGAAAAAAGAGGATATAAAGCTGAATTCCTCTTTGCAGAATCAGTAATGAAAAGTTCTTTCTGTTCAGGTATTGTTGGTTTCGTTGACTTAACTTCTTTTTTTACCTTCTCTTGAAGACACTGAATTAAGAGTTTAACGTCCGAGCTATTTACACTACACATTTTCTTATTAAAATAAAGAATAACATCACCATCCTCGTACTTCTCAATAGCCAAAACATTGTCAATTCTAGTTAATTTCGATTTCATTTCGCTCTCTATAAATTACGACGAATGTCGTTTGTAGAAGGATATTATTACACATCTGATACAGATAGCAATACAAAATAGTGAGAATAGGAAGAAATCTCCTACTAAGAAAAGGGAATTCCTAATAAGAGATTGATGTCCTTCCCGCCTCGAACGACGTGGTTTTACAGCACAACCGATAAAAAAGGACACCGAAGTGTCTTTTTTAAAGCTTAAACTACCAGGCGACCAAGTCTTAGTTGAATTTGTATACCGCACCAATTGCGTACACATTTTCAGAACCCTTAACCATAAATACACCGTCGCCGACTGGGGTGTGAGTCACGCCAGCACGGAAGTTAACATTCTTGTCGAATGTATAGGTAGCGCCCAGGCCATAGTTGAAGTCGGAACGAGAAGCAACCCCACCAAAACTGATTGTCGAGCGTGCGGTACCGTAACCGACCTTACCATACAGACCGAACGAATCAGTCACACCAACAGTACCGACAGCAGACACGCCGTAAGCCTTCGTCTTGACAGAGGATGTCAGAGTTGCCAGGCTACCCAAATCGGTGTAATTGGCTTCAACACCGATGTTCTTGTTGTATTGATAACCGCCGACCAAACTGAATGCAGTGTCGCTATTCTTGGTCAAGCCGGTATAACCGCTGCTACGAGCAGAACCGACATCACCACCAATAAAATATTCACCAGCAGAAGCAACAGCAGAAGCGGACAGAGCAGCCAACAGAGCAACAGCAATAAGATTCTTCTTCATCTTTGATTCCTTTTAACATTAACCCAAATGGGTAATAATTTGCGACAAACTCGTTTTATAGAGAAAATCCATTATAACTAACCATTTTAAATAAATCAAATTGTCTGTTGTAAAAAAACAACACTTGTTAATTTTAATTTTTTCACTACAATAATTGTATCTCTTCTGATGTTTTTATTTTATGAAATTATGACAAAACAACACCCCGACCAATGGACGGGGTGAAGAATTACTTGTTAAAAATCATATGACCGACAGGATTGCCGTTTCTATCGTAATAGTCCTGTCACGGTAATGATTGTTATCGATATATTTAGCCAGTTCACGCAAAATACACGGCAATTCGATGTTGATTTTGATTTCGATATTCTTTATGACTTTTCCTCTACAATACGCCATTCAGGGCAATCGGCTTTCTGTTTATTCTTCTCTTTTAACGGCTTTGCCAGAGTGCAATCTTGAATGCAACCAGTATCCAATACGCAACCATAAGGCTTCATGTTAGACACAAAGTCATAATGACAACCATACTTGATTTTCTTAATTGGAATCACGATTGTCGGCTTTTTAACTACAGGAGATTCAAACGGATTTTGAACTATAACTGCAGCATCATTCTGAATTTCTTCAGGTAATTTACAGTTAATCAGTTCTTTTTCAACATCATTAAGAAAACGGATTATCTCACGAAGATTTTTCAACCCCCGATGATCTTTGGTAATTTCCAAACGGCCATAAACGGACACTCGGTCAAGCCGATTCTCAATCGTCAATTCATCAACAGAAACTGATTCAGTTTCGTTTTTGAACGGATGAATTAGTGATTTACTATCTTTTTTCATATTTATTCCTTAAAAATCAAGTTATTTTTGACTCGGTGTATTAATCGCAAGCGTTACCACTACGAGATTTTCCACCGAAATGACCATTTGGGTGAGGTACAGGTAAATCATGTTTTACACTTTTCTGAGAAGACCTAAAGCCAGGGAATAAATTAATCCCAGTCATCTCTTCAAGTTTTAAAATGGTTATCACGTCATAATCCATTCCAGCTTTATTTTTGGTGTAATAAGCAGCCAAAGTACCATTCGATGGAATATAGATCGCTTTAAACAAGTTAGTAGGGATCAATACTCGACCATGCAGGCTTTTTATTTCTGCACCAATAAACAATGGCCCAGTAATCACATAAACCTCACCATATTGCTTGGCTAATTCCCGCGTTGCTTTTTCAATACCTTCCCACAATATCTGGTTATTATTTGGATTTTGTGGAATCATGTTAGTCAAAGAAAAACTTTGGTTGGCTGAGTTCCTGTCAGGCATATCTTTGTTAGGCGACATATGCCCACGATCACATCCCGAGCGAATAAAATCATTCAATTCAGCACGTTCGCTTGCAGGAATATCATCTTCAGCGTGAAAATTATCCTCACGTTTAAGCCTTGAGCCGGACAAGACATTCTCTTTAGTCAAATGTTCAGCAGACCAAAGAGGTGTACGCGTAACGCCTGAATACATAACCGTATAAGCTTGCTGGCAAACAGTGGTTGTTTTATTCTCCAGCCGTGTGTTCATAAAAATTGGACCGATCTCATTGTAATATTTTTCATTACAATAAGTGTTGATGTTCAACTTTGATGGCGAACCAATCAGGGTTTGACTATAGCCAGCACTTGATGGATTTTCAAACACTTTACTGCTGAAATCTTTTCTTAAATCAGAAAGACCTGAAGCGAAATGCTGCAAAAAGCTTTCACTTTTAGCGATTAATGGCGAGACAATCAAAACCATCGCCAGGAATGCAAATAACAATCTTTTCATTTGTTTCTCCTTATTAAAAACAAGAACCATATTCTTGTAAAAAGATATGATTCTTATGCAACTGCAATTTTGACATCCTCTCCTGCCTTTAAGCAGAAGAGCCGGGCATGTCCTACTCTTAGAATATTGATGTCCGCATTCTCTTTCTGAACGAGAGGATTTCCGCGCAATTAGTTAAAAACCACCATTCCAGAAGGGATGGCGGTTTTAATTTTAATTTAACCGCGAATAAGTACCGTCCAGAAAACCAGCCACATCTTCGAGAGCCATGATGTATCCCTCATTTTTAACAATCATCAGATTAACTTGAGGATTTTCTTTTTGAGGCTGAAATTCAACAAGTCTTGCATTGGCTTTGTCCAATGCTATGCTGACGTTTTCTTTCAAAGTGGCAAGCCGTTCTCTTTGTTGTTTTGCAGTAAGTTTCATTTTTTATCCTGGTTATTAATTGTTGAAAATGACAGGAAATGGCGTGTCAGTGATGAGCGGATTTTCTGCTGTATATAAATCCACTTTTTCTGGACAGTCCTCGTTGCCATACAGCACAAACGAAGCAAAATTAAAATCTACGGCTCTACCCTTCAGAGCCGTATCTTTCAACCACTGACAGTCTTCNTTTGTGTTTAAAAGTTGTTGTTTCATTATTTTCCTTTATGAAAATTACGAGCTAATTGGTTAGTCCGGTACTTTAGCTTCTTCTTGAACGTCAGCTTGGTACATACGCTCCGCTGCAGCCAGCATTTCATCGAAATCAATGTTTTTTTGCTTACATAAATGCATGAGGTTGCAAGTCAAATCACCAATAGCAACCTCAATTTCACTATCAACATCCAGTCCGGTTGTATCAGCAAAAGTTTCTACCGCCTGCATCGCCCATTCAGCCCGGTCTGTATTCATAAAACTAACATTAGAAACATCAGCAAATAAATTTTTGTTCATTATTTTTCCTTTTTTTGATTAAAATTAAGCTTTTTTAACAATATCAAACTTAGATTCAGTTAGTGGCATATACCGACCAGATACATGCCAAATTCCATATGGCGGATTGCTTTGACCTACTTTTTTCGTCCATCTACTTCCTTTTGCGGGAAATGATGTGTATTCAGGTTTATGCCCCTCCATTTCTTTTACTTCGTGAATAGTAACTAACTGACCATTCCGGCATTTATACATGCCGGGTTCATCAATAATTACCGGCAAACTATTTGGTTCTACGGCAAATTGTCTCATTATTTCTCCTGATT
>Ga0051980_10001686_pt1 | contig 16716 bp, 17 predicted proteins | sample CryGey13umfilter_2_FD_55014 | JGI IMG/M metagenome (GOLD analysis project Ga0051980, IMG submission 55014) | Groundwater microbial communities from aquifer in Utah, USA - Crystal Geyser 4/9/14 3 um filter | ecosystem: Environmental > Aquatic > Deep subsurface > Groundwater | place: USA: Utah...
CGCACCTTGTGCGTGGGGCGGTAATTGGCCAGGGCCTTGAAGTCGGCGGACAGGTCGGTCATGGTGGGTGTCTCCAGATCAATATTTGTGAGTTAAAAACCAGCCGTAGGCGCGGATGCGAACGGATTGACGTTGACGTAAACGTCAATGTTAACGGGTTTTAAAAAACAAATAATCACGGCTCGTCAAGCCACCGCTGGCACCCTATGAGCTTTTAATCCCTAAGCCAGATAACCGCACGCATGATCTGGACTGGACTGGCCCGTTTTAATGCTGTGCAAACACGGCTGCCAGTGTCGGTGCGTCCAAGATACGATCGGTCCAGAGTTCAAGCTGCTCTTCTGTTGCGCATTGAAGGCGCTGGCTAGCTTCAATGCTCAAGGGGCCAAAGCGCTTGATGAGCAGGCGNACCAGAAATTCGGCCTTGCCTTCTGCCTTGCCTTCTGCTTTGCCTTCTGCTTTGCCTTCTGCTTTGCCTTGCTGCATGCCCCGCTGGATGGCAAGGCGTTCAACACTGGTGACGTATTTCATTCNGGTTTCTCCTTCAATTTGTTCTATATCTTGCCACAGTCGCTGCTCCAGGCCGTCTGGCAGACGCATCATCCAGTCAAGCACTGCAAACAGGTCCAGCACACGCTGGCGGCTCCAGCCTTGCGTGTAGAGCAGGCGTACCAAGGTGCGTTTGGCTTGGTAACGCTGCTCGGGGTTGTGTTTGGTTTGGCGAGTGCGCAGGTGGGCAGCAGTGACCAGGGCAAAGGGGTTTGGATTGGCTTCCAGGTCTTGAACTCGGTCAGCGTGATCCAGCAGCTTGACGACCGGGAAGTGCATTTCATGGACGCAGCCGAGGNTTTCAAAGCCGTAGNGGTCGGGCTTCCAGCCCTCTTCGTCATCGGCCAACACCGCCATGCTGGCGATGGGGCAGGCGTAGCGGTCAAACAGGCGGTAGTTGTAAGTGAACATGCGCTTGGCAAAGTCGGCATCACGGCGGCCCTGCACCTCTACATGGACATAGACCCAGTTTTTCTGGCCAGTGGTCAAGGTCACGCAAGCCAGAGCATCAGCAAAACGCTTGCCAAGCTCGGCATCGCGCACTACCTGACGGAGTTCGACGTTTTTGAAGTCGTAGCCCTTGGCCCAGTCAATTTCGGCACTGGCCCGGGGAAAGTAAAACGCAATGAACTCGGGGAAGGCGTGTTCGAGGATGTCTTTCCAGGGGCTATCGTACTCATCAGAAGGTGATATTGAAGTGTTCATGCTGGCCATATTAGCGGGAACAGGTCAAACGCGACTTCAACATCAAATCGCCCCCACAAGTCACCTGTAAGCCAGAACAAACCGCCAGCGCTACAGCCGCTCACTTGTCCTCAAGCGGATTCAAAAAATCGTAAATCGGCAAGGCCAGGCCGCCCAGCAGCAGGATGGCCAGGTCCCATTGCCTGATTTTCCAGATCACCGGCAGGAAAAACAGCGCCAGCAGCACGAGGGAAAGGAGGTCGTAAATGCGTTTGTTCATGGTTTTGTCTTCCTTTTACAGATTAATTCAGTTCAGTCGAGCCGCTTGACCAGCCAGCGCGCGGTGCGCAGCAGGCGCGCGTCGTTGTGCAGCGCGCCCACCAGTTGCACGCCCAGCGGCAAACCGGCTTCGGTTTGCAGCAGCGGCAGAGACAGGCAGGGCAAGCCAGCAAAGGTCCACAGCGTGCTCATCACCGGGTCGCCTGTGCTCTCCAGTCCGGCCGGTGCGGCACCGAGCGTGGCCGGAGTCAGGATAGCGTCGAAATGTTCAAAAAATTCGTCAAAGCCGGCAGCGGCCACCTGCATGCGCTCAGACGCCTGCAGGTAATCGGCCGCCAGCAACTTGGCGCCGCGCGCCAGCATGTCGAGCGTGGACGTGCTGGCATGGTTGCCGTTGTCTGCCACCAGGCGTTGCAAGCTGGCGTGCATTTCAGCGTCCATGATGGTCTTGTGCCAGATCAGGGCATTGGCTACTGATTGCGGCAGTTCCACCTCGACCATGCAGTCTTTCAACTCATCAGCCAGCGCCTCAAAGGCCTCGCGCGCGGCTGGCTCCACCCGTTCCCACATGGGCGTTTTAACGAACATGAATTTGGGTGGCAAGGGCGGATCTTCATTGCAAATGGACGCCAGTTGCATCGGGAACACCAGTTGGCCGCTGGCGAGTTGGTGACCACCCACCAGCACCTCGGCCACGGCGGCGGCATCTGGCACCGAGCGCGCAAACACGCCCACTTGGTCCAGCGACGGCGCACCCTTGAGGATGCCACCGTTAAAAATCAGGCCGCGCGATGGTTTGAAACCCACCACGCCGCAAAACGAGGCGGGGCGGATCACCGAGCCGTTGGTCTGCGTGCCCACAGCGGCCGGCACCAAACCGGCGGCCACAGCGGCAGCCGAGCCGCTGGACGAGCCACCCGGCGTGTGGCCCGGCGCGCGCGGGTTTTCGGTGACCGTGGGCTGCATGTAGGCCAGCTCGGTGCAGTGCGATTTGGCCCAGACCAGGGCACCGGCCTGGCGCAATTTGTGCACCAGAAAGGCATCGACACTGGGCGTGCGGCCACTGGCCGGGGCATAACCCCATTCGGTGGCGTAGTCGCAGGTGTCGATGTTGTCCTTGAGCGCAATCGGCACGCCAAACAGCGGCGGCAAGGGCGCGCCCACCTGGCGCAGGCCGTTGAGCCGCTCGGTTTGCAAGGCCACAATGTTGGCGTCGTGGTGGACGAATGCCTTCACCTCGGGCTCCTGCGTCCGACTGAATTCCAGCATGGCGGCCACGTAGTCCAGCAAGGGCAAGCTGCCTTGCTTGAAGTGCCCGACCAGCTCGGTCACACCTTGCTCGTGGGCCTGTTTTTGTGAATCTGTCATGGGTCTACTCTGCTTTCTTTACGGGGCTGTCGCTGCCGCCGGAAAAGAACGACGGGTCAATCACCGCGTCGGCCTCTGGCGTNGCGGCATCAGTCGGGGTATCAGCCGGGCTGGCTGCAGGTGCAGCATTGTCCGGGCTGGCTTCATCAGCACCGCCGCCCATCAAAAACGCCGGGTCCATGGACTCGCGGTCCACCGGGCCATCGTTGGCTGGCGCGCCGGACTGCGACGGGCTGTTGTACATCAAGTCGGGCAACCAGTTGACCAGCCGCGGCTGAACATAGAGCAGCGCCAGCGTCATCAGCACCATGCCAAGGAACGGGAAACAGCCCTTGAAAATGGTCCAGAGCTGCACCTGCGGCGGCGCCACCCCCTTCAGGTAATAGGCCGACATCGCCATTGGTGGCGTTAAAAACGAGGTTTGCAAATTCACGGCGATCAAAATGCCAAACAGGATGGGATCCACGTTGAAGTGCTCCAGCAGCGGCAGGAAAATGGGCACAAAAATGATGATGATCTCGCTCCACTCCAGCGGCCAGCCCAGCACAAAGATGATGAGCTGCGTCACGATCAAAAACTGCCAGGTGTTGAGGTCCATCGACAGCATGAACTCCTTGATGACGCTCTCGCCCCCGAGGTAAGAGAACACGCTGGAAAAGGTCCAGGAGCCAACAAACAGGTAGCACACCATGGCCGTTGTTTTGGCGGTCAAAAACACCGCTTCGCGCAGCCGCACCCAGGAAAACGCGCGGTACACCACCGCCAAAACAATACCGCCAGCCGCGCCCATGGCCGCCGCCTCGCTGGGCGTGGCCAGGCCGAACAAGATGGAGCCCAGCACCGTCAAAATCAGCAAAGCCAGCGGCAAAAACGCGGTGACCAGCATGTAGACACCTTGCCAAAAGCCAATACTTTCAAGGTCCTTGGGTTTAGGCGCCAGCGATGGGTTGATGATGACGCGGCCCAACACATACAGCAAATACAGACCAGCCAGCACCATGCCCGGGACCATCGCCGCAGCGTAGAGCTTGACGACCGAAATACCCGCGGTGGCGGCGTACACAATCAGCATGATCGAGGGCGGAATCAAAATGCCCAGCGTGCCGCCCGCCGTGATCACGCCGGTAGCGAGTTTTTCGTCGTAGCCGGCCTTGAGCATGGACGGCAGCGCCAGCAGGCCCATCAACGTGACCACCGCACCGACAATGCCGGTGGCGGTGGCGAACATGGTGCAGGTGATCAGGGCGGCCACCGCCATTGAACCCGGCACGTGGCGCAGCGCCACTTGCAGGCTCAGGAACAGTTTGTCGAGAATGTTGGCGCGCTCGATGATGTAGCCCATAAACAGGAACAGCGGGATCGAAATCAGCACATCGTTGTTCATGATGCTGAAGGTGTTCTGGGTGAACAGGTAGAAGATGTTGTTGTCGAGAAAGCTCTGGTCAGGCTGGTAGTAGGCGTAAAAGCCAAACAAGATGCCCATGCCCATCAGCGTGAAGGCAATCGGAAAACCCAGAAAAATGCAAACAATAAACAGGCCCAGCATCAGCAGAGCGATCATCGGGTCGCTCATGCGGCACCGCCTTCTTTGTGACCAAATTGTTTTTGCAGCGCTACTTCGAGCTCCACCACGTCTTCATCGCGGCTCATCCAGNCGTTGTCACGGATGGCAATCACGCAGCGGCACATTTCGGCCAGGCCCTGCAAAAACAAGGCTACGCCCACNACAAAGATGACCGACTTCANNTGCCAGATCGGCACGCCCACCGGGCTGTTGACGCTGGCCTCCTGAATGTTGCCCGACTTGAGGGCATANAAGAAACCCGAGAACACCAGCGCCAGCACGCCAGGCATGTAAAAAATAAAGTACAGCGCCAAGTCCACTTTGGCCTGAGTGGCAGGACTCCACTTGCGGTAAATAAAGTCGCCGCGCACATGCGCGCCCTTGGACAGGGTGTAGGGGCCAGCCATTAAAAACAGCGTGCCGTACAGGATGTAACTCATGTCAAAAGCCCAGTCGGTGGGGTCGTTGAGCACATAGCGGCGGAACACCTCGTAACAGGTGCCGGCCGTCAACACCAGCACGGTCCAGGCAAAACCGTGGCCCAGGGCTTCTGAGAGCCTGTCAATGCTGCGAATAAATTTTTCCATACGAGCTCACAAAAAAATCGCCGCCACAGGGGCGGCGATGTGGTTGCCAAAAACAGGGTTTAAACCGGCAGCTTGGTCTTGAAGACGTGCTCAAAGGCCGACTTGTAATCGGCTTCGTTGTAGAAACCGTAGTAAGCCACGCGACGTGCCCAGTCTTTTTGCGACTGCCATACTTTCTTGAAGAACGGGTCTTCGGCTTCGAGCCTGGCCACAATCACGTCCCAGGCTTCAATTTGTGCCTTGAAGATGGCCTTGGAGGTACGCGACACCTTGACCTTGTCCTTGACGATCAACTGCTGCAGGTCGCGCGAGTAGTTGTCTTGTGCGGTCCAGGTGTTGGCCGAAGAGGTCGCCTCGGCGGCGTATTCCAAAATGGCTTTGAGGTCGGGCGGCAAGGCGTCGTACTTGGTCTTGTTGAAGATGATCTCAAAGAATTCCATGGCCTGGTGGTAGGAGCCCATGGAATAGTACTTGGCCACGTCCTGCGAGCCAAAGCGGCGGTCGGAGGTGGGGTTGTTGAACTCGAATGCGTCAATCACGCCACGCTCCATGGCCGGCACAATTTCGCCGCCGGGCAACTGGGTGACCTTCATGCCCAATTCCTGCATCAGGTCGGCGGCCAGGCCCACGGTGCGGTACTTGAAGCCTTTGAGTTCAGCAGCAGTTTTGGGCGGCGTGTTTTTAAACCAGCCCAGCGGCTGGGTGGGCATGGGGAAAGCAAACAAGCCTTTCACGTTGTTGCCCAGTTTCTTTTGCAGTTCGTCATAAAACGCCATGCCGCCGCCACGCTGAATCCAGCCCAGTGCCTGCTCGGCATTGGCACCGGTAATGGGGCCTGAGCCAAACAGCGAGGCCACCTTGGACTTGCCGTACCAATACACCGCCACTTGGTGACCAGCATCAAGCACGCCTTTGCTCACCGCGTCGGTGATTTCAAACGCCTTGACCACCGCGCCGGCAGTGAGGTATTCGATGCGNAGGCGCCCACCTGCCATCTCGTTGACGCGCTTGACGTACTCTTCGGCCATTTCGTTAAAAATATCCTTGGCGCCCCAGGCGCCCTGCATTTTCATCACGATGGTGGAAGGCTTGACAGCCACAGCCGGCGCTTGTGCGCGCACCGCCATTACGGGGGCGGCCGCCGCAGCGGCGGCAACAAAAAATTTACGGCGTGTGGGGGGTGCCGGGGCAGCCGCCGCAGTGGCAGTGGCAGTGGTGTCATGCACAGTCATGTTGTTTCCTTTAATTTGGTTCTGATGAACAATGATCCGTTGAATTAGATTTGCGGACCTCGATAAGGTACCCTGAAGCGCCACCTTAAAAAGCTAGGGGAAACCCTGAACAAGTCGCCTAGGNGTCAGGCTTTTTTGTAAAAACAATGGTGACTTGCAGGTAGGCAATCGGCTCGCCGCGTTACATTTCAGCCTTGTCACACTGTTCAGTCCATGCAGCCATGAAGCCAATTCAACTCTTTGACACCGCCTCAAGCACCTTCACGTACGTGCTGTTTGACACGGGCACCCGCGACGCTGTCATCATCGACCCGGTGGACGCGCAGCTTGAGCGCGACCTGCAAGTGCTGCGCGACTACGGCCTCAAGCTGAAGTGGGCGCTTGAAACCCACGCGCACGCCGACCACATCACCAGCGCCGGGATGCTGGCCGAGCTGGCCGGTGCCAAAACCGCTGCGCCGGTGGACTGTGGCATCAGCACCGCCGCTGTGCAGCTCAAGGATGGCGAAACCTTGAGCTTTGGTGCCGAACAAATCCGCTCCCTGCACACCCCCGGCCACACTGCGGGCAGCATGTGCTTTGTCTGGCGCGACCATGTCTTCACCGGCGACACGCTGCTGATCAACGGCTGTGGTCGCACCGATTTTCAAAGTGGCAGCGCCAAAGAGCTTCACCACAGCCTGACCCAAGTGCTGTTCAAGCTGNCCGATGACACCATCGTTTGGCCGGGGCACGACTACAAGGGCAAGACCAGTTCGACCATCGGCTTTGAAAAAGCCAGCAATGCGCGCGTGGCCGGCAAAACCGAAGCAGAGTTNGTGGCCACCATGGACGCGCTGAATTTGCCGCCGCCCAAGCGCATTGACGAGGCCGTGCCGGCCAACCTGCAGGGCGGACTGCGCCACGACGCGCACCCTGGCAACAGCCTGCAGGTGCAGCTCGCGCCTGACTACGCGGGAGACATCAGTTGTGCCCTGGCCTGGGCCTGGGTGCAAAGCGGCGCTGGCGTGCTGGTGGACGTGCGCACCGACGCCGAGCGTGCCTGGGTCGGCTTTGTGCCCGATGCCTCGGCCGTGGCCTGGAAGCAGTGGCCCGGCATGGTCAACAACCCCAACTTCGACGACGAGCTGAAAGCCGCCGTGCCCGCTGGCAAAAAGGCGCTGCTGCTGTGCCGCAGCGGCGTGCGCTCCATTGCCGCCGCCAAACGCGCCGCCGAGCTGGGGCTGGAGGCGTACAACATTCTGGAAGGTTTTGAAGGCGACCCCGACGGCCAAGCGCAGCGCGGCCGCAAGGGAGGCTGGCGCCTGAGCGGTCTGCCCTGGCGCCAGAGCTGACAAGGCCACCATGACTTTTTTGGCCATTGATGTCGGCAACACCCGACTGAAGTGGGCGCTGCANGCCGCACCGCACCGCACCGCGCCGCTGCTGGCGCAGGGTGTCGAGTTTCTGGAAAACATCGACCGCCTGGCCAATGGCGACTGGGGTGGTCTGCCGCACCCGGCGCGCATGCTGGGCTGCACCGTGGCGGGCGACGCCGTCAAGCGCCGCGTCGAAGAACAGATGGAACTGTGGGACGTGTCCGCCAACTGGGTGGTGGCCAGCAGCCATGAGGCCGGTCTGAGCAACGGCTACGACTACCCGTCGCGCCTGGGTGCTGACCGCTGGGTGGCCATGATCGGCGCCTGGCACCGCACTTTGGCGCAAGGCCCGGCGCGGCCACTGGTGGTGGTGATGGTCGGCACTGCGGTCACGGTGGATGCCGTCGACACGCAGGGCAAGTTTTTGGGCGGCATCATCCTACCCGGCCACGGCATCATGCTGCGCGCTTTGGAGTCCGGCACCGCCGGGCTGCATGTGCCCACCGGTAATGTGTGCCAATTTCCGACCAACACCAGCGACGCCCTGACCAGCGGCGGCACCTACGCCATTGCCGGCGCGGTGGAGCGCATGGTGCAGCACCTGCGCCAGCACTGCGACGCCGAGCCACGCTGCATCATGACCGGTGGCGCCGGCTGGAAAATGGCGCCCAACATGTCGGTGCCTTTTGAGCTGGTGGACAACCTGCTGTTTGACGGCCTGCTGGAGATGGCNGCGCAACGGTTTGGCTGACGCTCACCGNTTCAGCCACGCCTGTGCCAACCGCACCCAGTAGGTGGCCCCCAGCGGCAACAGGTCATCATTGAAGTCATAGCTCGGGTTGTGCAGCATGCACGGCCCGCCGCCGTGGCCCATGGCGCGGTGGTCGCCGTCGCCATTGGCAATGAAGACATAGCAACCGGGCTTGGCTTGCAGCATGAAAGAAAAGTCTTCGGCACCCATGGTCGGCTCCTGNGCCAGCACCTGCTCAGCGCCCACAATNNCNGCCATCACCTGGCGCGCAAAGTCGGCCTCGGCAACGCTGTTAATGGTGGGCGGGTAATTGCGCTTGAACGCAAAGTCGGCGCGCAGCCCTGATGCCGCGCAAATGTGCTCGGTCATCACCCGCATGCGCTGCTCAATCTGGTCGAGCACCGCCAGCGAAAAAGTGCGCACTGTACCTTGCAGTTCGCAGCGGTTGGGAATGACGTTGGTGGCCTCGCCGGCATGGATCATGGTGACTGAAATCACGCCTGCATCAATCGGTTTGAGGTTGCGGCTGATGATGGTCTGGAAAGACTGCACCAGTTGGCAGGCCACAGGCACCGGGTCGAGCGCGTTGTGTGGCATGGCGGCGTGCCCCCCTTTGCCGTGCAGGGTGATCTTGAACTCGTTGCTGCTGGCCATCACCGGGCCCGCGCTGGCAGCAAANTGGCCTAACTGCATGCCCGGCCAGTTGTGCATGCCAAACACCGCGTCCATGGGGAACTGCTCAAACAAGCCGTCCTTGATCATCTCGCGTGCACCACCACCGCCTTCTTCAGCCGGCTGAAAAATCAGATATACCGTGCCGTCAAAGTTGCGCTGCGTGGCCAGGTGCTGGGCTGCGGCCAGCAGCATGGCGGTGTGACCGTCGTGACCGCAGGCGTGCATCTTGCCGGGCTCGGTGCTGGCGTGGGCGAAGGTGTTGGCCTCTTGCATCGGCAGCGCGTCCATGTCGGCGCGCAAACCAATCGCCCTGTTCGAAGTGCCGTTTTTAACGATACCGACCACGCCCGTGGTGCCCAAGCCACGATGGATCGGAATGCCCCACTCGGTGAGCTTGGCGGCCACCACATCGGCGGTGCGAAACTCGTTGAAGCACAGCTCTGGGTGGGCGTGCAGGTCGCGGCGCAAGACCTCAAGGCGGCTGCGCTGCTGGGCAATTTCAGGGATCAAATGCATGGTTGTTCCTACAAGACTGACGTCATTGCGAGTCGCGCAGTGACGAGATTGTTACGTCACAATCATGCCTCAACTTGCAAAGCCACCATGACCACTACCACTTTGCCAGCCACTGACACCGTGCAGATTTTGGGCGCCTGCCCGCACGACTGCCCCGACACCTGCTCACTGCTGACCACGGTGCAAGGCGGCGTGGNCNTCAAGGTGCAGGGCAANCCGGCGCACCCGCACACGGCGGGCAGCCTGTGCACCAAGGTGTCGCGCTACCCCGAGCGCACCTACCACCCCGAGCGCCTCCTGTATCCGCTCAAACGCGTCGGTGCCAAAGGCAGTGGGCAGTTTGAGCGCGTGAGTTGGGATGCTGCCCTGAGCGACATTGCCATGCGCCTGCGCGCGATTGCCGCGCGCGACCCGCAGGCCATCCTGCCCTACAGCTACGCCGGCACCATGGGGCTGGTGCAGGGCGAGAGCATGGCGGCCCGCTTTTTCAACAAGCTGGGTGCCTCCCAACTGGAGCGCACCATTTGCGCTGCGGCCGGTGGCGAAGGGCTGGTGCACACCCTGGGCGGCAAGGTCGGCATGCGAGTGGAATTCTTTGCCGAGTCGAAACTCATTTTGATTTGGGGCAGCAATTCCATCAGCAGTAACCTGCATTTCTGGCGCTACGCAAGCCAGGCCAAACACAACGGCGCCAAGCTCATTTGCATCGACCCGCGCAAGACCGAGACCGCCGACAAATGCCACGAGCACATCGCCCTGCTGCCGGGCACCGACGGCGCGCTGGCTTTAGCGCTGATGCACGAGCTGATTCAAAACGACTGGCTCGACCACGACTACTTGGCGCGCTACACGCTGGGCTGCGAACTGCTGCGCGAACGCGCCCTGTTATGGCCACCAGAGCGCGCAGCGGCGGTGTGCGGCATTACCCCCGAACAAATTCGCGCCCTGGCACGCGACTACGGCACCTGCGCCCGCAACGGCCAGCCCGCTGCTATCCGCCTGAACTACGGTATGCAGCGTGTGCATGGCGGCGCCAATGCGGTGCGCCTGATCGCCAGCCTGCCCGCGCTGATTGGCGCCTGGCGCACGCGCGCTGGTGGCCTGCTGCTATCAAGCTCGGGGGCTTTTCCGGTGCAGCGCGCCGCGCTACAGCGCCCTGATTTGCTGGCCGGGCGCCATCCGCGCAGCATCAACATGGCCACCATTGGCGACGACCTGCGGCGCCCGAGCTGCCCGACCTTTGGACCGGCCATCGAGGCGCTGATCGTCTACAACAGCAACCCGGTGGCGATCGCGCCCGAGTCGGCCAAGGTGGTGCAGGGCTTTGCCCGCGACGATTTATTTACCGTGGTACTGGAACAGTTTCAGACCGACACGGCAGACTACGCCGACTACATCCTGCCCGCCACCACCCAGTTGGAGCACTGGGACGTGCACAGCGCCTACGGCCACACCGACGCGCTGCTCAACCGCCCGGCGATTGCACCGCTGGGCGAGGNGAAACCCAACGCGCAGATTTTTCGGGAACTGGCCGCTCACATGGGCTTTGCTGAGCCGTGCTTTGCCGATAGTGACGAAGCGCTGTGCCGCCAGGCTTATGGCGATGCGGTCGATTTTGAGGTGCTGCTGGCGCAGGGTTTTGCCACCTTGCCCACGCCCGAGGCCCCGTTTGCCCAGGGCAACTTCCCGACCCCGTCGGGCAAGTGCGAGTTTTTCAGCGCCCGGCTGGCGGCGCAGGGTCATGACGGTCTGCCCGACCATGTGCCCAACCATGAGGCGGCGCACACCTCGGTCGCCTATCCGCTGGCCTTGATTTCGCCCCCAGCGCGCAACTTTTTGAACTCAAGCTTTGTCAACGTCGAAAGTCTGCAAGCCACAGAAGGCGAGCCGCTGCTGGAAATGCATCAACTTGATGCGGCCGCGCGCGGCATTGCCGACGGCGCTGTGGTGCGTGTTTATAACGACCGCGGCACCTACCAGTGCCGGGCCCGCCTCAGCGNGCGGGCGAGAGCGGGCGTGGTCAACGGCCTGGGCGTGTGGTGGCGCAAACTGGGGCTCAATGGCACCAACGTGAACCAGCTCACCAGCCAGAAGCTCACCGACCTGGGCCACGGGCCGACCTTCTACGATTGCCTGGTTCAGGTTGCCCTGCTCGACACCCACACCTCGTTAAGCCAAAAATCGGCCCCATAGATCGCCTGATTCATAGTAAAGTAGCGTTCTTTTAATGCCCATTTTCTTCGCAAGATGAACGTTTCTGCTGCATCTNCAACAGCAAATTTCTACGATCCAATCANCAAAGCCGATCGGACTGCCGGTGCGCCGCGCTCAGAAGTAAAAACTGAGCAGCGCCAGCCGGGTCAAAAGCTGACGCCACAGGATTTGGCTGTGGTTCAAGAACTCAANGCCATTGATCAGTCGGTTCGCGCCCATGAGGCAGCGCACATGGCTGCTGGCGCGGGCCTGACTTCCGGGGCAACATTTACCTACCAGCGCGGACCCGATGGCGGCAATTACGCAGTGGGTGGCGAAGTGCGCATCAACAGCTCTGGCGGGCGTACACCCGAGGTAGCGCTGCGCAATGCCCGCCAGATCAAGGCCGCCGCCCTGGCCCCGGCAGACCCCTCGGGTCAGGATCGCGCCGTTGCAGCATTGGCAACAGGCATGGAACAAGAGGCAATGGCCCAGATCGCGCAGCTAAAAACCGAAGCAGCGAACGACCAAGCCAGGCCAAAAACGTCTGCGCTTGCGCGGGCTTATGGCGCCATGGACGACCGCGTCGGGAAGCTGTTAAACAGTTACGCCTGAAGCACCTCAGCGACGCTCTCACCATCAGAACCGGCAGACGCTTTACAAGCCGGACGCAGCAACGCGCACGTACCCAAAATGGCTATCCGTGCGTCGATTTGACTGACTTCCATGCGTGGCTTGGCAAGCCAACGCCATGAACTGCCAGATTCACGCTCGGGTTGAGTCAATGGGCGGTCCTTTGAAAAAAATGCCTTGAGCCAGGTCGAGACAACGTTGAACACCATCAACGTGTCGGTCGATATCACGGGGGTTATTCCTTCAAGGGAGGTAGACGACAAATAAGCAAGTGAAGCGGGGATCGAATCCAAGACTCTTGGAGACAACCAATTTGTCCGAACTGTCTTTTCCGAACAGCTGGAAGGCTAGTCCTCTCGCCTTGATAACGTGATGCCGATTCAGTCAAAACCTGATCCAATTGGCGGAGTGAAATGTGACATATTTTGCTTTCATGCAAATACGCACAGCGGCATCCACACTAGTGATTGGCCTCGTCAGTCATTTGAATTTCGGCGTGCCAAAGCCTGGCACAGCAATTCGTTGAACATCAAATTATTCGTCTTCCTCAGAATTTCCCCGCAGCGCAACCGAGTCTGCCGTGATGGGACGGTAGATTTCAACGCGCTGACCTGGCTCCAGGCGGGCTTCCAAAGCAACAGTTTTGCCAAAAACACCTACCTTTTGAAGGTTGAGGTCAAGCATTGGGAATGTCCGAATGATGCCGCTGGCCTCAATCGCATCACGCACCGTTGCTTGCTCAGGTACATCGACCTCTAGCCAAGCCTGGCGGTCTGGCAAGGCATAGGTGACGCTGACTTTCATGATGTGGCTGCCCCAGGTAAAACAACTTCAACCGGTGCAAGTTTTGATCGTATGGGTGGTTTTCGCGCGTCCATCGCGCGTTTGGCGGCAATCATCAGCCCCAGCACGATAAAACCACCCGCAGGCAAAATCATCACCAAGGCCCCGCCGCCGGGATACACCCGCATCTCCGGAGACCCAAGAGCGGGCCCAAGCAAAATAGCAGCACCGGCAAACATCGTGCCGCTCCCCGCCACCTCGCGCAGGGCACCCATCAGGGTCAAGGCCAAGGTAAAGCCGACCCCCATCGCCAAGCCGTCCAGCGCCGACAGGGCCACACTGTTTTTGCAAGCAAACGATTCGGCGCGCCCCAAAATCAGGCAGTTCACCACAATCAGCGGGATGAACAGTCCCAGCACCTTGTGCAGCTCATGCAGCCAGGCGTTCATGGCCAGGTCAACCAGGGTGACCAGCGTGGCGATGATCAACACAAACGCTGGAATGCGCACTTCGTCGGCGATCAAGCCGCGCAGCAGCGCCACCAGCATGTTGGATGCCACTAGCACCGCCAGCGCTGGGCACAGCGACAACATCTGGCTGAACACCACGTTGTTGCGCCACAGACCGTCGGCAAGAATGTCTTTGGTTTGACGGTTCGCGGCAAACAACCGCAAAACGAACAAAGGGGATAACCCAGCGGAGACGGTGGAGGAAAGGGGCGCAGCCAAGGGAAACGTCAGCAAGAACCCCGCAGCCCGGACACCGAGTCGGGACAAACCTGTGCCGATGGGACTTGAGGGCGTACGTATAGCAGCGAAACGGGACAAAAAGTTGCGATTCACGGCACTGCTGCACCACATCACACCAATGCTACTGATGGAGAGCTTCTGCGCACTCAAGCACGACGCAGCGGCAGGCGTGGACGCAGTGACGTGGCAAGACTACGAGGAAGGACTGCATGAGCGAGTGCAAACGCTGCACCGGCAAATCCACGTGGGTGGTTACCGGGCAACACCATCACGGCGGGTACTCATCCCCAAAGCTGATGGCAAACAGCGCGCACTAGGCATTGCCTCATTGGAGGACAAAATTGTGCAACAGGCGGTCGTGACCGTCCTGAACATGATTTATGAAGAAGACTTCCTTGGATTCGCGTATGGCCACGCGCTCAAAGGAAGTTGTCGCAATGACATCGCAGCCCTTCGGCTCATCCAAACTGGTACGGTGTGGCCAGCCCGGCTTTGGCCTCTTCGCGCGAAAGCAGCGTGTTTTGAATCAGGCGCAGAGGCATTTCAGGGTTTTCCAAAACAGCCTTGTCAATACGGGCCCCATACTCAATTTGTTTGGGCACCGACCGGTGCTCTGCCGCTGCATGCGGTTTGGCATCTTCTACCAATCGCTCTGAAAGTTTTAATGCCACGGCCATCACGGTTCTCCTTTAATCACGCGTTTTTTTATGACGTGACTTGCAACCTTTTGCAACCAACGAGTCGACTAATGTCTGTAATTTGGCGGGCCAATCGTCAAAACCAACGCCCGCCATCAGCCGAACTAGCCAAACGTTGCTCCAAACGATGCCCATAGCGTTTCGGCAACATCACCGCTGATANACAAAATTATTGCTGTCAGCGCTTATTCAACAAGTGCCGGGGGTCTATTTGCTAAAGAAAAAGAGGAAAGCAAGGCTCCCGATGTGATCGTGCCCAAATTGTGGCGAGTCGTATTTTTTTGTCCAAACCCTGCATGAGATTGAGCGCATCAAAATGCGGCACAGAGCGGTTGCCGTCAANCGCTCTGTGCCGGTGGCCGCCTTTGCGCTGGCTAAGGCTTGACTGGGTGGGTTGGGCAGTCATACAACTTACAAGTCATTTACCCCGCTAGCGACCGTCCAGCAAGCGAAAGCCGGACTTTGTCCACCTGGTTCAAGCTGTTGTTGCGCCGCAAGCTACCACAACAGGCTAAGGCATCCGATTTGTAGCGTTCCCTCCAAATCAACCAAATTTCCGGCCTAAGCCAACCAATAGCCCGCCAAAGCACCCCGTTGCCCCCCTTTGCCCGCCGTTTTCACCTGGCATTCAACTTGCNANAACAAGGCTTCCCACCCTATCAGGGGCGTTTCATGTCAACAACCCTCAAGGCGCGCATCGCCGATATGTTTGATGAGCAGGGGTGCGACATCAACCAGGGCAAGAGCGACAAAGACCGCAAAAAGGGTTGTAGCAAACAACTCTTGCCCGGTGCGGCGGCGGGCGGATGCGCTTTTGACAGGGCCAAGATTGCGCTGCAACCGATTGCCGACGTGGTGCACCTGGTGCACGGGCCGATTGCCTGCGAAGGCAACTCGTGGGACAACTGGCACAGCGGCTCGTCGGGCCCGCAAATCTACCGCACCGGCTTTACCACTGAGATCAATGAGCTTGACGTGATCTATGGCGGCGAAAAACGCTTGTTCAAATCGATCCGCGAGGTTCTGGAAAAGTACGACCCGCCCGCAGTCTTTGTCTATCAAACCTGCGTGCCCGCATTGGTGGGCGACGACATTGAGGCGGTCTGCAAACGCGCCACCGAGATGTTTGGCAAACCCATCATTCCGATCAACGCCCCCGGTTTTGCCNGCACCAAAAACCTGGGCAACAAGCTGGGTGCCGAGGCGCTGCTGNACTATGTGATTGGCACGCGCGAGCCTGCATTCACCACGCCTTGTGACATCAACATCATTGGCGAATACAACCTGGTGGGCGAGCTGTGGAAGGTCAAACCGCTGCTCGATGCTTTGGGCATCCGCATTCTTGCCACCATTGCGGGGGATAGGCGCTACAACGACATTGCCAGCGCGCACCGCGCCAAAGTCAACATGATGGTGTGCTCCAAGTCGATGATCAACCTCGCCACCAAGATGCAGCAACGCTGGGGCATTGCGTATTTTGAAGGCTCGTTCTATGGCATTGGTGACATGAGCGACTCGCTACGTCAAATCGCCAAATTGCTGATTCAACAAGGCGCACCGGCTGACTTACTGGACCGTACCGAGCGCTTGATTGAGGTCGAAGAAGCCCTCGCTTACCAGCGCATTGCCGAGTTCAAGCAGCGCCTCTCTGGCAAGCATGTGCTGCTCTACACCGGCGGCGTCAGCCTGCCCCTTGGGGTGAAGACGGCGAAACGCTGGGCGCTGCGCCTGTCGCTGTGGGTGCCTGACCATGGCCAGCGTCATTGAATCCAAAAAAGCCTGTGCGGTGAACCCGCTCAAGATGAGCCAGCCGCTGGGTGCCACACTGGCGTTTTTGGGACTGGATGCTTGCATGCCGGTGATGCACGGCTCGCAAGGCTGCACCTCATTTGGCCTGGTGCTGCTGGTGCGCCACTTCAAAGAAGGCCACAGAATTTTCAGATTTTGGGAGTGACTATTGGCCCCTTTTGGGCTTGACGTCTCAAATGACGATTGCTCTGTTCAACAAAGATGCCTAAAACATCAATTTTAATAGCATCAAATAATTGACTGGTGCGGCTGGCGGGGATCGAACCCACGACCCTCGGCTTCGGAGGC
>Ga0051980_10001705_pt1 | contig 16662 bp, 18 predicted proteins | sample CryGey13umfilter_2_FD_55014 | JGI IMG/M metagenome (GOLD analysis project Ga0051980, IMG submission 55014) | Groundwater microbial communities from aquifer in Utah, USA - Crystal Geyser 4/9/14 3 um filter | ecosystem: Environmental > Aquatic > Deep subsurface > Groundwater | place: USA: Utah...
AATTGGAATTAACGTTTTTCTTGATGGATATTTACCAAATGAAAATGTCAGATTCAGAGACAAGAAGTTCTCTTTTGATGTGTCATCGTCAACTACAGACATTTTTGAAGAAGGAAATACAATTGTCACGTATCCAAAACTAGTCAAAAAATATCCTTCATTTTCTGTCACAATTGAGCCTGGTCAAGTAAGAAAAGGAGAAGTTGTAGGCATAATGGGAGCAAATGCTCTGGGTAAAACAACCATGATGAAAATGATTGCAGGTGTAGAGAAGCCAGATTCCGGAGAGATCGATAAGAAAATCAAAATAGCATACAAACCACAGTATCTTCAAAATGACATAGATATTGAAGTCATATCAGTATTAGACAAAGCAAATGGCAATCAAGTTGAAGGAAGTATGGAAGAGGAACAAATACTAGAGCCATTGAAAATTAAAAAATTATACAATAAATCCATCAAGAATCTTTCCGGAGGAGAATTACAAAAAATTGCTGTGGCATCATGTCTATTGCAAAAAGTTGATCTGTATGCATTAGATGAACCATCAGCATTTTTGGACGTAGAAGATAGAATAGCGGTAGCAAAATTCATACAAAAATTTGTTCGTTCTTTTGGAAAATCTGCAATAATCATTGATCATGACTTGCAATTAATGGATTTAGTTTCAGATACAATGATTATTTTTGAGGGAGAATCAGGAGTTGCAGGTAGAGCTACGGCTCCTATGAAAAAAGCAGATGCCATGAACAGATTTCTAAAATCACTAGACATGTCATTTAGAAGAGATGAGAGAAGTCTCAGACCTCGAGTAAACAAGCTAGAGAGCAGATTAGACAAAGATCAAAAAACATCAGGAAATTTCTATTACAAGCATTGACTAGGATGTTAAAAAAAGCACTAGAAGATGTGCTCACCGTAAAAGAAAATGATGAATTAATTTCAGCGTTTGATCAGATAGGAAACATCATCATAGTAAGAATTCCAGAATCACTATTATCCAAGAAAAAAATTATCGGACAAGCGTTATTGGATCAGGTAAAAATTGTCAGAAGCGTATTCTATCAAGCATCTGCAGTTGAGGGTGATTTTCGCACAAGAGATCTGGAAATCATTGCAGGAGAGGACAATACAGAAACAGAATACAAAGAATTTGGCTGTAAATTCACAGTTGATGTCAAAAATGCATTTTTTTCACCTAGACTTTCTACCGAAAGAGAACGAATCGCTAATTTGATTCAAGACGGTGAGGTAGTTACCAACATGTTTGCAGGCATTGGGATGTTTTCCATAATGGCTGCAAAAAAGAATAATTGTACTGTGTATAGTATCGACATTAATCCAGTAGCTTCAAAGTTGTGTGAGAGAAATGTTGGATTAAACAAAATGGTTGGAAAAGTGATTTCAATAAATGGAGATGCATCAGAAATTATCAAAAATCAATTAATGAACAAGTCAGATAGAACATTGATGTTGTTACCTGAAAGATCAGATGAATTTTTAGAATCTGCAATCAATACAACTAAAAATGGTGGAATCATCCATTATTATTCACATATCCACGCAGATAAAAAATCAGATGCAGGAAAACTTTCAGAAGAGCACTATCTCAAAATTACTCCTGTCAAATCAGAAATACTAAAATCAAAAATTGTAAGAGCTGTNGGTCCTAGATATTACCAAACAGTTGTAGATGTTAAAATTTTCAAATAGATTAGTCTTCGGATGTAATAGATGCAGTAGAGGGTTTTGTTGTTGCCATAACNTATCCAATCCATGCAATAACTCCTAAAATTCCTCCAGCAATCATTAGTACAGACAATTGTAATACGATTGGACTCCATTCAGATAACATCAACAAATATGCATAGAGAAAGAAGCCACCAATACAAAGCACAAAAATGGTAATTCCCATTCCTTTTCGTTTATCCATGGCGAAGAATTTTTTGTGAGTTATTTATTGCTTTGAACTAATTTAGTTCAATGGCCATAAGATATGCATCTTCACCATCTCGATAATAGGCGTTTAGTTGTTGTCTAATTACAAATCCTAATTTTTCATATAATCTTACAGCCTCATTATTACTACATCTCACTTCTAAATAGAATTCGTCACATTTTCTCAAGTTAACGCCATTAACAGACTCTTCAACAAGTGCTTTTCCAATACCTTTCTTTCTGTATTCTTCAAGCACGGCTATAGACACNACATGTCCTTTTTTGACAAACCCTAATTTCTTAAAATTTGAGAAACCGAATTCAGTTTTACACATAATATATCCAACATGTTTTCCTCCAATTTCTGCAACTATGAAAGCTTCAGGNAGTTCTGCAAGCAGACTTTCATAGAAATAATCTGAATAGTGCTCAGGGAGTGTTTTCAGATTAATTTCCATGACAGAGATTAGATCGCTTGGCCCTGCTCGTCTAATGTTACAATCACCTAGTTGTCGAAGGATGACCTGCATGGTTTAGTATTAGAAGTATCAATATTTAATTTTAAACCAAAAGACCATTTAATGGAAAAATCAAGGCCTAAAGAGATGGAAGAGCCCTCGCAAGAAGATATTATTTCATTAGTAAATTCCATATTTCTAGTCAGTGATTTTACAAAGGCAGAATTTTCTTTAGAATTTAAAATAGAGGATAAGGACTTTAAGTCAAAATTTGAAGGATTGGCAAGAAAATTAGAAGATATGAGTTATGTTTGCAAATTAGAAGAAACAGACGACGGGATATACGTAATTGTTCAAAAATTTACCTTAAGAAAACAAGGCAAAATAATGAAATCAGCATGGACTCCTCGAATATTATTTGCAATTGTCATTGGCTTTGTGATGTTTGATGGATATTACAGAACGTCATTTACAAATTCTATTGTAGATATCGGCGAGCCTCTAGAAATGGCAGTCTTTTACACATTATCAGTNATGGGGATTTTAGGAATTCATGAGTTAGGTCACATAGTTGCTGCAAAAATACATGGACTNAAAACCACTTGGCCATATTTCCTACCAGGCATACCTGTATATGGAATTCCAACGTTTGGCGCATTTATNCAATCAAGAGGATTAACAATTAACCGAGAAATTCTGTACGATGTTGCCATAGCAGGTCCTATTGCAGGATTAATAGTTGCAATCATTGTGTCAATTTATGGAGCATACACAGCTCCTGTACTGGATCAGGTAATTGCAGACGAATTATTTGCTCAAGCCAGACTAAGTGATTGGANTCTCGGAGANCCATTACTTATGACTGCAAGTTTGGCAATGTTTGGCAAAGGGGAATTATTCGGACAGGTCATACTTATGACACCTTTTATGTTTGCAGCTTGGATTGGATTTTTAATTACATTTTTGAATTTACTTCCAGCATGGCAATTGGATGGCGGACACATGGCAAGAACGCTAATGGGTTCAAAGTTACACAGATATGCAACGTTTGGAAGTATAGGAATTCTTGTTTTACTAAACTATTGGCCAATGGCGATATTAATTCTAATTATGAGTTCAAAAAATCCTAGTGCATCTCCACTAGATGATGTCTCGCCACTTTCAAGAAAAAGAAAACTATCATACATCGGAATTATCGGATTAGCAATTCTATGTGCGCCATTACCATCAAATTTATTGCCTAATCTGTTATCTTAACAAAAGTCTTGCACCATCTGTAACTACTGCAACTTTTTGCCTTGCTCCTTGTGTTTTAAGAATATAATCCATAGAATATTTTATACCTTGCATAGATATCATGTTAAGTTTTTTAGCATAAAATTCAGGCATTATAGATACTAAAGCAATTTGGAAATTCTTTTGTATTTCTGATAGAAAAAGTAAATCTTCCATCCCACCAACATATTTAGACGGATTTTGGAGTTGTTCCAAGCTTAATCTATCTTCAATGTATTGTTGCAGTGCATCAGAACCTAATCCACCCTTACATTCAGCCACTAAAACCGCAAGGCCATTTTTTTGAATGGCATTAGAACAATTCCAAAGAGAAGANAGTGAAGTTCCAAGATTATCATTGCTTGCATCTTTTCCGGTACTAATTACCATTGTTTTATGTTGACCCACATCTTTNATAGAATTAGATTCTAAAATTTTTGTAGATGAAATAGTTTCAGAAGGATGACCAATAGTGAAATCCATTATTCCTTCAGAATTTGCAATAATTTCAATTCCTTGAATTTCAAAATTATCTGTAAATTTTTTTGCTTCTGTTAAGCTTTCTGGACGTTGGCCAGACACAGGAATATTGCCGGATCTTTTTGCATATGCAGATAACATGGATTCATGACCAAATTTTTTGATAAGACGCGTAGAGATAGTCTCATAACCAAACAAACCATTAAATTCCATCTCACCCATAAATACAAGATTAGAGTTTGAAATATCAACATCATCAAATTCGTTAATTGAGCTACCTTCAGGCAAACCAGATTTTACCAGATTTAGAATTCTTTTTTCAGTTAGAATTTTTGGGAACGGTTTTGATTTTTGTTCACACAAAGTAAATAATGAAGCAATGATTTTTTGAATAGATTTTGAATTATGTAAAACTACAAGTTCCATAGGTTTAGACAAGTCAAGTGAATTTAGTTTTTCATTGATTTGTGCATCATCTAATATTTTACCGTCAGAATCAATTTTTTGCTCTAAATTTTCTGCCTTTATATCTAAAACAACATCGGTAATACCGTAATTTAACCAAATTTCAGGCATGATTAATACACAATACAAACCAAAATAAATCCAGTGTAGTTAACTTTGGTATGGAGTTTGTGAAAGAGTTTGCAACATTTTTACACAAAAATGGCATCATAAAGTTTGGAGATTTTACATTAGCTAGTGGAAAAAAGAGCTCATATTATGTAGATTTAAGACTAGTTCCCAGTTATCCTCATGAATTTAGAAAAATGGTAAAATATCTTGAAAATGAGATTACACAAGAAATTGGATTGGACAAGTTTGATTCTATTGTTTCAGTACCAACAGGGGGCTTAGTAATTGCATCAGCTTTGGCAATTGAAACAATCAAACCTCTAATCTATGTTAGAAGTAAACCAAAAGATTATGGAACATCAAAATCAGTAGAAGGGAAGATTCATGACGGAATGAAGGTAGTAATGATAGATGATGTTGCAACTACAGGGGGATCTGTAGTAAATGCAATAAAATCATTAAAAGAAGCAAACATTTCCATAAAAGATGCATATGTCATAGTCAACAGAATGGAGGGAGCAGACAATGCATTGTTAGAATTAGGAGTTAAAATGCATTCAATTTTAAATATTTTACAAATAGCAGAAACNCTATACGAGCAAAATCTTATCGATGCAACCGTTTTAGAAAGAGTGAAAAAACAAATCAACAAATGAATAATGGCAGCTCAGTCAAATGCCTTCCAATCATCATTCAGATATAACTCTGATTCTTCATTGCGGCCAGATAATTTTGTATTGACTTATTTTAAAACTAATTGAAAGTAATGGGTCCAAAAGGCTCCAGAATATTTTATTTGTGTGTTTAGATTCAGTTTAGGCGTTATAATTTTTCTCTTGTAGAACATTATCTATACAAACAACCAGAAAATAAGTTTTTTACGTATTTTAAAAGAGAGTTTATTTGCCGTAAACTGTCTGAAGAACAGTGCTATTTGCAATAACTTCTTGCGTAAATTGTACATTGACAGTTACTTTGTTGTTAAAGTCAATGTTTACATTATCAAACAGAGATTTGTACTTGTCAACTGTTCTTTGATTTACAGTATAGTCATGTCCTGATTTTACCAACAATCCATGCTCAATTAAAAAATTAATTTTTCTATACCCTGATGTGGTAGGAATGTGTAATTTTTCTAAAATTTCTGTAATTGTCCATGGTTCACCAATAGAAGCATTGAGAATCTTTGACATCTCCTCATCTCCAAATGCCTTGAGGATTATCTGACTTAGTGCAGGATCAGATATTGTGAATCGATTCTCGACTTTGTCTTTTTTAGACTTGATGCTACAAATACGATCCATGAATTTCTTCTCTAGACCTTCAGCACCGGCTCCAAAAAATTCCCGCAACACAGAATCAAGTTTTGTAAATTCCTTTATTGATTGTGTAATTGATATTCCATATTTTTCAAACAGACGATTCTGTATGCTNCGATAAGTGGTATCTCCCAAATTATTGCANATCATATTTTCAAGGGATGATGCNAAAAAAGTATCTATCTCAGCCATGATATTCACCTGTTAATACTTTCATATTAAGTTTCATGTGAAAATGCCTCACGGTCAACTACGCACAAGCTCCGACAGTTTACGAATATGGCTAGTATCATTTTGCATAACCAAATCAAGGGCTCTTTGCATTTCATCTTCATGTGGTTGTAAAGTTTTTTGTGTGGTTATTATTTCACATTCCTCAATGATAGGTAATCGTTTGAAGTTTCTGTATTGGGGATATGTCACAGTGCATGAATAATAGTTGATGTCATCTTTGAATTTGTATCTAATTTCAAACGGTAGAATAGAATTGTTTTCAGAGGTAATATCAGTTATGATCTTTTTTATTTGAGCAATATCAAATGGCTTGTTTACTACTGGTACGTGCAACAAATCAAAGAGATTTGAATATACCGCATCAGGATCTCCTGTAACAACTACTAGTTTAGCATCAGGATCCAAGTCCTTGATGGTCTCAACTACATAATAGCCATTGTATTCGGGCATCTGTAAATCAGTAAAGACGATATCCGGGTTGTGTTTTTCATACAAGTTTACTGCGTTTTTGCCATCATTCCCAGTTGCAAGAACGTTGACATCAATTATACCTAACAAGTCACAAAACACATCAACAATATTCTGATCGTCATCAATAATGATGCAGTTGAGCTTTCTTGGAGTGGTATTATCTTTCATATACTATAGTAAATAATACATTCATACCTTATATAATTTTCATAACTTGTTAATCCCATATTTGGGAAATTTAAGTAAAATGTATGTGCGTATTTAAAATTACATTAATAAATATCACAACATTACAAGATAGTCATTGAAATACTCATTTGATGAAAATCCATTCCAACAATCCGAAGTATCCATATCCATAAAAGAAATTATTAAATGCCAAAAATGTCTTTCAAATGACGTTCTTTGTTGGTTTCATACAGAGTCATTAAAAACAAGCATTATCGTTGATGTTCAAAACTGGATTAATGACAGCAAAGTAATTCAGAAAAAGAATACTTTGAGTGACTTCTAAGGNAATTTCATTGTTATTTGTTTTGNAGATATGATATCATCATCATATGCAATGATGTAAAGAAGTACATTACCGTTTGCAAACGCGGTAACGTTGTGTAATATTATCTCATCATAAGTTGTTTGTTCTGAGAAATTTGGAAAACAGCTAACGCATCCTATCTCATAATTTGATACGCCATCATCATGATTCCAAATTAATTTAACTAAAATTTCAGAGTCCTCAGACTCCAATACAGTTGTAGTGACATCCTCCAATGGTTGAGCATATGCAACATTTATGAAAGCAAATACAAAAACACTAGTAATTACACCTAATAGAATTTTAGAATTCATTTGAATTTCTACTCATCATGATGTTTTAGTTTTACTTTTTAAGTATGTCGTAGAATTCATACCGTGTGAAATTCAATTACGATGTAGTTAAGATCTTTTGAATTTATTTTGCGTTTTAGAATTCAACTCATACAATTAAATTTAGCATCATAAGGATTACCTTCTTTTCATATAGTCTGACATTATTTTTGCAGCCATTTCAGTAACTTCTAGATTATTTTTTGCAGCCAGACTGCGCAGTTTTCTTGCATGAGATTTGTTTAACTCTAATGTGACTCTTTGTTGGAGTAATGCTGCTTTTGCCTTTTTGAGCAGTTTGGGATGCGATGACTTTGTGCTTTTTGCCAAATGATACAGGTATTTTTTTCGCAGTCTTTGATCAAGCGGAATAATCTTTTCTGCGATTTTTATGGCCTTTGGCACATTTGGAATGCTTTGGTACAGTCTGGTAGCATCATCACGTGATAGTTTCTTTGGAACGTATTCTTTAAGTTTGTCAGGCACCGCNGCAAAACCAAGATATTTTTTTANTGTTTGAGGAGATATCCCAAGTGACTTTGCTGCTTTGCTTTGTCCTACAGATTCAGAAAGAAACACACATGCTGCTGTCATGTCCTTTGTGTTCATCTTGTTTCTGTGAAGATTTTCAACTACTGATGCTGCCTTTGCATTATCCAAGTCATATTTTGTGGAATTTGTAAGTAACAGTACAGGTATCTTCTTTGCGCCAATTCTTTTTAGTGCCGCAAGTCTTCTCTGACCCGACATTAGCAAGTATGAATTTTTTCCNTCNTTTTGTACCATTGGGGGNTTTTGCAGTCCTTCGTTTTTNATAGAACGTGCAAGTTCTGAAATTCCTTCACGATCTAGCTTTCTTGCTTGCGCATCATGCCATACCTTGATCTGTTTTATAGGAATCTCTCTAAGACGATACGATATTGGTGAATTGTAACGTTTTGCCACATATGTGAATAGAAACAATATATGTTAAGAGATATTGTGATGTACAATTGACCAGTCATCAAAAAAAATCGTTCTTTGAACTAGTCATATATCATTAGTTCTTTTTCTTCTAGTAAAANGTGCAGTGAATTTACTGCACNATACACATNCTCTGCAGTCTTTCCCCCAGTGCACACCAATTTACCTGATGCAAAAATCAGAATCACTACCTTTGGATCAACCATTCTGTGAATCAATCCTGGAAATTGTTCAGGNTCATACATGCTTCTTGGAACCATCCTTGCTGCTTTCTCCAAGTGTATTGTTCCTCCAAGATTAACTGATGANACGATGTTCTGTATGGTGACTATAGCGTCGTTTTTTATCTTGATTTTTCCCCTTCGGAGACTATCCACTACCGTTTTTACTGCCTTTCTTGCCATCTCTTCAGACTTTGATCCGGTACAGACCATCTTTCCTGTTCTAAATAACAGTGTGGCAGTCTTTGGATTTGTAAGTCTGAATACTGCGCCTGGAAATTGTTCTGGATTGTATTCCACTTTGGGAAACTTTTTCTGAATATCTACAAGATCCAGATCTTGGTTTATTGCAGCTGATGCAACAACATTTTCGATGCTTATAATCGGCCTTGTCTGTGGCATGAATAATCATGATTTGAATTGTTTTGCATTATTTAGGAATTGTCACCATTTTTAATTCTTAGAACGGGATTATTGTTTGTTCAAATGAACAAACATTTTAGGCAATTCTAAACTAAAAGTGGTCACAAAAACAACGTCATATTATGAAAAGAAGGTGAATCCATTTACAAATTAATTCGTGAATGTGTTATGATAGAATTTGTGTTTGGACATGATGTAAGGAATCGTTTTATTTTTTATCTATTTTTTCAGGACTGCCTCATACCCGGTACTTCCAGAGTTTAAGACAATCTTGATGTACGGATCAAACTCATAGGATTGCACCATGTCTGCCATTTGTTGCTCATGTTCTTTTTCTAGTTCCCTAATATCTCCAACCTTGTCTTTGAGAATGTCTTCTTTGTCATCTTCATAGTCTTCTCTAATCTTTATGATCTTGGTACTTAGCTCTTCTTTGGACATGTCAGTATGCTCGTTATAGTATTTTGTAGCATTTTTTTCCTCAATCTTTGACTGTTCTAGCAATTCATCATATTTTTTGTCATATTCTTTTTTTAATTCAATTTTTTTATTTTCAAGATNCCTTTCCATATCACGGATTTGCTGGTTGATTTCCTCAATTTTCAATGCNCTCTCTTTTTGCTTGATGCTTTTCANGATAAATTCTTCAGAGTCATGAAATTCCGCAATGCCTTGCTCTATCCAAGTATTTGCAGTGTTATCAAGTACGCAGGAATACTTTTCCGTATTTTTATTGAATATGACACTAAAGCCATCATCGCATTTTGTAAGTGGAGTCACTGATGGTTGTTGTTGAAAAGGATCCTGTGAATCCCCTACAATTTCACCCATTCCACGCTGTATCCACATTTCTGCAGTAGACATGGTTATACACACATAGTCATCTGCATGAAAACGATGAATGACTACTTGNCCTTCCCTGCATTCAGTGTTAGGACTTGTTTTTGATAGCTCATCCCAAGATACGNCATCATCTGGGTTTGCATTCAAGTATGCAGGATTTGTTCTGTAATCCTCATAGTATTTTCTTAGTTGTTCTCCAGTAATTGGCGAATCTACAAATTTTCCGTTTATGTCAAAAAGAATTTGTTGGTTGTAGTATGCTAAATTTCGATTTACGTTAAATTGTGAATTGGCTTCAATAAGTTCTATTCTTTTGGTTTCTGATGCTACACGATATGCCTGTATTCCATCACGCAGTGAACCTCCATTTGAAATGACTTGCTTTAACGCCTCTCNACCTGCATTTACCTTTTGTTCTTTAAACTCAAACTGATCCCAAAANACATCCTTGACTTGAGAATCTGGAATTTTGTCTACAAATCTCTCAAAAGAATTACGTGGAGAATAGTATTCCCAAAGTTTTTCCCACTCTGCAAGATCTTCATTTAGTTTTTTTAATGCCTGTGCTCTTTTGCTGTCCAACTCTTGTTGTTTTTCTATATTATCATAGTTTCTCTGCTCTAGTTCTGCAATCCATTGTTTTGTCTGCTCAATCTTTTGTAAAATGTCCTGTGCCAGTGGATTGTTTGCAAGATCTTCTGAAAGAGTGACTTGCTCACCAGTATATGCCGTTTGGGCAAATGCGGGGCTTATTGTAAAAAATAATGCAAAAACACTAGCAACTACGCCTAATAGAATTTTAGAATTCATTCAACTCCACCCATTATAAAAAACCAAAAATCATCCCTTTTAAGAATTACTCATGAATGCTTTGTTTATGAATATATGAGAGTACTAAAAACATAGTGACAACATACAAAAACAAGTACAAGGAATTTGAGCAATTAAATATGAAGCGTGTATAATTGAACCATGGAAGAGGATGCACTTCGATTTTGGATTATTCCAATCATATGTCTAGTTATTGTGATGGGATTTTTTGTTTTTTCATTAGATTATAAAATAAACACAATTTTTCCCAATGCAGAACTAGAAAGACAAAAGATGAAAGAAATGACTTGCCCTGAAATTCTACTAAAAGATTCTTCAAATAGATATTGGAGTTCAGAAAATGCCCAAATAGGAAAAGCCAAAGCTCTCAGTTGCAAGGTTCCACAAGAAAGTCAAAGTTCTGGTCTTAGTCCATATGTTGAGTTTTGTACGCCGGGAGGATTTGCACCTATCAAAAAAATTGAAAACAGCACTCATTCATTTAATCATGATACATGTGTTTGGGGTTTGAAGTAAACCCAGCCTGTTCTTTTATTCTTGTGGTTAAGTAAAGGCCTAGTTCTCATTTTCTATTTCTTCAAAATATAGTGATTCTAAATAAAACAAAGAATTACAAGATGATTATTTAACTACTGTAATTGATCCGGTCTGCCAAGGATGCACCATACAAAAGTAATCAAATTTTCCAACACTGTTAAATTTTAACGCATATGTTGCATCAGGTTCTGCCAATCCTGAATCAAATAGTGATGTTGGACCGTCTTCAGGATTGCCTGAGGTTATTGTGTGCATTGCATCATCGTAATTTTTCCACTCTATGATTTCGCCGACTTTGATTGTAATTTCTTCAGGCTCAAAGCAATGTGCGATTTCTTCACAACCAGGAACTGAGCTTCCTTGTGGAACTGATATGGTATAAGTTGGGATATCTCCGTATTCTGGAGCAACTATCTCTGGTTCTTGTGAGGCATCATTATTTCCAATGTCCAAACAGTTGGTATATTTGATAAAGTCATATGCATATTGGTCTTCTGCTCTTCCTTCTTGTAATAGCACCTTAAGAAAACCACCGGTAAATTCTTCAGTAGCACCTAAACTCTTTCGGTATTTGTTGTCATTAATATCACATCTTACATATTCGCGAAATCTTTCATCCCAAATATCATAGTTAATGTTCAATCGCAGTGTGTTTCCAGTATCAAAATCATACGCATACACTTCAAGTTGAGTATTGTGTCTATTGAGATTCTCTTGATAGTAATGATCAGGGTATTTTTCTGTAAATAATATTACAGAAGGAAGCACTTTCATTTCCGCCATCAGTTTGTCCTTGTTTATTGTTAAGAGGAGCCAGTTTTCTTGAAGCTGATTACTTGCACCGACTACTCCTATTACTGTAAAAATTACAGCCATTCCAACACCTACACAAATACCAATTTTTGCATATGTCTGTAATTGCATCTTATCATACTTCTTTTATTCAGTAATTGAAAAGTGCTTCTAATCTTTTACATCTAGTTTTCATTTTCTTTTTATCAAGATAGATTGAAGAATATCAATTTCCACGCAATCCTGCACTTTCACGTTCCACAGCTAGTTGATATTCGGATGAGAATGGTACAGGATAAGCACTGTTGTCATAATCCTGGTAAACTGCATCCTCACCATTGTTCGTAAAAGGTTTTTTTGGAATTTCCAGACATTGTGTATATTCTAAATATAGAATTGCCAATGTATCACTTGCACTTGGGAGTCTTTCTCCGCCTGCAAGATTGCATCTGATTGAATAATCCAATATTTGATTGCGTACATCATAATCCATATTCAGTGTAATGTAATGAAATGTGGTAAAATTCATCGCAGTTAATTCTATGCGCGCGTTTCTGTTGTTGTGGTTTTTAAGGACCTCACTTGCATCAGGATATTTTTCTTTGAATTTTGAATAAACCAATTCGCTGTTGAAAATCTTCATGGCATCATCATTTGTAAGTTTTGGAGTTAGTATGTCACTCCAATCGCGCTGAGTATTTGAAACAATGTGTGGTATTATGGTAATTAAAAACAATGAAAAGAACACCAATCCAATAGTAATCGCAATAATTATTGCAATTTTTAGTATTTTTTCCATCTATTGTTGCCTCGCAGAAGAAACATGAACCATTTGTGACATGTTCGAGGATATTTTGGGTACACTAAATGTAATTGAGATTTTACCAAAATTATCAAATGATAATTCATAAAAAATAGATGAAAGTGACCTAGGCAGAGTCTAGGTCACTCCTTGGTGTGTTTACCACCTTGAAGATTTTGACATAATAGTCGCCTTCAAAAAAATGGGTGATCTTGCCATCATCTATAGATAACACTCTGAATCTGTATTCAAATGAATTGTCTCCTTTCAATGACACCTGTGCAACATGAATAGGATCTTCTTCAAGGGATTTGAAGAATTGGATTATCACAGGATATCCTTGAGATGGATTATTGACTTTGCCTTTAACAGCACCCCAAGGGAGTGTGTTGTTTTGAGGTATACTCATTTTGGTTACTGTTTTTTCAAGACTTATCTCATCATCCAATTTTGTTGTTGTAGTTTGAGACGTCTCTGCAAATGCAGGCATGTCATAAAAAAAGACAGACATGCTCAACAGCATTCCAAAAAGACACAAGGCGGACAAACTTTTTGTGTTGATTGTTTGACAAATTCTCGATATGTCTGATACAGAAATCACACTCATGCTGACAAACCCCACTTGTTTTTTTGGATTGTTTTTGATTTGTTGGGGGATGTGAACAAATCAGATTCAACAAAAGACAAATCATGCTCAAAAAGAGAATGCATAGTGTCTTGAATTGATTTTGTGCGGTTCCACTGCGAAGATGAGAATCCACCTCTAGGAAAAATTGTGCAGGCAAGAGGGGTCATACAATCATCTCCTCAACACGATCTTGGCGATGCAACGATGTAAAAGAACTTGGCATCGTATTACACACAATCAAAATACCAAATGATATTGATTGTAAGGGCATTCTTAATGTCTCTCCTCAAACAAAATCCAAGAAAGGCCCATTAGGTCTTCATTGGTGAACACCAATGATTTTGTTTGTTGCAATGATTTTGACACTGCTTTTACAGGATTACTTGCAACCTGAGTTTCAGAAGGCGAGTGTTGCCAATTGTGTATGATTTTCTGATTCATAAAAAAAATGAGCCTGAGTTATATATAACAAGAGATACCGTATATCGGTATGCCTTTAGATGATGAGACAGTATATGGAAATTTGCAAAACTACAAGATGTATCTCCGCCCCAATGCACATAGTCACTATGGTTTTCCAAATGAGAAAAAATCATCATTAAGCAAGCATCAGCAAAATGTTCAGAGTCTATTAAAAATAATGAGTAAAAATGAGCCAATGACTACATGGGATCTTGCAAAAATTTCAATACCAAATGACATATCCAGACTACGTGAACGTGAAAAAATCTACAGGCGATTACTAGTTGGAAGAAAAGACAACGGAAAACATTCAGATGGGATTTTAGACATAGGTCTAGTTGTAAAAGATGGGAAAAGCATCAAAACAGGAATTGCTGACAAATACAGATTGTCATTGTATGGAATTCTGTATTGCATGGATGTGTTAGATCTTTCCAAGAAAGAGATCGACATTATTGCAGAAAAATATTCTAGAGTACTACCAAAAGTTTTTGGGAAATGGGAGTATCTAAAATCAAAGGTAGGAGACAAAGTTTATGGCATCAGACTGTTAGCAAACGGATTACTAGCCGATAATCCCCAGATTCGTGTTCAAGAAGGAATTCCATTTTATGAATTAATGTCATTTGTGCACATAAAATATCAAAGAGATTTTGAACATATTTCAGAAGATAGATTGGCAGAACAGATTTCATACTGGTTCTATGTCAATCTGCTATACCATCCAATACAAAAAAACAATACAAAAGAAACAGGAATTAAAAGTTTGAATTCAATATTTCATACAGATGATAAACTAAGAAAATGGTTTTTATCTTTTTTTAAAGAATCAAAGAAATACTATCATGACAGATACAGTGTGTTAAGAAAATCAGAAAAAATATAATTATTTGACAGAAGCAATCATGTCGTTTAATTCTGTTAAATCAAAAGGTTTTGTAAGCAATCCATACAGACCAGACTTTTCTGCATGCTCAAATTCTTTATTATTAATTGCATAGGCAGAAGTGAATACTATTTTTGCCTCAGGATTGGCTTTTTTTATTTTAAAAAATGCATCATAACCATTCATCACAGGCATCTTAAGATCCATCAAAACGATATCGGGGCATGACTGGTCAAATTTCTTGATAGCCTCTTCTCCATTTTTTGCAGTAATCACGTCATAATTTTCATATTTTAGCATGTATTCAGTTGCCTCTAAAAACTGGATATCATCATCTACTAGGAGAACTCGTACATTAGACATTATTTTTCATGCCTCTGAGGACGCATAATTATATCAACAATCATTTTGGCAACCTAATTGAGAATATCACAGGATCTGTAGTTACTTGGATAGTTCCTTTGTGTTGTTCAACTATATTTTTGCAGCTAGAGAGCCCCAATCCAGTACCTTCGAGTTTAGTAGTAAATAATGTATCAAAGATGCGTGTCAAATCTTCAGAAGGTATGTTGGGACCAGAATTCTCAAACGTCATTGTCACGTCAGATGAAGTCTCAAGGGTGTTAATTGTAACATATCCATTTTCTTCTCCAATGGATTGGATTGCATTTAATAAAATATTTACAAACACTACCAACATTTTTTCATAGTCAAAACTAACAATCACGTCATTTTGTGGCAAATCGATTCGAATATGTGAGGGCACATCTAATGTGTCAATTGCTTCTTGAATAGTTTGATTAATTGAGTGAGGTTTTAGCATTATTGGTGTTGTTCTTACATAGTTTAACACTTCCTCAATTTGATGTGAAATACGACGTATCGATAGATTGATGCGAGTCAATTCACGAGAGATGACTTTATTTTTGTTGTTGTTTTCTTTTTCAATTATTACTCCTGCGTTTTTGATTGTACCTAAAGGATTTCGTATATCATGGGCAATGTTAGATGAGAGCTGTCCTATCACAGTTAGTTTTTCTTTTTTAAATCCCTGTGTACGCTTTATCAGAAATATTAACAAGACAGTTATGGTAGACAATAATAAGAAGACAGTTTGGATTTTTGCAAAAAATATTACCTCGTCAATTTCTTTATTTATTGATTGGATTGGAGTAACTACTGCAAATAAAAATTCATTTTTATCATTAACACTTATGGGAATTGCAGAGTTTATCATTTCACCAACATCATCATCTAACGTAAAAATTACCGTAGAGAGATTCCCTTCAAGCACATTTAGAATATGAGGATTTAAAATTGAGTTATTTTTAATATCTTTTTGAATTTCATCTCCAAAAAAATCCTTGCCTGCGTTTTCCATGTTTGGATGAATGAGAAGTATGTGATTTTCATCCATGACCATCAAGAATTGAGATTCAACATCATAGATGTTTCCATGTCTCTCAAAGAACTCGCTTGACGCAAATGTTACCAAAAGTATTCCTGCAGGTATGTTTGTGCTCTGATTGATTATTGGAAAGGTTATTGCAATTTCAGGTTCATCATACAATAATGTGTTTATAGATAGTATTACAGGATCAGTTTTTACTGTGTTTTGTTCAGCTTCAATTAGTTCAGGTAATCCTTTAACGGTTG
>Ga0051980_10001745_pt1 | contig 16509 bp, 10 predicted proteins | sample CryGey13umfilter_2_FD_55014 | JGI IMG/M metagenome (GOLD analysis project Ga0051980, IMG submission 55014) | Groundwater microbial communities from aquifer in Utah, USA - Crystal Geyser 4/9/14 3 um filter | ecosystem: Environmental > Aquatic > Deep subsurface > Groundwater | place: USA: Utah...
ATCAATATAATAGGTATCTGTACCATTAGTTTCGACTCCTGCATTAAAAAATAAAATGAGTTTAGTGTGATTTTGGTTAAATTGGTTGCTAAAATCAAAAGAGTATTCTACCCAGTTTGTTGTATTTGAAATGGTGGCATCAACTTCAAAACCATTAGAGCTACCTCCTTCTAGTTTTGCTTTTAAAGTACCAGCCACGGCTGTTTTTACTTTAATTTTAAAAGTATTATAGGTGGCTAGATTTATAGCTGCACCATAATCAATAATTAAGGCATCCCAAGGGCCAGTTGGGTCGGTATATTTACCAACAAAACGGGAGGTGTTAATTCCAGATTCATCTGGACTTAGCACCGTTTCAACATTAGGAAGTATCCTATTTGTTTGACAATTAAAGTCATTGATAATATTAGGGTTTGGCGTTACATTTGAGTCCTCACAAGGTATTGATTCTATCAAAGGAAACAATTGGGTTTCTTGACATGAATTAAAGCTTATAACGATGAGTACAACAAGTAATAAATTACTAAGAAAAAGTTTGATAGTTTTCATAAAATTTAATTTTAAAATTTAATTCATAATTAGTTCTTCTTATTTTAGTATGAAATCTGCTTGAAGCAAATCTTGGCTATTAGTTCCAACAAAAAGTTTAAACGCACCGGGTTCAGCTTTAAATTTCATATTTTCAGTATAGAAAGCAAGATCTTTAACATTTAAGGTAAAGGCTATTTTTTGTGATTCATTAGGCTTTAGCATTAATTTTTTAAATCGTTTAAGTTCTTTTATGGGTCTAGTTACGCTTCCAACCAAATCTTGAATATAGAGTTGAACCACTTCTTCTCCTTCATATATTCCTGTATTTGTAAGCGTTACACTAACATTAATGGTATCGCTAAAGTTGTATTCTTTTTTATCAATTATTAAATTGGCATATTTGAAGGTTGTATAACTTAGTCCGTAGCCAAAAGGATAAAGCGGTGTGTTTGATACGTCTATATACCGCGATCGATATTTTTGTTCTGAACCATTTATATCATAAGGTCTTCCCGTATTTTTAACATTGTAATAAATAGGTATTTGACCCACATTTCTAGGAAAAGTCATTGGCAATTTGCCAGAAGGATTTTGATTGCCATAGATAATAGACGCTATGGCGCTTCCGCCCATTGTGCCTGGCCACCATGCCTCAAGAATTGCATCAGCTACCATGTCTTCATATTCTAAAGTTAGCGGTCGTCCATTCATCAAAACTAGTACAATTGGTTTTCCTGTTTTTTTTATTTCGGCAATCAGTTCTTTTTGAACGCCAGGCAAATCTAAATTGGATCTACTTGCGGCTTCTCCTGACATGTCTTCAAGTTCGCCCATTACCATTACAACCATATCAGCTTGTTTTGCAACACGAACAGCTTGGGCAAAGCCAGATTTATCATTGCCAATAACAGCACAACCCTTGGCATAATTGATGTTTTTAAGTCCACCCAAAATACTTTCAAATCCTTCATAAACACTAACCGCTTTACCATCACGATCACCTTGTGCTGCCCAAGAGCCGATAATGTGATGTTCATCTTTAACCAAGGGACCAATAAGGGCAATTTTGTTATTTTTTTGTAGTGGTAAAATTTGCTTGTTATTTTTTAAAAGAACCATTGATTTTTGCGCCATATCTTTAGCTGCATTTAAAAACTCCAATTTGTATTGAGTATCTTTTTCTCTTTGTTCATCGCAGTATTTATAGGGGTCATCAAATAATCCTAGGCGATATTTCATTTCTAAAATTCTTCTTGCTGATTGCGTAATTTCTTTTTCAGAAACTTTGCCTTCGTTAATCAAGATTTTTAAATTTCTCAGGTAAACGCCTCCTTGCATATCCATATCAACACCTGCCTTTAGGGCTTGTTCACCTGCTTGTTTTTCGTTTTTTGAAAAACCATGGGGAATCATTTCATTTATAGAAGTATAGTCGGTAACAACAAAGCCCTTAAAGCCCCATTCGTTTCTTAAAATATCAGTCAATAAAAATTTGTTTCCAGAAGATGGGATTCCGTTAATTTCATTAAAGGAAGTCATAAATGTTGCCACTCCAGCATCTAAAGCGGCTTTAAATGGTGGTAAATAGGTCGTTCTTAGTTCTCGTTCAGAAATATCAACTGAATTATAATCTCTGCCAGCAATGGCTGCGCCATAGGCCGCAAAATGTTTTGCACAAGCTAAGATGGTATTAGTGGCAGCCAAATCGTCTCCTTGAAAACCTTTTACCCTTGCTATTGCAATTTCAGAACCCAAATAGACATCTTCACCAGAGCCTTCTGAAACACGACCCCAACGTGGATCTCTAGCAATATCAACCATTGGCGCATAAGTCCAGTGAATACCAGCCGCCGAGGCTTCAGTTGCTGAAATTCGTGCAGATTTTTGAATTAGGTCTAAATCCCAAGAAGCTGCTTCACCTAAAGATATTGGGAAAATCGTTTTATAGCCGTGAATTACATCATAGCCAAATAAGAGTGGGATTCCTAAACGCGTTTCTTCAACAGCTATTTTTTGAAACGCTCGCGAGCCCTTTGCAGAGTTTACGTTAAATAGTGCCCCAAGCATTCCCCCCTTTAAATATGCTACATAATTTTTATCTAATGTGGGTCCTGTTACATCCCAACCCGCAGAAAACAGAACAGTTTGCCCAATTTTTTCATCAAGAGTCATTACTTGTATGAGGCTATCTAAGAAAGTTTCCATCTTAGCTTCGTAAGGTTTCTGACTTTTATTTTTTGTAGTATTACAACTCCACATTGCTAAAAGCACAAAGATGAGTAGCGGAAGCTTGTTTTTTATATTTTTCACTTTTGTGTTAAATTTTATTGTTAAAAATGAGGGCTATTAAAATTTAATTTTTTTAATCCTTGTTGAACTTCGGGGCAGGACATAAATAAATTCCATAGCAGTCCGGTTCTATAATTTTCAATCATTACAATTATGGGACCTTGGTCAATGGCTAAATAATTGGTAGCATACCAATTTTTAGTTTGATTAAAGGCATCGAAAAAACCATATTGTCCCCAAAGTTTTCCGTTATAATTGTAATAAAAGTTTCGCAGTGCTTGTTTAGAAAACTCTGGCGTGTAGGGCATTGAAGATAATGCGGCGGTTGGTGAAATAACACCTAAATCATTTGTTGGGCTATGAGCTGAGTAACCATTATCATTGTCGCTCGCGGTAAGACCCCAGCTTGCGGCGCTATAGCCTGCATATCCTTTTGGGTTTCTTATACAATATTCTCTATTTATAAGTGTGTGATTAACACTTTGATCCCAATAATTTGCATAATTATCTACTAAACCGTGAGGGTCTAATCCTAAAAAGGAATAATGCGAAAAAAATAGTGGTCCACCAAATTGTGGTCCTAAAATAAGTTTCCATTTTTGATAATAAACCGTTCCGTTAACAAAATCGGAACCTTTAGCCCAACCATTGTGATAAACAGATTGATTAATTGTGTGTGTGGTTGATGAAGCTGCTAAAACATAGGTGATAAGGGTTTCGTTGTAACCCCTAATTTGATGATTAATTGTCCACCCAAAATTTGGTGACCAATGCCAAGTTAGCACATCCCTTCCATTTGTGTACCAATTCCATTCCACACCATTCCACAATTCATTGATTTTATCGCGAAGTGTGTTTTCTTTGGTATTATCATTTTTAAAATATTGTCGTGCGGCTAACAAGCCTTGTATCATATATGAGGTTTCAACAATATCGCCACCGTCATCGGTAGCGAAAAAAGGCCTTACTTTTCCGGTATTGCCATAATACCAGTGGGGAAACGCACCGTGAAAACGATCTCCACTTAATAAAAAGTTTGTTATTTTTAACAACCGATCTACGGCCTGTTCTCTTGTAACATAGTTCCGTTCAACACCTACAATAATAGCCATTACACCAAAACCACTACCACCGGAGGTCACAATATTGTTGGCTTCACCATTATAAGCCTCTAGATTTGATCTTTCTAAAGCCATGCCACTTGCAGGATTTGCAAAATCCCAAAAATATTTAAATGTGCTTTTTTGAACTAAATCTAACAGCTCGTTATCAGAGAGTTGCTTATCTTCTATCGTGTCAATAGTTACATTATTACTGTTGTTGTTGTTTGACGAACAAGACAGTAATGGGGAATTAAAAAGGTTAAAGGAGGTAATGGTAAACACGAAAAAAAGCGTTTTCATATATTTATTTTTAATAGGATTAATGGGCATCATTTTATTTTATTACTTATTTAAAGACTTCGCTATCGTTGAATAAAAGTCCTAAAACCTAAAAAATAAATTCTCAATTTATTAACTAAAACAAACTTTATTAATACACTTAAAATTATTGTTTTAAGAATTTTTTAGGTTTTGAGGACTTGTGTTAGTAGCCCGGGTTTTGAATTAACAATCCACCACTTAAAGCAATTTGTGTTTGTGGAATTGGAAATAATTCGTTTTTGCCATCGACAAAATTTTTGCCGTGAGCTCTAAGCACGGTTCCGGCTCTACCTTGTCTTACCAAATCAAAATAACGGTCATGCTCAAATGCAAGTTCAACTCTGCGTTCTTTCCAAACAGCCATTTCATCAACAACAGGTGCATTTCCCAACCCTGCTCTATTTCTTACGGCATTTAGTGGTGTTGCGGCATCGCCACCAACTTTTAAACAAGCTTCGGCATTCATTAAAAGCACTTCGGCATATCTTAAAACGCGGATATTTTTATTTGATTCCCAGTCATTTCCATTAAAAGTTTCATTTGTTTTACTAACATAAGCCTTTTGATTGTACATTGGGTTTGAAACGGTATTTGCAACCAATAGTCCATCCCACAAGGTTTCACCTCTAAAAATAATAGTGGCATCTTTGCGGGCATCGTTTGGTTCGTAAGCATCGGCTAAATTTTGGGTTGGTGTATTAAAACCCCAGCCCCAGCCACCAGCACCACGCGCACCTTGACTTACAAAGTAGCCTTGAACGCCTTTATTAGGCGTTTCACCTCGAGCTTGAATTTCGAAAATAGATTCTGAATTATTCTCGCCAATTTCCTTCCAAATATCAGCATAATCAGTAGTTAGACTGTATCCTAGGCTCATAACTTGATTGGTTAAATCTTTTACATTTTGCCAATTACCTTGATACATATTTACTTTGGCTAACAGGGTTAAGGCCGCTCCTTTTGTAGCTCTACCTAAATCATTTGACCCATAATTAATAGGTAAATTAGTAGCGGCTTCGGCTAAATCGGCCATAATAAAATCATAAACTTCTTGTTTTGTAGCTCTAGTATTGGCGGCATTAATATCATCTTGATTTTGGATATTAGGCACGCTTTTAATCAACGGCACACCTCCAAACATCCGAACCAATCTAAAATAAAAAAGGGCTCTAAGAAATTTGCTTTCGCCAATAAGTTGAGTTTTAAGGGTGGCATCTAAATCTAATTGAGGTAAAAATTTAAGTGCTTGGTTGGCTCTTGCGATACCTTGATAATTTGCCTCCCAAACTTCATTAAATGAAAGAGATGTTGACGAGAAGCTGAGGGCGTCTAAAAGGTCTTTATCANCACCAGTATCGCCAGGGTCGCTACCTTTATCTGCATCGTCAGTAGTAATACTACTTACACCATTCCATGAAAAGGAGCTTTCGTTCCAATCTAAAAATTTATTATAAATTGAATTGACTAATTCAGTTGCAGCAGTTGGGCTAGACAGTGCTTGTTCGGGGGTTTCTATTGATGGGTCAACATTTAGGAAATTATTGTCATTACAAGCTGAAAAAAAACCTAAAAGCGCAAAGCCGGTAACAAATATGTTCATATATTTTTTCATAAAGTTCAAAATTTAAAAATTAACATTAATACCAAATATAAAAGACTTAATAGATGGATAAGCATCTAATTCTATCCCTGTGCTTCCTAAAGGATCGCCGTTACCCGGTAATTCGGGGGTAAAACCGGAAAAACTTTTTATGATAAAAGGATTTTGAGCTAGCGCATAAATCCTAATTTTTTGAATTCCATCTATTAATTTGGGTAAAGTATAACCCAGCGTTATATTATTTATTCTAAAAAAATTGCCCTTTTCTAAGAAGTAGGTTGAAGAAAGCGGAACTTCATTAGATGGAGCGGGGTTTTGATTTGCAAGATTAGTACCTGAAAAAATATTATCAGCTACACTTTGCTCGATATTTTCGCCACCAAAGCGTTGTGCCTTTTTTCCATTGTAAACTTTACTTCCGGCATTTCCATAGCCATCAATATTTAAATCCCAACTATTGTAATTGATGCCGAAATTAACTCCATAAAAAGCTTTAGGTTGATAAGAACCAAAAAATTTCTTATCCTGATTGTCAATAATACCATCTTTGTTGACATCATTATATCTAAATTTACCATATTCGTCTGTACCAATAACTTCAAGAAGATAAAAGCTACCAATGGGTTGACCTTCTCTTAACAACTTAGTTACTTGTCCGTTACCAATAGAGCCACCAACTTGTTCAAAGGCAAACTGGTTAGTTATTTTTTCTAATTTATTGTCATTTAAAGTGAGGTTGCCTCCAAAGTGGTAATTGAATTTTTCATTAAGTTGCTCACTCCAATTAAGTGCGAATTCAAAGCCTTTATTTCTTACTTTACCTGCGTGTGTTAGCGTAGCGCCACTTGCGCCAAAGGCTTGAGGTAAACTTATTGGTAAAATGGCGTTTCTGTTTAATCTATTATAATAATCTATTTCACCCGTTAAACGATTGTTTAACAAGGTGAAATCAATTCCTAAATCAATTTCATTGGTAACTTCCCAACTCACATTTTCATCGATAATAGCCGTTATTGTAGAGCCGGGATTAAGATTTTGGCCGTTTCCAAAAACAGCGTCAAGGCCGGTGCTAAACGTTACCGTATTCAAAGGGATGTTTTGATTTCCTAATTCACCCCAACTCGCTCTTAGCTTTAAATTATTTATAAATTTATTATCTTCTAAGAAATTTTCTTTAGAAAGTACCCATCCCAAACCAACTGATGGGAAATTTCCCCAATTGTTATTTCTATTTGCAAAAACACTTGACCCATCTCTTCTTACAGTTGCTGTTAATAGGTATTTGTGCAAATAATCATAGTTAATTCTCACAAAATATGAACGAAGTGTTTGGATGTTAGATCGACTGCTATTTGCTATATCCGTTCCAGCATCACCATTATTTAAAGAAAATAAATTAGCATTGTTAGGAACGTTGTTTCTCGAACCTTGTAAAAACTCACTTTGACCTTTTTCTGAGGTGGTACCAACAACAATTTTAAAATTATGGTTTTTAACAAAGGTTTTTTCGTAGGTTAAAAATGCGTCATATATCCAATGGTAAGAATCCCCTTTGTTTACAGTTAGTGTGTTTAAATTTGTTGATGCAAAATCGCTATTTGTTCTGTTTGGGTCTCCGGCAAGAAAGGCTTCAAGGCTGTTGTTAAAATTATAGGATTTGCCGTAACCGCTTTCTATACCAAAACTTGTATTAAATTTTAAGTCTTTTATAATTTCATAATCTGCATTAATATTGCCTTGAATTGAAAGATTTTTTGCGAGTGCATTGCTAAGGTTGAGTTCTGAAACGGGGTTACCAACATTGTTATATTGAGCTCCTAAATCATCAAAAGGCACGCCCCATTTCCCTGCAAATACACCATCAGCATAGCGAATAGGAACCAGTGGAGATTGTTTATAAGCCGTGGTAAATACGCCTTGTGGTTTTGGAGTTGACCTGTTTAATGATAATGAAATACTATGTCCAAAATTCAATTTGGGAGTTACACTGTAATTAACTTTATTTCTTAGGTTTACTCTTCTAAAATCATCACCTAATAAAATACCTTTTTCTTCATAAAAATTAGCACTAAAAAAAGCTGTTGTTTTTTCATTACCACCGCTAATTGAAATATTGTGATTGACGACAGTACCTGTTCTGGTGATGGCATCAAACCAATCGGTATTATATTGTTGATTGGTAGAAAATCGATTGGTTCCAAAAGCCAAGTTTGAAAAATTTACAAATGATAAAGCATCAGCCATATTGACCTTACTCAACACATTTTTTACACCATAATAAGATGAAATGTCAATTTTCATTTTGCCTTCTTTACCCGATTTTGTGGTTACCATAATAACACCATTAGCGCCCCTACTACCAAAAATAGCTAATGAAGAGGCATCTTTTAAAATATCCATTGATATGATATCATCGCTATTGATATTGTCTATTCGTTCGGTAATAATACCGTCAACTACATATATAGGATTGCGTCCTGCTTGTACCGTACCTGTTCCGCGAATGATTACTATGGGCGAACTTCCTGGCGCGCCCGAACTAATAATTTGTACTCCAGTGGCTTTGCCTTGCAGAGATTGTGTTGGGGTTAAAGCAGGTTGTTTTAGCAAATCGGCAGATTTAATGCTTGTTATGGATCCAGTTAAATCTCTTTTTGGCGTTGATCCATAGCCAATAACGACAACTTCGGTTAAACTTTCAGAATCTTCCTCTAAAACAACGTCTATAATATCTGATAATTTGACTGCTATTTCTTTGGTTTTTAAACCGAGATAACTAAATACAAGGATGTCATTTTCTTTGGCTATAATGCTATAGTGCCCATCAAAATCGGTAATAGTTCCTTTTGTATTGTTTTTAAGCAAAACGTTTACTGAAGGTATCGGCGAACCGTCAGTATAAGTAACTGTACCTGTGATATTTCGATCTTGAGCATACGTTAAGACGGTGCATAAAAATAGGAAATAAATTATTTTTGTTTTCATATGCAAATATTTATTAGTGTTAATTAGTGTTAAGTGCATTTTTAACTGTCCATTTCATTAAGTAATTATTTTTTGTTAAATAATAGTTAAATGTAAGGGTTATGTCTTTTCATATTAAAAAGACTAATACACTTTAATTACTTCACAACGTAAAATTTTTATTCTTTTATTAATTGGCGTAGTGTTTTAAATTCGATTTTCGTTTAAAAAATCGATTTCGTTCGATTATTGAAGTAGTAATGACGTGCTTTATAAGTATTTTTTATTCAAAAAAAGTAGTCTTTTTAATTAAAATTTTGCAAAAAACCTTTAAGACTATCGCTTTTAGCTAGGTTTAGTTTCCCTTTTAAGCGATATCTCAGTGTTTCAACACCTCTAATTGAAATATTGAAAAGTGTTGAAATTTCTTTAGTAGTCAAATTCATTTTTATATAAGCGCACGCTTTTAAATCCTTTTTATTTAACTCTGAAAATTGAGCCTTTAACTGATTAAAAAAGGCTTCGTGAACTTGATTGAAATTATATTCAAAAAGCTCCCATTCATCTTTGTGTTCGATAGAGTCATCTAATTGTTTTATCAAGTTNTTAAAAAGATATTGGTTGTTAAAATTTTCTTTGTGTTTAATAAAACTTTCTTTTAAGTGTTGGAGTGTTTCATTTTTCTTAATCAAAGCCATCGCCGAGTTAGCGAGTTGNTTGCTTTTAAGGTTTACTTCGTTTTCAAGAGATTCATTTTTTAGTTTAATAATTTCTTTTTCATTTTCTCTAGCGCGTTCATCTAGAAGTTTTTTTTGGGTCTTAGAATATTTTATCTTAAGTAGATTTTGTTCTTTTTTTATCTTCCTCTTATGCAAAAAGTAAATTGTTAAAGCACTTAGCAAAAGCAATAGTGCGTAGATTATAAAACCAAAAGTNTNTTTATACCAAGGGGATAAGACTTTAAAATCAATCCTTAAGTTTGACGATTTACTTTGCTTAGAACCCTTAGTGTTAATCAATAATGTATAACTACCATCTGAAAGATTTGAAAATTCTAAAATTCCATTTTTAGTTTCAACCCATGGTGCTTTAAAATAAAAATTTGATAATTGATACTCAAAGGTGTGATTGCTAGATAGTGGGGATGATACGTTTATTGTTATATTGTTATTGCCAAACGGTATTAAAATTGGGTCTGTTTTTAAATCTATAGCCTTGTTATTTATTGATAATTTTTCAATTATTGGCTTTTTTAGTGTTATTGCATTTTCAAGATTAGCGGTGTTAATAAGCATAAACCCATCGTATAAATTAAGGGCTAATGTTGAATCACTTATTTTAGAAATATTTTCATTGCCCGTAATAAGCCGCTTTTTAAAATACTTTTCAGAAACCTTTGCCTTTCCAAAACCATTTGAAAACGGATCAAAATTTATCGAATTTTTATATTTAAAAGCTAGTTTTTGAATGTCATCTTCAGAGATTATATAACCATCTTTAACCTCTTCTTTATCATTTAATAAATTAAAGGGGAGAATGCTATCTAATAAAGGCTCATACATTTGCCATCCTTTGTTTGTGTGAAATGCAATGGTATTATTAATTTTATATATTTTAACAAAAAAATCGGACCACAAACCTTTGTTTCTAAAATCTTTAAATTCGACAATACTGTCGTAATTTTTATTAAACTTAACCCGATATAAGCCTTTACTGGCATGGGCAACCCAAGCAGTAGTCTTATTTTCGAAAACAAGATATTTTATGGGTATGGTCGTTTTACCAAGGTGTGTAGCTTTCCATTCACCATTTAATTTATTAAAACTTACCAAACCTACATAGGTTCCTTGAATGTAAAAATCCTTTTCTTCTGGAACCTTTTTAAGAACCCAACCTCCAGCAAAATTGGAAATGAGCTTTAATTGTTTATTTTGAAGCAAATAAGTACCATTGTTATGACCACAAAACAATTCCCCATTAACCTCCTTTAAATTCCATACTTGGCCTTGTGATCCTTCAATAAAATTTAATTTATTTTTATTGTCAAGAAAATATAAACCCGTATTGCTCCCAATATATATAATTCCCTTATAATTAATAATGTCATATACTGCACCAAGTTTGCCGGAAACGTCAGTATAAAAAAAGTTTGGTTTATCTAAATCAATAGAGGCAAGCCCATTATCAAGACCTAACCAAAGTTCATTTCCTTTTGACACCGATTGCCCCAAAATAGTATTATTTAAAAGACCTACTTCCTTATTGAGGTGAAATAAAATCTCTCCATCTTTATCAGTAATATAGATACCGTTTTTTATCGTCCCAAAAACCATATCCCCTGATGGTAATTGTGAAAATTTATTTAATTGGTACTTTTTAATAATCGGGTTTATAGCCGTTTTCCAAGAAACTATTTTATTATGATCTAATAAAAAGAGCCCGCTAAGCGCTGTGCTGATGAGCAACTGGTTTGTATCAGTTTTAGTTAAAGAAATTATTTTGGTATTCTGTAATAGACTATGATTAAAAAAAGGAATTAAGTTTTTATTTTCTAATATAAAAATTCCTTTATCTAAAGTCGAAACATACAATTTGCCCTCAACGACATTGCAAGACATGGCTATAGAAGATGGTAAATTGTATGAGCTTATTTTGTCATCTTCTAAAATATGAATACTTAAAAAAGATCTAAAAACAATTGCACCCTTAAATAAAATTATCTGCCAAAACTCTTCATCTTCATGAATTTTAAATTTATCAAGAAGCTTAATAAGTGAATGATACTCATAAACTCCTTTTGGGTTTTTTAAAAAATATCCAAACTCCTCGTATGAGCCTACATATATTCTATTTTGATATATTAGCAGCGACCTTATTATCGCTTTATTGGGCATTTCCCAAAGATTCCAATTCAGCCCATCAAACTCTAAAAGGCCGTCATTATTTGCTACAAATAACTTACCATCATTAGATTTGCTAATATCCCAATTTTGGTTGCTAGCTTTGTAATCNGAAAGTGTATAATTTTTAAAATAGTGTGTGTATTGTGCATCCACCACTTGGATTACAAAAAATAATAATAAAAAGCTATAAATTATTCTATTTTTAGATGCCAATTTCATACAAAAGCATGTGTTTTAATACCTACAAATCTAATTAATTAAAACTAAAGCTCCTTGATACAAAAATAAACTAAGTTTAGAATTAATAACTAACGCATTAACAAAAATTCCAACTAATTGTGTTAAGATTTTTTTATGGCTTATCTTTGTTTGCATTTAAAAATTATCATGGCTAAAACCAAAACTACTTTTTTTTGTCAAAATTGTGGTGCTCAACACGCCAAATGGCTCGGTCAATGCGCATCGTGTGGCGAATGGAATACCATTATTGAAGAAGTTGTTCAAACAGATGAAAAGCGCAGTTGGAAACAAGGTTCATTTGTAAAACACACACAAAAAGCTTTGGCGCTCAACCAAATAACTTTTACTGAAGAAGACCGTATTAACACCAATAATAAGGAATTAGACACCGTTTTAGGAGGGGGCTTGGTCAAAGGCGCTGTGGTTTTATTGGGTGGCGAACCTGGCATTGGCAAATCAACTTTAATTCTACAAGTTGCTTTGGGCTTGACTCAAAAAGTACTTTATGTATCGGGCGAAGAAAGTCAAAATCAAATAAAGATGCGTGGCGAACGCCTTGACGGAAAGAATTCTGAATGCCTGATTTTAACTGAAACCAATACCCAGCAAATTTTTAGTGTCATAGAAGAATTACAACCCGAAGTTGTGGTAATTGATTCCATTCAAACGCTACACACCAGCGTGGTTGATGCCCTGCCTGGAAGTGTTACGCAAATTAGAGAAACCGCAGCCGAATTGATAAAATTTAGCAAAGAAACCAATACACCCGTTATCTTAATTGGCCACATCACTAAGGAAGGCATAATTGCCGGTCCAAAAATTTTAGAACACATGGTTGATGTAGTTTTGCAATTTGAAGGCGATCGGAATCATTTATACCGCATTTTACGCGCTCAAAAAAATCGCTTTGGCTCAACGTCCGAACTTGGCATTTACGAAATGCAACAAAACGGTTTACGCGAAGTGGCAAATCCGTCAGAGCTGTTAATCTCCGAAAAGGATAGTGCTTTAAGTGGCTCTGTAATTGCGGCAACTTTAGAGGGACATCGCCCTTTTATGATTGAAGTTCAGGCTTTGGTGAGTTCGGCTGTTTATGGCACGCCACAACGCTCATCAACGGGCTATAACATTAAGCGTTTGCACATGATGTTGGCGGTTCTCGAAAAACGCGCGGGTTTTAAACTCGGCGCTAAAGATGTTTTTTTAAATATCGCCGGTGGCCTTAACGTGAATGACCCGGCAATAGACTTAGCGGTAATTGTGGCTATTTTATCATCAAATCAGGATGTTGCCATTCCTCAAAATTACTGTTTTGCTGCCGAGGTAGGTTTGGCAGGCGAAATTCGTCCGGTTAACCGCATTGAACAGCGAATTATAGAAGCCGAAAAACTAGGGTTTGATGCCATTATGATTTCCAAATTTGCTAAACTCAGCAAAACTAAATTCAACATTACGGTTTTAAGGGCTTCAAAAGTTGAGGATATTGTTAAAGCATTGTTTTAAAACTACCAATTTATTTTTATTCCATCTCAAAATCACTAAATGCATATCTTTGCAGTATGATTGATAAACAAGTAAAAGCAATAGAAAAAGCTGTATTAGTGGGTGTGATTACCCAAAATCAGAATGAAGAACAGTCCGAAGAATTTTTAAATGAGCTGGCTTTTTTAACTTTAACAGCCGGTGGTGAAGCGGTAAAACGCTTTACTCAAAAACTAGACTTGCCAAATCCAAAAACTTACTTAGGAATTGGCAAACTCGAAGAGATTTCAAAATATATTAAAGAACAAGAAGTAGAAACAGTCATTTTTGATGATGAATTGAGTCCTGCTCAATTTAGAAATATTGAGAAAATCCTGGAATGTAAAGTGATTGACCGCACCAATTTAATTCTCGATATTTTTGCACAACGCGCTCAAACTTCCTATGCCCGAACTCAGGTAGAAAAAGCCCAATGTGAATATATGTTGCCGCGCTTAACGCGCCTTTGGACACATTTACAAAAACAAAAAGGCGGTATGGGAATGCGCGGACCTGGTGAAACTGAAATAGAAACCGACCGACGCATTATCCGCGATAAAATAGCCCTGCTTAAAGAGAAGCTAAAAACTATTGATAAGCAAATGGCTGTGCAACGCAAAAATCGCGGAAAAATGGTGCGTGTTGCCTTGGTGGGTTATACCAACGTTGGAAAATCTACTTTAATGAATGCGCTTAGCAAAAGCGAGGTGTTTGCCGAAAACAAATTGTTTGCCACACTTGATACTACCGTTAGAAAAGTGGTGATTAAAAATATCCCGTTTTTGGTTACCGATACCGTTGGCTTTATCAGAAAATTGCCAACCCAATTGGTTGAATCGTTTAAATCAACTTTAGATGAAGTGCGCGAAGCCGATTTATTATTGCACGTTGTAGATATTTCGCATCCAAATTTTGAAGCACACATTGCTTCTGTTCATCAAATTTTGGCAGATATTAAAAGTGCCGATAAACCCACTATTTTAGTTTTTAATAAAATTGATGCTTATCTTCCGCAAACAATTGATGACGATGATTTAATGACTCAAAAAACTAAGGCACATTTTACTTTAAAAGAATGGCAAAACACTTGGATGAATAAGTTAAATGGTAAGTGTTTGTTTATATCGGCACTCGAAAAAGAAAATTTCGAAATTCTAAAAGAAAGCATTTTTGAAGCGGTTAAAGAAATACATATTACCCGTTTTCCTTATAATGATTTTTTGTATCAAGAATTTGAACAAGAAGTTTAACTTTATATTTATCAGTGTTATAACTAGAAGTTGTAGTTAAATCCAAAACCAAATAACTCTCTTATTTGAAATCCTTTAAAGGCATTGTTGTTGTAAATTGTTTGAAACGTAAACTTTGTAGATAAATGGGTATTCACTTTCATTGTAACATTGGTCGTATAATCTATGTCAATATTTTGAGGTGATTCTAAATAATCGGAAAAGAAAATTAAAATTGTTTCCATCGTTACATTTTCCATAATACCAAATTTGCCGTAACCGGCTGCACTAAAACCCAATTCATATTTGCTGTTACGGCCCGCTTCCACACCAAAATAGGCATTATTTGGCAGTGTAAATTTTGGGTCAACCATCGTTAGTTTAGATGTTGCAGGAGCTATATTAAATTTTAATTCATTGCTCTTTTTCCATTGCATTCCGGGACCAAAAGTGAGCACTGCTGGCGACATAAAATCGGTGTGTTCTTCTCTTATTTCCCTGCCATTGGAATTCTTTTTATAAATATAGCCTTTTGTAAATTGCGTTTGAAAATTGACAAAAGCCGAGTAGTACCAATTTTTACTTGCCTTTTTACCAATTACCGAATTCAACTCAAATCGGTCATCAGTCTTTTTTGCAAAATCAACATTTTTACTTTTTGTTAAACCATAAGCTGCAATAATTTTAGTATCCCAGGTATTATTTTTCTTTACAAAGTTAAAATCGTAATTTAAACCCAAATTACCCGCCACATTATTATCACCTCCAGTAACCCAATGAGAAAATCCAAATTGGCTAAATAAAAACACAATATGTCCTTTTTTAGACCAGCCTTCTTTAACCTCAATGATTGATTCTTGTGCAAAAGTTGAATTAAAATTCAAAGCTAACGCCACAATTAAAATCAATTTTTTCATTCGCTTTTTATAAGTTAGCAAAAGTAAAAAATTACATTAAAGTTTAAAATGTTTGTGAATCCTTTTTAAAAAGGGGAACATTAGAGCAAGCCTCGCCATACATTAAACTTTTTACCAAGGGTTGCAATTTTTGCACCAATAGACTAAATGCGCTATTGGGAATCGGTTTTTTAGCACAACCTTTTATAATAACGGGCTTGTTTTGATAACTGGCTTAAATCAAGCGTGTTTATAAGCTCCGAAAAAAGGACTGTTTCAAGTAAATTTAAATCTCCAACCACAATTTTTTTGGCATAATTTACTAAATGTGAACTCACTAATAAATAAGCCCACGACGGAATAATGGCATCGACACTACAAGTAATGGCCACATAGCTATCGGCATATTGTTTCCACTGATGTTGGGCTACAAAAGCTCTAAAATCCTTTTCTTTAAGAATCAGTCCTTCACACAACCAAGGGGTAATATCTAAAACTAAACGGTTTCCTTTAGGATAAAAATCTTCTAAATTTACGGTTATTAAGGGGCTTTTTGCTACTCTATTTACGATAGATTCCATAAATTTAAGGGTGTGTTTAAAGAAATCCTAACTCCAGTTTTGCTTCTTCGCTCATTAAATCTTGACTCCAGGGAGGGTCAAAAGTGATTTCAACCTCGGCATTGTTTACGTCTTCTATGGTTTTTATTTTCTCTTCAACTTCAACGGGCAAGGTTTCAGCAACAGGGCAATTAGGTGATGTTAAAGTCATTAAAATTTTAATGTCATTGTTTTCATTTACAAAAACATCGTAAATCAAACCTAATTCATAAATATCAACGGGTATTTCTGGGTCATAAATGGTCTTTAAAACCTCAACAATTTTTGCTCCTAAATCTTTTTTTTCGGTAGT
>Ga0051980_10001776_pt1 | contig 16332 bp, 25 predicted proteins | sample CryGey13umfilter_2_FD_55014 | JGI IMG/M metagenome (GOLD analysis project Ga0051980, IMG submission 55014) | Groundwater microbial communities from aquifer in Utah, USA - Crystal Geyser 4/9/14 3 um filter | ecosystem: Environmental > Aquatic > Deep subsurface > Groundwater | place: USA: Utah...
GTCAGAGACATCTCGCGGTGTTAGCTGGAAGAGCCCAATGCTCACATAAACTAGTTAATGCATTTCAAGAGTCTCCATAGTGAAGGAGACTGACTTTTTTTNCGTGGTGGAAATAAACAGANTTTTGAGATTTAATCATCAAACAGTATTTTAGTACCNAATAAGACANCAAAATGAATGACAGAGATTCAACTAGCAGGGTCAGGAGGATGGGTTAACGCAGANCTAAATGACGAGCAAGTAGCCAAATCAAAACTTGTTCCAAATATGGATAAGCATTTTTTATCATCACTTGAAAAACTAGATACTACAAAAATGCTAAAATATTTTTGTAAACAGTGTAACTCTGAGTTTGAGGGTCCTACTCAAATTCAAATCGAAGAGCAACCAAACGAAGCAGTTGCAGATGGGTTGACTTTGATAGAGAGAGGTCAATACACTTGTCACAAATGTAATTCAATTATTGGTGAATACAGAGTATTTCAGAAAAATGATTGATGTAAATCACGAATAAGTTTTCATTAAAACGCAAGATATATTATTTGAAAAGCCTAGTTCAAATATCATACTCATTTCTGTTCAGCATCAATTAACAGCACAGGGCAAGATGTATTTTCCACAATCTTTCTTGAAACGCTACCTAAAGAAAGTAGTTTTTTGACACCTTTGAGTTTTCTTCGTTTTGCAATTACAATCAGATCTACTTTTTCTTTTTCCACCACATCTAAAATAATTTCAGCTGCATCTCCAACAACCACTTTAGATTCAATGTTATTTTTTGTATACTGTTGAGCATATTTTTTCATTTTTTCCTCCATGTCTTTTTTAATTTCCTCATTTGCGTCATCAATAGATTTTAACATATTTTCTCGTTCAGATGAAGAAAACGATGGTGGATATTGTATTGCTTCTACAATATGTAAAATAATTAGTTTGGAAGAATCTCTTGCAGCGTAAATTGCGTGCTTTAATGCCTCATCTCCTGCCACAGTTCCTGCATGAGGGACAAGAATTGTATTATACACATAATGAAAACACATCCAGATTATTTAAAATAAGTGACTATTCTTAATGACTAAATCAATGTCCACTTCCAAAAAAGAGGAAAATCTGCCGTCTCTCATATATTGCAACAAAAATCAAAATACTCAACCCTGCAATCAAACTCAGATCTTCAGAGAAGAATTTTGCTGAGACTTCCCATATACCTCTCCAAAACAAAACTAATCCAATGCCAGTAAGTAATAGAAGAATGGTACGTTTGGTGAAAATATTATCTTTCAATTTTATTCTACTATTGTTTTATTTTAAAAACGCTACAGCTTTTACAATGTCCGTCTTGCTGATTATTCCAACGACATTACCATGTCTAGATAAAACTCCTGCACCATTGATGTTTTTATCTAAAAACAATTTTCCTGTTTTTGCCAAATCATCATCATAATTTACAGAAACAATATCTTTACTCATGACATCATCAACCTTTACACTGCCACCAAACCCAGATTCAGAAATGAATCCTTTTCTAGGAAATATCACAGATATTACAGGATCAGTATTGTCAAGAACATCTTCATAGTTTCCTTGCTTTAATGCCAGTTCAAATAAATCTCGAAACGTAATGATTCCTACAGGCACTTCATCATGATTTCGAAGTATTACACGAGATATCTTTTCATCAATCATTTTTAGAACCACTTTGTACAGAGGAGTGTCAGAGTATTGCCATGCATAGTATGGAGACATGTACTCTCCAACTATCTTTTCATCAGGGTGTGTTTTTGTGTAATATCTCACAAGATCAGTTTTTGTTAAGATTCCAACAACTTCATTCCCTGATTGTATGACCAATGAACCAATTGATTTTGTCAGCATTGTTTCAGCACATTCGATCATGCTTGTATGTTCATCAACAGAAATTATTTTTTTGAAAATTGTAGACAATGGAATCTCATCGAGTTTTCTTTCAGTGTTATCGGTTAGAAGAAAGACACCTAAATCTTTTTCAGTAACAATGCCTGTGATTTTACCATTTTCTGTTACTAAAAGCCTACTCTTTTTTTCATCAATTATTTTTTTTAAGACATCAGCAATAGTGGATTCATATTTTATTGTTCTTGGTGTATTTTTATAATCTAATGCACATTTCATAATTTTGTCAACTCAACTAGATATAAAAAATGCAAGACAATTACCACAAATGAAAATGAACAACGGAACATTTGAAGAATTTTTCAGAGATCATCCTAATTTTTTGATTTCTGTTCTAACTTCTTCTAATTCTGTTTGGAGTTTTTCTTTAGAATCTAATGAAAGGGAGTCATCACATAGTTTTTCTAGAATTAAAAATTCTTTATTCTTTAATGAGGAAAGATAATTGTATTCAGTCATAACTTCTCAATAATTTTTTTAAAATTGATTATTTTGTTCATTTTTGCAACAACTAAAACAAACTCAAAACTTTTCTTGCAAGGATATCAATATCTACGGCAGGTTCTGCAGATATGAAGAGGATTTTATCCGGAAACGGAATTGTCATGGTTACAACATTTTTTCTTCTGGCAGCAGCATATTCAACTGGACCTAAATTATCATCAAAGTCTTGCCTAGTTCGGATTCTCAAAACTGCCTCTACAAACATCTTTTTTCTTTCATATTCATCTTTTAAAGGAGACAATCCAGGTTTGAAATCACCTACAATGAGGTTCCCCATATAGTCTAAAAATCCCACAAATCTTATCTCAGGCAATTCTAGTATGGATTGACATTTTTCTTGATTTGTCTTGTTATTTGAAGACATGTCTATCACTTAGAACCACTCCAATTATTTACAAATGATAATTTTCGCGTGAAAAATATCAATCCAATCATCGAAACACTCAACAACAATATCGTAAACATGCCAAATTCAGGAATAACTTCAGTCCCAATTATTTCAATATTTTTTGTTTTTTCATCAATAATGAATCCAAGTACATAGTCATTTGGAAATTTCATCAGATCATATCTAGTATCTATGTCATCAACTAAAACTACGAATTTTTCACCTTCGGCATAAAGTACATTTTCTGGGATTCGTATCCAAAAATCTGTTTTTTCAGGAACATCATCCATAAGGATTTCAATAGATTTTCTTTCTTCATTTACATTCATAGAAGACAATGTTGGAAAAACATCATCAGAACCCATAGCATCAAGACTTCCATGATATCCATAGTAAACATCATAGGATTTGTCATCAAAAGTAAAAGCGACTTTTTCAGATTCTAATTGAGAAATATCAAGATATTGTGCATATGCTTCCACATCTTTGAAAACATGCTCTGCATAAACATGCTCAGAATCATACACAGTTATCAAAAGTGAAAGTAATGTGATTCCAAGAAGAATTTGTTTCATGTAAATGATAAAAATACCGTTAATAAAAACAAGTTAAGCGATTGTCAACGTTGATTTTAAATTAAATCACGAAAAATTCCTGTAAATTCATCACTGGGAACTACAGTCACTACTTCTACAAATCCTAAATGTTCAAGATATTGTCGCTTATCATAGTATTTGTAAAGACCTTCTTTTGTAGGATATATTGTAATAGTGTCTCTGGCTCCAGGTTCTAACAAATCTGTTTGAACTTCCAATCCTTCAATGTATAATCTATGATGTGTGTCACCATTATTGATGACAGTTAAGACATATGCAAATGAAGTTCTAGTTATTAGATGAGGGTTTGGTTCACCAGATATACCTGCCAATCCTCGAAGTTGAACCATTCCATTAACATCTTCAAAAGCAACAGTTTGTTCTACTTTTTCAGCCCAGAAAATTTCAACATGTCTGATATTTCCTTGACCAATTAAGCCTATCATTCCTGCCAGAGCCCCAACACCCACCACAATTGCAATAATTATCAAGGCTTTATCATTTGAAACCACAAATAAAATAACATTGATTCCTATTTTTAAATTGCATATGATTGTTAAAGTTGAAAGCTACCACTAATTTTCGTTTTTGACCTAATTCTTAAATAATTTCAAGAAAACTACAGATAAGAAATACACCAGTCAATGCAAAACTTGCAGAATTCAGCACATAAGATCAAGTATGTGAGTTTACTCCCCAGTAATACTACATCTGTTTGGTCCCAATTCCAAATCAGGAATGTCAGTTTTAACTAAAGGCATTGATCCTTTGTTTATCTGGATTATTTTTTGATAGTTCATGGGTCTAGGTACTGTAACACTGACTACTTGTTTTACAAACTCTTCTTTTGACAGAGTTAACACATTATGTTTTTTTGCCTTTTCTATTGTGGTCGAATAAACTCTATTCTCAGGAATTACAAATATTCCATGATGTGTTGGAAAAACTATTGTATCTAAAGGAAGATTCAACAGCTTGCTATGCAGTGAATTATAAAGTTGCTCTGCAAATTCTTCGGCATTGTCCCTAAGATCAGGTCTTCCAATACTTTCAATGAACAGAATGTCTCCAGTGAAAACATATTTTTCATTTACCACATAGGACAGACTTCCAGGAGTATGACCGGGAGTATGAATTACACGAATCTTTGATGTACCAAACGTCATTATTTGTCCATCATCCAAAAAATTAGATGTTCTATCCCACACCTCAAGATTGCTCTCATACACCAAAGATCCAGACATATTTGCTAATTCTGGTGCTGCAGATACATGATCTGCATGTTGATGCGTGTCAATTATTTTAGTAATTTTTACATTCTCTTGTTTTGCAATTTCCAGATATTTTTCTGGAGGATAAAGTGGATCAATTACTATTGCCTCATCTCCAGAAATTACAATATGTGAGAGACATCCTTTGCCAACTTTTTCCACTTGAATTACTGTTGGATTTTCTGCAACTTTTACTGCATTAAGTACTTGACTCCAACCTGCAAGACCTCCCTCAAGAACGTTGGATTTAATTCCATTTCTTGCTAGTGCAAAGGTTGCAACCATGGCTCTATTTCCATGCGGACAAACTGTTACAATTTCCTTGTCTTTGGGAATTTTAGATATGTTTTCAGGTTTGAACAAATCTTTGAGTGAAATATTCACACTGCCAGGGATTTTAAAATCAGAAAATTCATCAGCGTCTCTAACATCCAATAAAAACAGCTTTGGGTTTTGTAATTTTTTCCAGAGATCATCAGGTTTTATTGTAGCAGTTGGATTTCCCTCAATTACTTCTTTGTGCCAACTTTTCATCCCACCTTGAAGATAGTGTGCATCTAATCCAAATGAGCGCATCATCTTTGTAGTTTCTTCAGACATGATTCCATCATCATCGATGAGAATTAGTTTGATATTTTTTGGGATTTTAGGCATTATCGTATCTTTAGTTCTAACATCACAAACAGCATGTACGGCTCCATTGATGTGTCCTGCATTGTAAGTTTCTTGTAATCTCAAATCAAACAACAATAGTGATTCTTTCTTTTGGAGTAAATCATATAATTCATCAGAAGTAACTTCAAATTTTTTGATATTATTTTGATCAATCATATTTAATTTATCCTTAAANCGCATTACAATTATGAATTTGATGATTGTATGTGTTTTTCAATTTTTTCTAAAAGTTGTTGTTTTAACAGAGGATCATCAATTGCGTGTTCAAGTAAAATTTTCATTTCTAAATGATGTTTGTCCATTTCATCAATTACTTGTTGTTTCATCACAGGATCACTTATTCCAGTCATCATCATGTCATGCATAGAATTATGTTGATACATACTATCCATCATACCAGTCATATTTCCCATTATCATTCCTCCCGTATTTCCTGAACCCATCATGGTATTTCCCATCATCATATTATCATTTATCATGTTCATCATGTCTTGATTACTCATCATGTGATTCATCATGCCTTGATTCTGCATCATCATTTTCATCATTTGATCTCTCATATGTGTATCATTCATCATGGTATTCATCCATTGATTCATCATCTGCGGATCATTCATCATTTTTTGATTCGTCATTTCTGAATCCATCCAATGTTGCGACATCTCTAGGTTATTAGACAACATTTGGTCGAATAGATCTTGANTTTGAAATTTCATGGGCATTGGATTATAGATATTTGTAAAATGAGTATAACTCACACCAATTCCTGCAAAGAAAACACCAATTACAATTGCGATCCAAATATACTGATTAACCATNGTTTTGCTTGAATAGTGTGCAATATAATCAAAGTGTGTGATTTTCAAAGATGNGTGCAGAAAATAATTTCATATGCTTGGTTTGAGGAAGAATATACGAAATATTGTCAATGGCTTACATTATTTGGAAGTGGATTGGTGGTGACCAATTCTAGCATTTTTAGGACGTAAAATGGCCAATCAACGCTCTAAATTATGCTAATTTTTCATCATTTGAAAAAATAACAAATTTCATCCAGAATACATTGTAAGACAGTGTGTACTAAGTCATTATATCAAATTCTGAATAACCATATTCATGCAAACATTACAACAAACCTTCAAAATTGAAGAAGTAGAAAAAAAAGACAGCATACTTGAAATTTTATCAGACAAGTATTGCAGAGCAATTCTTGAATCCATCATGCATACCCCAAAATCAGCAATTGAAATCACTGCTGAGACTAGTATCCCAATGAGTACAGTGTATAGAAGAATGCAGAGTCTTCATGACAACAAACTAGTTGCAATATCAGGAATGATTACAGATGAAGGAAAAAGACTGTTTATGTACAAAAGCAAAGTCAAGGGAATTCAAAGTTCATTTAACAATGGCAAGACAGAAGTTGAGTTAATCCTCAACTAGATTATTTTTCTAATATTCGTGCTCATTAAAGTCAGNCCCTAATGAGATGGTAACAATCACAGTAGTNTCCGTGGTTTGCGCTTTCACATTTTGATTTGGCAGAAACTCATGAAATATTTCTTTTAAAAGTTGTTCAGTTAGCAATGACCAGTTCATTCCAAGTCCATGTTGAATAATAAAATGATGTAGTGATCCTTCTACTCGGTGATCGGATTTCATACCTGATGCACGCATATAGTCTTCTAGTGTTTCAATACAACGCTTCAAATCATATTTTCCCTTCATAAACATCACATTATCTTTGATGATGGGCTTTAGAACATCTACTATCATGTTTACATCCTTGCTATCGAGATCAATGCCAAGCGATGTTAAGATTCCTTTTGGGACCGGAATCATTCCAATTTTATCTGAAAATCTATCCCATTGAATAAATTTTTCAAGAATTTGTTTTGCCAAAACATTTTGGGATATTTCTCTTTGCATTGCCTCAGTTTCCAGTTCTTCAAGTAGTTTTTCAGGTAATCTGAATGTAACAGTTTTAGTTTTTTCTTTGTTGTGAATGTGAGGTTTTCTTTTTACAGTTGAAACATCCATACAACCATTTGTTCATATGATATTTAAAATTGAATCAGATTAGGCGCAAAAGGCCTTGTTTGAAGTGATTTTCAACTATGAATTTCAAGAAACAGAGTTTATGTGTGAAAAACAAGATTGCTTATGGACAAATTTTGTAAAAAATGTGGAAGGATTAAGAAAAACCCCAAAGCTACCCATTGTTCAGACGAATGTCTTTTGGATGAGATTAAAAAAAGCAAGTCATTGAATGCCACATCCAAAGGAGTTGAGACATGGGACGAAGATGCAGATCCCTGGACATAATATTATTTACAATTTCTGACGGTGTCATCGATATTCTTGAAAGACTAACTTATTTGGTAGTTTTTTAATTTCTGTTGCTTGTTTTGTTCGGGGGTTTTTTAGATTATCATCAATCATTACTGTGATTCATTTTGACATAAACAAATATGTCGTATCATTTCTTCATACCGTCTGTAAAAAATTAAAAAAGGTTATTGAACCTTTATTGATCTTTTTTTCTGAATTGGTGTTGGTTTTGATTTTGGCAGAGTAATTTCCAACACACCATCAATTAATTTTGATGTAACTTTTCCCTGAAGTATTTTTTCAGGCAGTGGAAGAACTCGATCATAAGATACTTCACTACGTTCTTTTCTAAGATAGTTTTTTTTCTTTTCTTCAGATTCTTCTTTGTGTTCTGCATGAATCTCCATGACATTATCAGACACATTTAGAACAATGTCTTTTTTTGTAACACCAGGAACATTCATTTTTACACGGAATTGATTGCCCTCGTCAATTACATCACATGTGGATTCTTGGAATTTTGGGAAAGATGGAAAATCTATTCTTGGAAAAGAAAAAAAAGATTTTTCCAAATCTCTTCTAAAATTATCAAAAACCCTGTCAAACTCAGAAAAATGTAGCATTTGCGGAAGAGATGCTAATTTTTTTACAGGTTTTTTTGCCATGAGTAAAAAAACAAATCCAGAGATATCAAAGTATATGTAGATTTTCACACATGATTATCAGACTAAAAAATAACCTGCCTACTCAATTTTTGAAAATTACGGATTCTAGTGACATTAATGCCTGTTTTTTTAGATAATTCGTATTCTGAATAATCCAAGAGAGTTTTAGCCAACATAATTCCACAATGCAAAAAAATCCCCATCTCTTTTGAAGAAATATTCAAGATTGTGATCGGATAAAGGTGATTTTTTTCAATTACATTTTGCAGACTATTGTTTGGTGGATATCCCCATGAAAGAATTTGTTGGCCCTCACATTTTGCATATTTTTTTGCATGATCAGATATCTTGGTGTTACAAACAAGATATTCTGCGTCAAAGTATGATTTTGTATCAAGGAATCTAGCATGAGTGTAAAGAGATTCTTTCAATCCAGTATACACACCAGATTTGGAATGAAATTTACATTCAACTAGGATTAGACTATTTTTTGAGCGAGCAATAAGATCAATTTCATGAATGATACATCTTCCTTTGACTTTGCCCCTAATCTCTTTAATCGTAAACCCTGAATGTTTTAGAATTTCACCAACATAGTTTTCAAATACATATCCTGCCGTACTCAATTTCATAATAGAATCTTTAAGCTGATATCGCTGTTTAAGCGATAAGCCTTCTTTTTCCTCACGTAATGCTGATAAAACGAGTTTGTAGATATCTTTGGTGTTAACTCCATGATAAATATGACCACGAATTTTTTTGAGAATTCTCTTAGTTGCGTCCCTACTTGCTCCAGCCCTCATACAAGTTGTCACTATCTTATTGGGGTTAAAGAAAACTCTACGCCCATCTGCTTTCATAATGATGATTTTTTTAGTTATGATTTACAGTTTGATATAAGAGATTAATCCTTTACTTTGATTTTTAAAAATTATTTAAACGATTCTGTAGGTTTTAGAAGTGATTTCCTTACTAAAATTGGGATGCTATAAAATGTCGCTAAAGCTATTGCGTCAGACGCCCTGAAATTTCTAAATATCAAATCTTTTTTACCCGTAAAATACAGATTTGCTCTAAAAATTCCTTCACTCTCATAGATTTTGACTTTGACTAGATGTATTTCATTTTCCTCACAAATTTGCTCAATTAATCGATATATGCTAGGAGGTTCCTCACGTTTTCCCTTTAAAAAATCAGAAATAAATAACGCAACTTCGGATGAAAAACCAGTCATTAAAAATTCTACAGTTTCATCTCTAAATATTATCGCACCAGTTAAAGGATTAACTGTTCCGACATGTTCAATCTTTACTGTCTCATAATCAGCATCAATTTCATCAATTTTCATTAGCTTGTATCTCTTCTATTTTTTTCTCTTCTTCAAACATGACTCGTTCAAATTCGTTTCTTAAATAGTCACACCTTTCTTGTTTTTTATTTTCATCCATTTGGGAGAAGCGAATATTTCTAATTTCATCAACAATTGCGGAGATTTTGGCATTTGTTTCATACAATATATTGTCAATCTTTTTTTGCGTATCAGAATTCATAGAATTACTTTGAAATTTCTCTACATTAGTATTATCATGATTTTTATTTCTGACAATCAGAGACTTTCTTTTAACTGTAAGAATGAGAGAATATGTGCTTTAAAATCACAAATCAAAGTGAAGAGGACCCATTACTTGTAGGGTTTCCCAGTAACGGATTTGTGGGTACTTTTTCAATATCATACCTAATTTATCATTTAAAGATGAAACAGATTGGAGAAATTGAAATACCTAGACTTCCTCCGACACTATTTGTAGACGAGGGAGAAATTTTGTCACCAATTCGAGCATACAGTAAGAACAATATTTTTGTAATTATTTCAGACATACCATTTAATCAGAATTTGATAGAAGAGTTTGCACTTGTCGTTCACGAATTTTGTAAAAAATACGCAATAAAAAAAATTGTGATTGTTAGTAGAATGGAAACAATCAATCAGAATAACAATGGTCCTAAAATTTATGGATTAGTAACACATACAATATTAAAATCCTACTTTACAACAATCAAATTCCTAAATTTTTAAATGGCTCAATTTTTGACACAGATGCTGCAATAATTTCAATTTTTAGAAAAACACCTATTCCCGTATTGATTCTGTATGCCGAATGTCATCCGTTTTTTCCAGATCCAGAAGCGTCAATCAACGCAATAGTTACAATTGTAAAGATTCTAAATGTAGAAATAGACTAGATGAATTTAAAAACAGAATAGATAAACTTCAAATACAGTATAGAAATTTAATGGAGGAAACCATACATACGCTCCAACAAGAATCAAAGACGAGAATGCCACAGATTTACAGGTGATTCTATGCAAAATAAAGAGAATTTCAAATTTGGATTGACATTGCCTGTAATTAGTTAATTGTTTGATGATGTGAAACATAAAATTCTCTCACCTCTTTCATGTCTAAGAGAGTTTGACAATCATTGGATGTTGGAATTTGATCTTCCCATGGTAAATAAAAAAGACATCAAGATTTCATTTGATGGAAACATGTCATGTGATTAAAATCAACTAGAATGTCAATTAAGATAAAATGTTAAGACATCATAGTAATGACTAAGAATAATCTAATCTTCAATTACGTGTTGATCAAAAATACCAATACATTCGCTTAATATTTTGTTGTCGGATATAGCCTCAGTATTTTTAAAATTAAATTCTCGTTTTAACTGTTCATCATATTCTATCAAATCATTTCTGTATGTATTACAGGCAGAATGCAGTAATCTCCAGTAATAGTAACCCTTGTTCATTTCATTTTTAATTTGCACGTATTCTAGATCAAGTATTCTAGAAAGATGTTCATAGTCTTTTCTATAATTGTCAAATTTTTCCATCACTATTTTAGGTAATTCTTGATACCAACCTTGACCCTCAGTTGTTTTTTCAACATTGTGGATTTTTTGTATCTGATATGCAACCGAATCACGGAGTATGGATAAAACATCATTTGCGTCAAGTAATTTCATTAATTCTGGATTTATCATATCTGTTCTATACTAAAATTCAATTTATTTGATTATCATTATAGGTTTTTTAGATTTATGAATCACATTATAAGAAACACTTCCTAATAGGATTTCTCCGGCATGTCCTCGCCCTCGTGAACCCATTATTATCAGTCCTATGTTGTTTCTTTGCCTCTCAGCGTATTTAACAATGACAATACTAGGATTTCCAGAAGACATGATTTTTGTAAAGGGGGTTTTATTTTGAATACATCTGTTTTCTGCTTGTTCCAAAATTTTGTGTCCCAGTTTAGTCATTTTTGCTTCATATCCCACAGGATTTATCGCTGAAAGCGGATCAAAAAGAACATCAATAGGCGCAGTGGAAGCATCACTAGGAATTACAAAAATTCCAATAATTTTGGAGTGGGTAAATTTTGCTAAATTTATTGCATAGTTAAGAGCATGAATTGAAAATTTTGAACCATCTAATGGTACTAGAATTTTTTGGACTTTATTCTTTGAAAGTTTAAAATTATTTTTTCGTAAACTGGTCATATGTAGTTACAACCCTTATCTATTTTTTGCAAACGCACCCTGATGATCACTCAGACAACATGAACACTCTTTTGTGTAACATTCACCGATTGTCTCATGCCCACAAGAACCACAAGAACAAAAATTGTCATCTCTCATGATTCTAAAAAACAGCCTTCATAGTTAAACTAGTGTGAAATTCGCATACTTGAAAATGCAGAGTTTGTTTTTAACGGATAATAAAGAAAAATGGGTGTGGACAGAATCGGATTAATTGATGGGTATGATGAAAGAAGAGTGCGTGAGGCTCTAAATCAAATATTACGAGATAGAAAAAATGAATTTAGAGAATTAGCAGAATCCATAGGGATTCCAACAAATACTAACGATTGGGAAGTCATAATTCTAAAATTTTGTCTTGATTTTGAAGANTGTTTGAAAATATGGACAGATGATGAAGAGCCAAATTCCATTAAAAATACTAAATGNATGACCATTATGAGAGAAATTTCAAAAGGAAGAAAACAATTCAGTGAAATAATCCATCTACAAAATATTGCACAGACAATATTTACAGAATTTCATCAAACATACAAAAGAACAACATAATTTTAGATGTTTATTTCTTGCCGAATTTTCCCAACAAAGGAACAAAAACATAGCTTGATTGGTTTTTTATTTCAACAATTCCTTTAGCAGTCTTTTGTAGCAAAATTAAGGATTGTGACTCATCTCCCACAGGAGCAAGTAAAAGCCCATTTTCATTTAATTGCTCAAGTAAAGGCAAAGGAATTTCTGTGCAAGCTGCAGTAACTATTATTCTATCATAGGGAGCAGCTTTGGAATATCCTAGACTACCATCACCCAAAATTACATGAACGTTTTTAATTTTCAATTTTTTGAGATTATCTTGTGCAAATTTTACTAGTTCGGGGTGTCGCTCAATAGAATATACGGTTCCTTGGTCTGTCAAATACGACAGGATTGCACTTTGCCAACCAGAACCAGTGCCAATTTCAAGAATGTTTTGTCCATTTTTGACATCCAACCACTCAGTCATTCTAGATACAACACCTGGCTGAGAGATAGTCTGGTTTTTCATTATTGGTAAAGGTTCATTGTAATATGCACAGTCTAGCTCAGATTCTGGAACAAATACATGCCTTGGAATATTTCTAAATGCAGTTTCTACACGATCATCGGTTAGGAATCTTGAATTTCTCAGATGACAAATTAAATCATTTAATGCTGTTTGATATTTTTTTTCTATTTTCATTTGTATTTATTCTCCTACTAAATTTTTTGGACACATTGATAATATAGTCATGTCTGTCATATTGGATAAACGTCTACTATTGATATCGATTCATTGAATTCCATTATAGAATTAGAAGAGAGAGTAAGGAACATGAATTTTTTTAAATGTATTTTTAAGCACTGCAATTACAAGTGTTGGGTATTTATCAAATTCATCATGATTATCGATGGTGACAATCGTTTTTCCAGTTTATAACAGCATAGAGAATAACATTACCAATGCTCACGAAAATTCAAAAAAATGTCTGATACAGAATTAAGAATAGAAGAGATGCCACAGAGTTACGTGGGTAATGGGGTAGCAGTCATTGATCCTCAAATTATCGAAGACAATAATTTACGTGCAGGGCAAATTTTAGAATTATCTGCAAACAAAAAAACACATGTAAAATTATGGTCTGGGTTTCCAGAAGATCGTAACAGTGGGATTATTCGTATTGATGGGCTTACAAGATACAATATTGGGGCAAGTATTGGAGAAAAGGTGTCCATAAAACCTGTCGAAGGAGCAGATGCAGAACAAATTGTTTTATCACCTACTGAAAAAATTCACGCTGATGGATTACACGAATACATGATTTCACTTTATCAAGATCATGTATTTACAACCGGAGACACAGTAATTGTTAGCACTCAAATGGGGAGTAAAATACAATTGATTGTAACTAGTACAAAACCATCAAAACCAGTTATCGTTACTGAAAACACGATATTCAAGCTAGGTGCAGTTACAAAATCAATTGACGCGTCAGTTCCCAGATTCACTTATGATGATTTGGGAGGATTAAAAAATGAAATTCAAAAGATACGTGAAATGGTAGAATTACCAATGAGACATCCAGAATTATTTGATAAAATTGGCATAGAGTCACCAAAAGGTGTGTTGCTATATGGACCACCTGGAACTGGAAAGACATTACTTGCAAAAGCAGTGGCAGGAGAAACAAATTCTAATTTTACTTCACTTAGCGGTCCTGAAATCATGGCCAAACATTATGGAGAAAGTGAAGAAAAACTAAGAGACATTTTCAAGCAGGCAGAAGAAAATGCTCCCAGCATTATTTTCATTGATGAGATAGATTCCATTGCACCAAAAAGAGAGGAGGTTACTGGTGAACTAGAAAAACGAATTGTGTCACAATTGCTAACATTGATGGATGGCATGAAATCGAGAGGAAAAGTTGTAGTTATTGCAGCTACTAACAGACCAGATTCTATTGATCCTGCTCTTAGAAGACCCGGAAGGTTTGACAGGGAAATCGAAATAGGAATTCCTGACGACGAAGGACGATTACAAATTCTAAATATTCATACACGTGGAATGCCATTGGACAAAAAGGTAGATCTTAAGAAAATTTCCAAGACAACTCATGGATTTGTTGGTGCGGATTTGGAAGTACTTTGTAAAGAAGCTGCAATGAGATCTTTAAGAAGAATATTACCAGAAATTAACTTAGAAGAAGAAAAAGTTTCAAAAGAAGTATTGCAAAAAATAAAAATAACTAGTAATGATTTTACAGATGCACTAAAAGAAGTTAGGCCTTCTGCCCTTAGAGAGGTTCTAGTTCAGATCCCAAATGTAAGTTGGGATGAGGTTGGAGGTCTAGACAAATTAAAAGAAGAACTTCGTGAAGCAATAGAGTGGCCATTAAAATACAAAGANGCATTTGAATACGCTCANGTGAGTCCTCCAAAAGGAGTATTACTTTATGGACCACCTGGAACTGGAAAGACGTTGATTGCAAAAGCAGTGGCAACAACTACAGAATCTAATTTCATCAGCATCAANGGTCCTGAACTACTCTCAAAATGGGTTGGCGAATCTGAAAAAGGAGTAAGAGAGATTTTTAGAAAAGCACGAATGGCGGCCCCATGTATTATTTTCTTTGATGAAATTGATGCTTTAGTACCAAGAAGAGGTAGTGGGAGTTCTGATTCGCATGTCACAGAAAATGTAGTATCACAAATTTTGACTGAAATTGATGGGTTAGAGGAATTACATAATGTTCTAATAATTGGAGCCACAAATAGGCTAGACATAGTAGATCCCGCATTACTTAGACCNGGTAGATTTGACAGAGTGATTGAAGTTCCAAANCCAGATATCGCCGGAATAGAAATGATTTTCAAAATTCATACAAAAGATAAACCACTTGCTGAGGAGGTTAATCTAAAAATACTATCAGAAATGGCAAAAGGATTCAGCGGAGCTGAGATTGAAGAGGNATGTAATCGTGCAGCGCTTTTGGGGGTAAAGAAATTTGTTGAAAGCAAAGAAAAAGATGTCAAATTAATCAAAATATCTCAAAAAGATCTAGAAGATTCTGTAGAAGAAATCAGAAAAACAAAACCAGCATAAATTTTTACAAATACCCATCATAATTATTTAATTTCTAAACTGATTATTTCTAAAGAAATTTTTAATTTTTCTNAGATAATTGAAGAAAACAAATCACATCACAGTTGTTTGAGAAGTAAAAATTTATTATTTTTTAATGAGAACAATTAGATTCTGTTATAAATTTTCAAGAATTTTTGGATATTAATCGTNGGATTCTTCATATTTTTCATCTTGCTCATATCCTTCTTTGAGTTCAAGTTGATGATCTTCTTCTTTCATTTCACCTTGTTCAAATTTCTTCCAATCATCTTCTAATTCTTTCTTGGTTCTTTTTGACATAAATTATGATACATGGCATATCATATTAATAGAATCATAATTTTCAAGGTTGACAATCTCATTTTAATCCCAATTAATTTGGATTTGAGGATAATTTTTGAAAGACCAGAAATGTCATTATACAACATGAAAATCAATAATGAAAAATACCCTCATAGCAATTACAGATTCTGGATGCATATGAGAGACTATGGATGGTTTTTCCACAAATATAGACACATGTCAAGCAGAGCATGGCAAATATGTACTAGCTTTAGTAGATCAAAAAACCAAAGAAAGAGGCATGGTAATGAATCCATCATAATAAAGCCTCAAAAAAAGTTGGGAATAACTCAAACAATGAATTTTGGTTTGACGTGTATACACTTCTGTGTTCAATTAATTATCTCAACATAGGGAATCCTGAAGGATGTTTTGTTTTTACAGTT
>Ga0051980_10001791_pt1 | contig 16253 bp, 10 predicted proteins | sample CryGey13umfilter_2_FD_55014 | JGI IMG/M metagenome (GOLD analysis project Ga0051980, IMG submission 55014) | Groundwater microbial communities from aquifer in Utah, USA - Crystal Geyser 4/9/14 3 um filter | ecosystem: Environmental > Aquatic > Deep subsurface > Groundwater | place: USA: Utah...
ACGAACGGTCTCGACGGTGAGGCATTCAATGCGCGCGACATCTCTCTGCTGGAAGGGTGCTGGGACCTCGACAGCGCGTATAGATCCCGCAACATTCAGTCGGGGGCGATCACCAACTATGATCGCTGGCGCATGTGCTTTGACTCGGGTGGTAATGGCAATCAGGTGCTGCAAGGCACCGACGGCACCACATGTCAAGGCCGTGTGACTGGCGTTTTCACCGAAGATGGCCGACTTGAGATTGAGGATAAAGCCCCGGTGCCCTGCTCAAACGGCGTGACTATTTTTCGCCGCGCGATTGCCTGCAACCTCGATGAGGGTGGCCAGGCACAATGCACATCGCGTCAACCCGAGGGTCCCAATCCACTCGCCGAATTTCCGGTGGATTTTCAACGCTCGCAAGGAACGCAGTGATGGCCCATCAATTTCTGACAAAGACGCAAATTGCGCTGGAAAACTGTGTCCGGCTCGGAGATTCCCCTATCCTCGAACAACATGAGTCACTGCACCGACTTCTGCGCGCGAGGGTTGGCGCGCAAGCGGCGTCGCTGTTTGCAGAGCCGCTGCTGAGCCGGGGAAATGACGCGGCCCCGGCAAGCGTTGCCTGGTATGGCGAATTCGAGGGCAACACACGCCCACTGTCGGCCCTGCCTGTTTCGGCGCGGGGCGCGATGGAGACTTACCTGTCCGACACGCTTGCGCCGCTGCGCCCGCTGCTCGATGATCCACAAACCGGTCCGATTCTGGGCGCGGCCCTGTGGCAACTGGATGCCAACGACGTTCTGGTCGTGGGCGGTCGCCCGGTGCTTATCAACTGGGGCATGCGGCCTTCGCGCCTTGGTGGTGATCCCTCCGCGCTAGCAGGCCATTACGCTGCAACCTTAGGACGATATCTGCCACTGGCTACTCCGCCGGGCTTGCCTCCTTCGCTGGGTGTCACTTCGGGCGCAGCTCCAATCGCGGCGACGTTCGCCAATCCCGCGGCTGCCGCAGCAGGCATGAGCGATGCTGGTGCCTTCCAGGTCGCGAGTGGCACCGGAGCCGCGGCTCAGGCAGCTACTGCCAATTATAGGGCGGCGGTCCCTGCGGATCTTGCGTCAGGGCAAGGCACAGGCACCGTTTTGGGCGCAACCCCGCCCGCTGCAGCCCCGCCGCTACGCACCGGCGATAACGGGCAGAACGGTCGCCTGCCGCTGGTGGCCTGGTTGCCGCTTGTCGTGCTTCTGGGGCTCGCCATCCTCGTTCTACTGTGGCTGCTCTTACCGGGAACCCGGCTGTTTCCCCACGATCAATCGCCGCCAGCGATTTCCGAGAATAGCGCCGCCGCCTTAGCCGAATCGGTGAACCGCGACCTGCAGACCCGTCTTGATACGCTTCGGCAAGCGCTTGCTGGTTCCGTTTGTCGCGCCGACGGCACACTGATTGTGCCAAGCGGGCGCACGCTCGACGGTTTGCTGCCGCCGCCAGTTCTGCTGCCGGGTCAGAACCCCGCGCCGGGCGACGCATCCGGCGACCAGTCGCAAGCTGCCCCGGATGCATTGTTGCCCCCAAATCCCCAGCGCGTAATCGTTCCGGGTTCCGCCGCTCCGCAACAGGCCGGAGGCATTCAGGGCGAGTTACCATCCGCAAGTCTTCTGCAACTGATCGAGAAGCAGACCGTGTTGGTCATGGTCGCTTCGGGCAACAGCATGAGCACTGGCACCGGATTTGTCGTAGGTCAGGGCCTTATCCTGACCAATCATCATGTGGTCGAGACAGCCGCCAACGGACAAGGCCAGATACTCGTCATCAACGCCAACCTCCATGGCCCGCAACCGGCGCAAGTTCTCAAGTCTTCCGGACCGCTTGAGCAGGTAGGAGATGATTTTGCTTTACTGCAAATCGCCGATCAGAGCTTGCCTGCCGTCACCCTGCACCTTCCGGCGGCAACATTGAAACTGACCAATGTGATTGCCGCCGGTTTTCCGGGCGACGTGCTGGCCACCGATACACAGTTCCAAGCGATTCAGCGGGGAGATTTTTCCAATGTGCCAGACCTCACTGTTACGGATGGCACGATCACCACCGAGCAAGCCCTCTCGCCGAACACAAATGTTCTGGTCCATTCAGCGCCTTTGTCCAATGGCAACTCGGGCGGGCCGCTGATCGACCTGTGCGGGAGAGTCGTTGGTGTGAACACCTTTGTGCGGCGTGGCAATCTACGGACGCTGAACTTTGCACTCGCCACTTCTGATCTGCTTGAATTTCTTGCGGACACCGCCGCCACCCCAAATGTGCAATCCGATGCTTGCAGCCCGCAGGTCATGCGCCCCGCCCCCACGCCTGCGGCGGATATGGCCGAAGCGCCCACCGACGCACCTGCGCCGCCGACACGAGACGCAAACCCGACACCTGAGGTCGCACCCGAACCCGAAGTCGCTCCTGTGGTCGAAGCCCCCGCTCAGCTTCCAACATTCGAGTAGGTGCGGACCCGGGCCATGGACGTTTTCCTCACTTCCACCTCGACGTCTGGTCTGACCGCCCTGGGAGCGGCCGCGGCGCGCAATCATGTTCTGATCACAGATGTTTTGCGCATCCGGCTCGGCGAGGATCACGCGCGGCTCTTCGCGGAGCCCGTGCCAAGCGCGTTTGGCGACAGTTTTGACTGGTACGCGGGGGACGGCGACACTCCGCGACGCATGTCAGCGCTCAGCGAGAATGAACAGACCGGGCTTCGCGAAACCTTGGGCCAGATGACCCGCGAAATCGGCACCCTTGCGGACGAGATGAAAGACAGCGCTGACAGCACGGATCGCAAACTTGGCGAGACCCTTGCCCAGGCCATGAGATTCCGAGTGAAGAATCGATTTACGCACTGCACGATCCCGAGACAGGAGCGATCCGACCGATCCTGATCAACTGGGGCTGGGTCAGTGCCGAAGAACGCCAGGTGCGTGGCGTTCTGACTGGCATGGCTGCGNCATCGCGCCCAGCGGTGCCTGCAACGACATTTGGCGGTGCCGCCCCCATCGCCTCCGTGTCGGCGCGCAGTCCCATCTGGCCGTGGTTGTTGNTTCTGGGTTGGCTGCTGCTGGCTATCCTGCTGGCCTTGATCCTGTGGCTGATGATCCGGCCCTGTGGCCTGGAACCGGGCCGACTAGCCTACTTCTGCCCCGCCCCTGCGGTTGAAGCCAGCACACTCGGGGCTGAGCGGTTGGTCTTGGAAGATCAGATTGCNGGGCTTGAACGTGAACTGGCGGTGCTTGACCGCGCCTGTCAGCCTGTCGCGCCACCACTCCCAATGCTGACCCCGCCCGAGCCGGAGGTCGAGACAGACGANGCGGCACCTGACATTCTAGACCAGCGCCTTCAAGAACAGGGCGGCCAAACAGGTGATCTGAACTTCGCGCTGTTCTGGGACGCCAAAGACGATCTGGACCTGCACGTTACCTGCCCCGGTGGCCAAACGGTCAATTATCGGCACCCTCGGNTTTGCGGCGGCCGTTTGGACATNGATGCTAATTTTAGACCCAGCGGTGCGCGGCGCGATCCGGTCGAGAACATTTTTTTCGACGCGCCACCCCGAGGTCAGTATATTGTCCGCGTTCACNTGTTTAAAAACCGGACATCGGCACCGAAAGACTTTACACTGCGGGTACGCCAGCGCAACGGCGAGACACAAAATTTTTCAGGCAATGTCAGCTTGTCCCGACGCNTGTGGACGCAGACCATCACCATTACGGAGTGAGCATGTCACAGATGAACACGCATCTTGTATCCTTGGTAGACTGGCGTGACGAGATCACCTTAATTCCGTTTTCGGGAACGCAAATCCTTGATTTCGGNTTCCGCCTGGATGCCGTGGAGTTGAAACGCGCGGAATTCATCGAGCGCGAAATGGGCATGGTTGATGCCGACGGCCAGATCGAGCGCGAGNTGAAGCCATTGACGGGCGATCCGGCGCTGGACGATCCGATCCGCAATGCGGCAAACCCGAAGGACGACCTGTACACAATCAGTCACGAACGCGCGTTGGAGCCATTCCTGTCGAAATGGGTGCCTGTCCCGGTGCTAAGGGAAGCAGCNAAACGCGGTATTGGCAATGATGTGCGCTTTGATCCCGGCCCTTCAAACTGGGCACGAATCCGCACCGTCGAGTTGATCGAGCCGGAAGCCAGAACTGGCTATACCCACCGAGTTCAGCTGGCGCTCGATACCACACTGATGCCGAGGCAGCAGGGGACGATCTATCTTGGCCCGCTAAGGGCCGATGCCGAGGGCAGCAAGGTATTTCGGTTTGTCAGTGAACCGTCCAAGATGGACTGGTTTCTGCGCCGCCTCGAAACTGACGAGACTGGACTTGTGCTAGACCATCAGCAATGGGTGTCAGCTTGGTTGGAATATCTGTTCCTTGCCTTCAAGACGGCGGAAAAGGGCCGCCCGGTTAACCCCAGCAGTTTGAATCACCAGTTTGAACATTGGGCGCGCTACTTGGCATATCTGCGACTGATCGGCACTGCCGTATCAGTGCCAAAAATGCATTTTGCCGATACCGTAAGCGATCGCGACGCGGTCACGCCGGTGCCTGTAGAACTTGTACTCGATGTGGGCAATTCCCGGACCTGCGGGATACTGTCCGAGCGTCTGCCGGGTGACACCAGCCAAGGCATTGGCGATGCTTTCGAGCTTGATGTGCGAGACCTGTCTAAGCCCGAACTTATGTATCGCGGCCTGATCGAAAGCCGGGTGGAATTCGCCATTCACCAGATGGGAGAGCAATCCTTTGCCCGGCGCAGCGGGCGTGGTGCCAATTTTCTTTGGCCCAGTTTCGTACGCGTCGGTCCGGAGGCCCAGCGCCTTGTTGCCAGCGAAGTGGGCAATGAGACTGCGTCAGGCCTGTCGAGCCCCAAACGTTATCTTTGGGACCGCGATCCGATGACACAGGACTGGCGATTTCACCATCGAAGGGACGGCATGCTGCCTAGCAACATCTTCGCCGCTCTGCGCCTGATGAACGAAGCCGGCGATATTCTTGGCCAAGTGGCCAGCGATTACGACATTGTCGAGCGCAAGGACAAACCTTCGCTGACACAACCCGCGCAGCGGCCGCGATGCTCACGCTCGTCGCTGTTCGGGCTGATGCTGGCCGAATTGTTTGCACATGCGCTCATTCAGGTGAATTCGCCCGCCTCGCGCGCCCTTCGCAAGGAGAGTTCTCGCCCGCGAAAACTGGAGCGGATCATTCTTACCCTGCCAACCGCAACTACAGCGCAGGAACAGGCGATCATCAAGTCACGGGCGGAAGGGGCCTTGTCACTGGTCTGGACAATGCTGGGCCTGGACAAGACCGCCTCGACCATTTCGGACCCGCCAGAATTGATCGTGGAATGGGACGAGGCGTCTTCGACCCAACTGGTCTACCTATATTCCGAGCTGACTCAGAAGTTTTCTGGCCAGATTGATCGGTTCCTTGCCCTGAAGGGGCGCCCACGGGTGCGCCCTACCGATCCCAACATGCACAGGCCACAAGCGACCGCAGTCGCCAGCCCGTCGCTGCGGCTTGCCTGCATTGACATTGGCGGTGGCACCACCGACCTGATGATCACCACCTATTGGGGCGAGGCGAACCGGATGCTGCGCCCGGTTCAGACCTTCCGCGAAGGATTCCGCAAGGCGGGCGATGATCTGTTGGAGAAGATCATCACCGATATCGTTCTGCCGCAATTCCAAAAGGCGATCGAGGCGGCCGGTGGGCACAATACACGCGAAACCATCGCCGAGCTTTTCGACGCACGCGCTGGCATGACCCAGCAGCAGGTGCAAAAGAGACGTCAATTTGCACTGCGGGTGCTGATGCCAATCGCAGTCGAAATCCTGAAAGCCTCGGAGAGCCTTGGCATTCTTGACAACCTTACCTTGTCGGCTTCCACGATTTTACGCCTGCCCCGAACAGAACTGGAAAATAGCGAGACCGCACTTGTCGATGCTTCGGGCGAAGCCCTCGACAGGGCTTTGGCCGGTCGGAGCCCGGTCGAGGAAACTGCCCCGCTGGTGCCCGACGATCTTCTGCTTTACCTTGAGGAAGCCGCCCAGCGCGTCGGCGCGGTGGCGTTCAGGATTGCCGATGTCGACATCTCCTGCACCCGTCAGGAGATCGACGCGATTGCCCGCGATGTCCTTGCCCATTTGCTGTCGAACATGGCCGAGATCATCGACCATCTGGGGGTGGATGTGGTGCTGTTGACGGGCCGCCCCTCACGCCTGCCTGCTGTGCGGGCGATCATCGAAAACCTGCTCGTCGTCCCGCCGCATCGCCTGATTTCGTTGCACAGTTACAAGACCGGGGCATGGTATCCGTTCCGCGACCGCATCACCCAGCGCATCGGCGATCCCAAATCGACCGTGGCGGTAGGCGCGATGCTGATTGCGCTTAGTCAAAGCCGCATCCCAAACTTTCGCGTCGATACGACGGCCTTCCGGATGAAATCCACCGCCCGCTATATTGGCGTAATGGAGCGTAATGGTCAGATCCTCGACAGGAACATCCTGTTTGCCGACGTGGACCTTGATCACAAGCCGACCGCGAAGGACCGCGAAGCCGAGCTTGAACTCTACACGCCCTATCATATCGGCTCCCGGCAGATGGCGCTGGAGCGGTGGTCAAGCACCCCGCTCTACCTGCTGGATTTCGCCACCGAGGCCGCAGCCCGGGCCGCGCCCCTGAGGGTCAAGCTTGAACGGGCCGAGCCAGACGACCCCGACGGCGAAGAAATGAACGCCGCCGCGGCACTGGCCGCGCAAAAGGCCCGCGAAGCTTTCCGCGTTGAAGAAGTCGTGGACCGCTCCGGCCAGGGCCGGAAGAAGGAAGAAGTGACCCTTCGCCTTCATACCTTGGGATTTGCGAGTGAATATTGGATCGACACCGGTGTGTTTGGGGGCTGAGGGAGCAAGCTGAAATGAGTGCGCAGGAAAAGCTGGCCAATCGGTGTCAAGAGATTGCGGATCTTGGCCGCGCCGCAATCGAATGGGTGAAGGCTCCCGAAAACAGTGAGCAGGTCGGCAACTCGGCCAAGTCGAACGTGAAGGTGTTGCGCCGCGTTACACGGAGAGCAGACAAACTTGCACGGGCTGCCCGCACAAGGATGTCGGTCAGTGTGTTCGGTCCAAGCCAGGCGGGAAAATCTTTCCTTGTCTCGGTTCTNGGGCGTCCCGCCGATGATGAATTGGTTGCAGCCTATGACGATCCCGCCGGCCAGTTGAACTATCTCCGGGACGTGAACCCGGAAGGTCAGGGCGAAAGCACCGGGCTTGTAACGCGCTTTACAATGGTACGCGACAAGACCCCGCCTGGCTTTCCCATAAAGCTGTCGCTGCTCAGCGAGGCAGATATCATCCGTGCCGTGCTCAACAGCTTTTTCAACGATGGCGACGGTTCGGAAACTCCGCCCGAGCCTGCCGATCTGAATGCGCATCTGGAACGCTTTGAAATCCGCGCGGGCAACATCGTGCCGGGCTTGGAGCCAGAAGACATACTGGAAATCGGTGAATACGTGGAGCGCGTTTTTGGTCGAAGTGCCTATGCGGCTGCGTTGCGCGGGTTTTGGGAAGATGCCTCAGAAATCGCACCCCGGCTGTCACCTGTCGATCGCCAGTCCTTCTTCCAGATCACTTGGGGCGGACATCAGCCGTTTTCGGACCTCTATCGCCGCCTGGCCGACGGGCTTGCTATGCTGTCGTATGCCGAGACCGTGTATGCGGGGCTTGACGCACTGATCCCGCGCGACACCTCAATCATAGACGTCAAGACCCTAAAGGGGCTTAGCGGCGTTGATGTTGGCCCGCCGGTGAAAGTGCGCGGCGAGGATGGGCACGAGACAGTGATGGCCCGCGCCGACCTGTGTGCGCTCGCTGCCGAGATGCATTTTCCTATGCGCACCCAACCTTCCGAGGTCTTGGGCAGGACCGATCTTCTGGACTTTCCCGGCGCGAGGAACCGCTTTGACCTGCCCTTGTCGGTCACCCTCGCCCCCGACAAGGTTGAAATTAATCTGCAAGAGTTGCTGCTGCGTGGAAAAGTTGCTTATCTCTTCGATAGATATGTTGAAAACCAGGAAATCACATCGATGTTGCTTTGTGTACCGGGCAGCAACATGGAAACTGTCTCGCTGCCGGGGCTGATTGANAACTGGATCGCAATGACCCATGGNGCTTCGTCGGCAATGCGGTCCTCGGTCGAGACGGTGCTGTTCTTCGTGCTGACCAAATTCGACGAACTCTTGGTCGATAGCGGGGCCGATGGCGGGGCGACTTCGCGGTTTCAACGACGCATCGAAGCTTCGCTCTTGGAGAAATTTACCAAGGGCAAGGACAATTGGGTCGCGCACTGGCGAGACGAACGGCCCTTCACCAACTGTTTTTGGCTGCGCAATCCGAAATACCCCGCCGAGAGCGTCATCACCTATGAGGATGGGCGCGAGGTGGCGCTGCGCACCGATAAGGAATCTCGGCTAAATGAGTTGCGCGCCGGTTATTTGAAGGCTGAAGCAGTAAACACCCATTTCGCGAACCCGGCGGCAGCATGGGATGCGGCAATGGCGCTCAATGACGGTGGCGTGACTTATCTGACCGAGGCGCTGACCCGTGTGGCCAAACCCGACAGCAAGCTGCGCCAGATCCAGGCGCAACTGGAAAAGCTGATCCAGGACGCATATCGCGAGGTGGCGAACTATTATGTGTCGGACGACATCCATGCGCGGATCGAGGAAAAGCGCATCGCTGCGGGACGTGTCATCGACGGTGTCGAGAAAGCCTATATGGCTCAAAGATTTGGGAGCTTCCTAGGCACCCTGCTGGTCGATCAGGACGAAATCGAAGCGCGTATTTCGCGGGTTCCCAGCGCTGTGCGCATCCGCGCTTCAGGGGCCGCGGCTACCGGCCCGTCAGGCAACGATGCAGGCGCTGGAGGCCTAAAACGTCCTGGCGGTCTGCGCCGCCCGGGCACCACCGGACCCCACATCCTGGAAACCGAGATCAATGCGGCGCAGACCATGCAAAGCGTCGATATCGGTGTACGCAGCCTTAGCCTGGAGGAATATCAGGCGCGGACCGCGCTTGAGCTTTGGATCGACGCGCTGAAATCCACCCGCGACAATCCGAGCGTGTCTGCAACCTATGGTGTTGAAGAAGTGGCGCTTGCCGATCTGGTCGGCGAGTTGATCCATGCCCAGCGCCGCTTGCGCATGGTCGAAGCTCTGAGCCAATCGCTGGAGGCAACCAATTTCGGGTTGACCGCCGCCGAACAGGCCCCGCCTGCTGCAATCCTGTGCGCCGAGCATATTAATCACTTTGTAACCACGCTCGGTGCCGCCGAGATGCCCGACGCGGAACGACCGATCGTGGCTGACGCCAGTGGCGTTGCACGACCGATTTTTACCCTGCGGCCCAGAGCCGAGTCGGCCGACACGCTGCCCGCCAAGATGTATCCCACCGCGCAAGACCACGTGACAGACTGGATCTTCGCGCTTGAGGCCTTATTTGTCGCCAATGCCAAGGACTGCGGCAGCGGCTCGTTGAATATCGAGCAGAACGTGCGACTTGGGTCAATCCTGTCCGCGCTAGCCAGTGAGAAGCGAGCAACATGAATGGGTTGACGATCATTCCCTGTCTCACGTCGCAATACGGCGGCGTAGCCTTGTTGCAAATGCCTCAGGGAATGATGCAGAGCGAAACAGTAGTGGTTTCCGTACTGAACGACTACTCGAAGCTGTGGTTGGCACCGACCGAAGGCGAAGGAGACTTGATCCATGTCGGCGAAGGCAACTGGCAGCCCACACGCCACGCCTTTGGTCCTTACCCCGTCGTCAAGGAAGCCAATATGGACACCGTGCGCGTTGGCCCCGAGATCGTCAACAAGCTGGAAAATTTTGTTCCCCTGACAATTGTTGTAGGCGGGCGCGAGTTCTCGGTGAATTGGCCCGACAATGTGGTGCCGCGCGTGGGCACGGCACTCCGAGGAGGGATATCTGGCATCGCACGTCCGAATGCCGGCGATTTCGACACTAAGCGGCTGGTTGGACGCCAGAAAGCTGCGCAAGACGAATCCCGGACGGTGGAACAGGAGCCTTACCGGGGCGCGGACGACATTACAGCNGAGGTCGCAGACACGGAAATTGTGCCGGACGATCCCCCTCTGATCGACGCGAACCAAAGNCCAAAGCTACCCTTGCGGCTGCTTGGAATATTGTTGGTCGTGTTGGTCGCGTCGATGGCCGCTGCGTTTTTCTTTTTGGGCCAAGCGCCGCAAAAACAGATCGCTGGCGAAGACTCGCCCCAGCCTCAGACCCAGCCAACCGCAGACTGTTCTTTTGCAGGTTTGGCTGCGACGCCCGGCGGATTCGTGAACCTGGCCACAGCTCTGTCAAACTGCGGCGAGGACGTGACCGGCGACACTGCCCTGCGGTTGGTTGAGGCGGGCACAGCGCGTAGCGACTCAAACGCATGGCTGATGCTTGGCACCCTCTACGATGCCGCCATGACCGACCCGTTGTTCGAAACCCAATTAGGCGTCAGCTTTCTGGACAATCCCGGTTTGGCGGCTGAATATTACAAGCAGGCCGCCAATGCAGGCTCTGTCGAAGCAGGCGCCAGATTGCGGGGCACCTGCGGTCGCTTGCAAGGTCTGACAGACACGCTATCGCAGGGAGCATTCGATGACTACTGCCAATAGGCTAAGACATTTCACCGCACTGCGGCTTTTGGTGTTGATCCTCACTCTAACGGGGGTAGTGCCTGGCGTCGCCCAGACTACTGGTCACCCGTTGCTGCTCGAGGGGCGCGAAACGGTCTACCAACGCGTTCTGACACGACCCGGGGCGGCCCTTCACGCGGCCCCCGACGGGGCATTGCAAGACCGCTATCCTGCCTTCCAGCCACTTTATGTCTGGGCGCGTCAGCCTGGCTGGGTGCAAGTCGGCCCGTCAGTCTCGCAGGCACCCGTGGGCTGGATGCCCGCACGCGACGTGGTTCTATGGCGTCAAAACATCGTAGGGGCATTTACCAATCCTGCCGGGCGACAACGCTCGATTTTTTTTCGTACGCAGGAAAAACTGGAGTGGTTGCTGAACCAGGAGACCATTGCACAAGTTCAGGAAGATATTCTGAGTCAGGCGGATCGCGGCACATCCTCGCCCGAGTTTGGCGTCGTAGCCGTCGAGCCGCCCGAATTNATCGACATCAACCAGCGCCTCTACCTGCTGCCGATCCTCGATTTCAAACAGGGCCTGCACCCCCGCACCTATGAGCCTAACTTGATGTTGGAAGTGGCCTCGGTACCACTCTCCCTGGAGAGCAGCGGGACGCACGGCGCGATGGGCCAGTTCGACACCGGCATTGTCTTCGTATTCGACACAACGAAATCCATGGGGCCCTTTATNGCCAGCACACAAGAGGCGGTGGAAGCGATCATACGCCAGATTCAGGGCACCGAGATTGGTGACCGGACGAATTTCGGCGTCGTGGCATTCCGAGACAATCCTGCCGCCTCACCGGGCCTTGAGTATCGCACGAAGGTCTTGTTGCCGCTGCAACGCCGGGCCGATCAGACCCCAGTGATCGCGACAATCCGGGCGGCAACGCAGGTTGCGCAGGTTAGCTCGCCTGGCTTTAACGAGGACAGTCTTGCCGGGGTCGAGGACGCCATCGACCTGACCGACTGGACCGCGAGCGGGGGTGATGCCTTCGACGCGCGCGTTGTAATTCTGGTAACCGATGCTGGTCCGAAAGAGCCTACCGATGTCAACGCCCGCTCGGCCATCGGGGTGGACGAATTGCGCGCCGAAGCCGAGCGGCAGAACATAGTCTTGATGACGCTTCACCTAAGAACCCCGGCCGGCGGGGAGGGTCAGCACCGCTACGCGCAGGAGCGCTATCAGGCGCTGTCGCGCTTCAGCGGCAACACCTATTACTACGGAATCGACGGTCGGTCACCCGATCTGCTGCGCCGCGAAGTTACGAGCCTCGTCACCTCGCTAACCGATATCGTGCGCGTCGCTCGGGGCGAAGCCCCGACCCTGCCAGCCGAAGAGACCAGCGCAGCGTTGACCGAACTGGGTCTGGCCCTGCGCCTTGCCTATCTGGGCAATCTGCAAGGCACGCAGGCACCTTCAATGTTCTCGGGATGGGTGTCGGAAAAAGCCGCCGAAGATCCGGCCCGGCTGGCAATCACCCCGCGCCTTTTGGTCACGCGAAACGAAATGGCCACGATGTTTGATCTTTTGGGTGAATTGATCGCGTTATCGGGAACAGGGACGACGCAGGAAGACAGCCAGCGTTTCTTCTCACAAGTGCGCGACGTGATCGCGCGTATGGCACAAAATCCCGACCGCCTGCTGAACGCAGATGCGACGCTCGAGAACCTCGGTCAGTCGCTCGAGTTTCTGCTGGACCTGCCCTATGAAAGCGAGGTCCTGCGCATGACACCGCAGCGGTGGGAAGCCAGCGCCATGAACCGCCGCAGCTTTATTGACGGGCTGCGGCAGAAACATGAGCAATACGGCAAGTGGCTGCGCAACCCAAGTGTCTGGACCCCGCTTTTTGACGGTGCCCCGGACGGCGAGCATGTCTTTGCCATGCCCTTCGACACACTGCCATGAAACAATGACCAAAAGCCCGCGAAACGGCCTGAACATCGACCGCCTCGAGGCCAGCCTGCCGGGTCCCGAGGGCAAATTTCGTCTCTTGGTCGAGGGGCTGTCGTTGGCTCCTGGCGAAATGGTCGCGCTCACGGGCGAGAGTGGTGCCGGCAAGACCCTGCTGCTGGAAATGATGGGCCTGATGCGGGCCACAGCCTCGGGCTCGATCTACACCTGGACCGACGCGCATGGGCANCTCTGCGATCTGGCCGCCCTGTGGTCGAGGGGGATACGCAGTGCTGCGCTAGCCAAGATGCGCGGACGTCTCTTTGGTTTTGTTCCACAAACTGGCGGGCTTTTGCCCTATCTCAATGTGCGCCAGAACGTGANCCTGCCACAGTTGNTGACTGACAAGCGCGATGAAGAACATGTTGCAAGATTGCTTGGCGCNCTCGATCTGACACCGCAAGCCGCAATGTTCCCCGGCCAGCTTTCCGTCGGTCAGCGCCAGCGAGTGGCAATTGCCCGAGCCCTGTCTCACAGGCCTGCCTTCGTGGTTGCCGACGAACCGACCGCCTCGCTTGACCCGGTCAAGTCAGACCGCGTGCTCCACTTGCTATTGGCGATGGCGCAGGAAACGGATTGCGGTGTGATNCTGTCTTCGCACGANGTGGATCGTATCAGGAAGTTCCGCCTTCCCCGTCTGCATCTGAACGTGAAAGCCGACGGCGCAGGTGGCGTTGTCAGTGAGCTCAGCACCGAGGTAATTGCATGAACGGCCTGTCCCTTTCACTGCGACTGGCCGCGCGCGACATGCTGCGCGACCGNTTCTTTCTGTTTTGCAANGTGGCAATTCTTATCGGGGTGCTGGTGCCGATGATGGTACTCTACGGGGTCAAGAACGGCGTGACCAACGCGCTGTTGGGCGACCTCTTGAGCAACCCTTCCGTCTTGCAGATCGACACCGTAGGCAACAAGACTTTCACACACGCACAAGTCGAAGAAGTCGGTTCCTGGCCCGAAGTGACGTTCGTGGCCCCACGCGCCCGCTCGGCCTTCGACGAGGTAAACCTCTTTCGCCCTGGTGCCCGNTTCGTGGCCGGGGCGACGCTGTCCCCAAGTGGGCCCGGCGATCCGAACTTGCCCGACGGAACTGATCTGGGACCGCGCGANGTGGCGCTGAGCGCCCTCGCTGCGGACAGGGTCGGTGCAAGCATCGGCGATACCGTCTCGCTGACCGGCCAGTTTGAAAGAGGCGAGCGCAATGGCAACCTCAACCTCGATGTCACGGTCGTCGCTCTTGTGCCCGTNAGCCGTATCGACGGGATGGCCGTCCTTGCACCATTCGACATCGTGGACGCGTTCGAAGCTCTTTACGAGGGCTACGCGCTGCCAGAACTGGGGCTCGAAACGGGNGAGCCGCTCGATCAGCGGGTCCCTTCGTTCGAGGGAGTGCGCGTCTATGCTCGCGATTTGCAAAGCGTCGTCGTGCTGGAATCGCGCCTTGGAGCGACCCTGGACGTGGCGACGCGAGGCAGTTCGGCGCAGATCGAAGCGCTGTACGGCTTGTCGCGCAACCTCAACCTCGTGCTGGGCATCACCGCGTCCCTGGCCGCTCTTGGCCTCTCGGCCGCACTGATTGCCGGGTCTTATGCCGATGTGATGCGCAAACGGGTCAGCCTTGCCAGCGTGGCGATGCTGGGCCTGCCGCCGTGGTGGCTGGCCATCATCCCGGTGTTGCAAGCCCTACTGACAGGAGTCTTGAGCCTAGCCTTGGCCTTTCCGATCTTCTTTGGCGGCGCAATCCTGCTCGACGCGCTTTTCGGTGCCGGTCTGCCAGGAGATGCGCCGATAGTGGTTCTCAGCCTGATCGATATCGCCGCGATTGCCCTTGGCGTGATGCTTCTGACGGTTTCTGCAGCAGGCGCAGCGGCATGGGCAACAATGCGGCTTGATCCGGCAAGCGTACTGCGCGAAGGCCAATAGGGGGATACCGATCAATGAACTGTTTCGCTGCGGCGCTGATTATCTGCGGCATTCTGCCTGTCACCTCCCAAGCGCAATCGCTCGAGAATGACGCGTGGCAGCTTGAACTGGTCGATCCCGCCGCAGTCAGCGACGACTCGCAGCCCGCCGATCTGCTGTTGCCCATGCCCTGTGGGGCCGCAATGGCGTTTCAGCGTGTCGAGGTGCCGCTCGACAAGACCGACCCCTTGGCTGACCGCCAGATCCGACTTGGGGTCAGCGATGATTCAACCGGTTATTCCGACTACTTGCGCCAGGACTATCTGCGCGGCCCGTTTGAGAGTGATGCCACCGAAGGCAGCCATTATTACATTGCGCGGTATGAACTCACCGAGGGGCAATTTCGGGTACTGCAAGGCGATTGTAGCCAACCCGGACGGCCTGACCGGTTGGCCAAGGGCAACCTGTCCTGGTTCGATGCCGTCAATCTGGGCCAAGTCTACACGAGTTGGCTGCACGAAAATGCGTCAGACGCCCTACCACGGCGCGACGACGCGCCGTCTTTCCTGCGCCTGCCCACCGAGGCCGAATGGGAGTATGCCACGCGAGGCGGCGCGGCCATTGACCCAACACTGTTTCCCGCTCGCGTATTTTTTGACGAGGGCTCCCTGCCCGATTTCGGTTTTATTGAGGCACCAGGCTCAGGCAATGGGCACATCATGCCCATCGGGCTGCGGAAGGCAAATCCGCTTGGCCTCTACGATGTTTACGGCAATGTCGAGGAGCTGATGCTGGAGCCCTTTCGCTTGAATGTCCTGGGACGGTTTCATGGGCAAGCGGGTGGTCTCGTAACGCGGGGTGGATCGAGCTTCTCCAGCCCCGATCAGGTCTACAGTGCCAAACGGGTGGAATACGGCCCCTACGATCCNGACACAGGAGCGCCAAGGCGGGGCGAGGCGTTCGGCCTGCGCTTTGTGATCTCGACCCAGGTCAGCAGTTCGGATTNCCGGCTTCTGAAAATTCAAAATCGCTGGGTCGAAGCGGCAGGCGCGCGTCAGCGGGGGATTGAGCAGACCAATGGNGCGCGCATCGATCCTCTGAGCCGCCTTGCCAACCTGATCGCGAGCGAGATCGATACCAGACGCCAACAGGCCTTGGTCGATCTGCAAATGGATATCCGCCAGCAGCGCGCCGTCACGGACACAGCGATCGAGCAATCGGCAAACGCATCGTTGCTGGCCGGTGCCGTGTTTGTTCAGTCGTTAAACGACACCGCTCGCGACATTGCCTCGCATCGCTCGAACATCCTGACGTTGAACGAGTTGAACCGCGCCGAAGGTGGCACCAATGAGCGGTTGCNACAACAGATCTCGGTCCTCACCGGGCAGATTACCGCCAAATTTCAGATGCAATGCACTTTGATTCTGTCCTATCGCNCGACGCTTGAAGCGCTGACGACCGATATCGACGCCGAAACCCGCCGCCGCGCCTATACTGTACTGCGCGAAGAGTTGATTCTGTCGAACCGGCAAGCCCTGCTGGGGATTCTGGACGAGTTCTGGCGCGATATCGCCCTGTTTGAGTTGTCGCCTGACATGGGCCCCGTGGGTCTCCTTGGCCTTGCCTTGACTACCGAGATGACCCAAGCACAGCGCAACTCGACCCGGTGTTAAGTTCTGC
>Ga0051980_10001798_pt1 | contig 16235 bp, 13 predicted proteins | sample CryGey13umfilter_2_FD_55014 | JGI IMG/M metagenome (GOLD analysis project Ga0051980, IMG submission 55014) | Groundwater microbial communities from aquifer in Utah, USA - Crystal Geyser 4/9/14 3 um filter | ecosystem: Environmental > Aquatic > Deep subsurface > Groundwater | place: USA: Utah...
TCGGGATTGAAAGCCAAACCTTATCATCCCTGATGCAAAACCAAATTTGGGAACGAGCCAATGCTCAACATCTTCACACTTGCCAACGGACGCCTGTTCCANGAAGAGATTGAATCGCTGGAGGAACTGTCGCGTTTTCAGCCGATATGGGTTGATCTGGAATCACCCACGTTGGAAGAAAAGCGCTGGATCAAGCAGTATTTCGGGCTGTCGATCCCCGAAGACGCGATGGATGAAGACATTGAGGAGTCAGCGCGTTTTTACAAGGAAGACAACGGCGAACTGCACATTCGCAGCGACTTCCTGGTTGCGGATGAGGACGAACCGCACACGGTGCGCGTCGCGTTCATCTTGAATCTGGTCAACGACGAACTCAAAAGCAAAGGCGTCCTGTTTTCGATTCACGACGAAGATGTGCCGGTATTTCGCCTGTTGCGCATGCGTGCCCGCCGCGCGCCGGGCCTGATTGAAGACGCCAAGGAAGTGCTGCTCAAGCTGTTTGATGCCGATGCCGAATACTCTGCCGACACGCTGGAAGAAATTTACGACGAACTGGAAAAAGCCAGCGCCAAGGTGCTCTCGGGCGACGTGACCGATGCCCTGGCCGGCGAAGTGCTGGCGGCGATTGCCCGCCACGAAGACATGAACGGGCGCATTCGCCGCAATGCCATGGACACCCGCCGCGCCGTGAGTTTCATGATGCGCACCAAAATGCTCAATGCCGAGCAGTTTGAGGAAGCGCGACAAATTTTGCGCGACATTGACTCGCTGGACTCGCACACTGCGTTCCTCTTTGACAAGATCAACTTCCTGATGGACGCCACCGTCGGTTTCATCAACATCAACCAGAACAAGATNATCAAGATTTTTTCAGTGGCAAGTGTGGCGTTGCTGCCACCCACGCTGATTGCCAGCCTCTACGGTATGAATTTCAAGTACATGCCTGAGCTTGACTGGTCTTTGGGCTACCCTTATGCGCTGGCTTTGATGGTGGCCAGTGCGCTGGGTCCGATGTGGTATTTCAGAAAGCGCGGCTGGCTGAAATAGCCGATGTGACGCAGAAAACCAGGTCATGAAAGTCAATGGAAAAGTAACTCGGGCAATCTGGCTCAAATCCGATGACAACTGTGTGGTGCAGGTCATTGACCAGCGGCAACTGCCGCATGCGTTTGTGGTGCTTGACCTGACCAGCGTTGACGAGGTCTGTGGTGCGCTCAAAGATATGACCGTGCGCGGCGCCGGGCTGATNGGTGCAACGGCTGGTTTTGGNATGTATCTGGCCGCCTTGGAGGCGCCCGATGCAGGTTTTGACGCCTATGTCGACCAGGCTGCGTTGCGCCTGCAGGCTACCCGACCCACCGCCGTCAATCTGGCTTGGGCGGTGCAGCGCTTGCGTGCGGCCATTGCAACGGGTGATTCACCGGCCCAAATGCGCCAGATGGCCAGGCAGGCGGCGCTGGCGCTGGCCGATGAGGACGCTGCGCATTGCCGTCGCATTGGCGAGCACGGCAAGGCGCTGATTGCCGACCTTGCCCAGCGCAAGCAAGGGCAGCGCATCAACATCCTGACCCATTGCAACGCCGGGTGGCTCGCGTTTGTCGACCACGGCTCGGCCACCGCGCCGATCTACGCGGCATTTGATGCGGGTATTGACCTGCACGTCTGGGTCGATGAAACCCGCCCGCGCAACCAAGGTGCCAGTCTGACGGCGTGGGAACTGGGCCAGCACGGCGTGCCGCACACGCTGGTTGCCGACAACACCGGCGGCCACCTGATGCAGCACGGCCTGGTCGACCTGGTCATCACCGGTGCCGACCGGGTGACCCGCAACGGCGATGTGGCCAACAAGATTGGCACCTACCTGAAAGCCTTGGCGGCGCATGACAACCAGGTGCCGATGGTGGTGGCGCTGCCGTCCTCGACCTTTGACTTCACCATGTGTGACGGCGTCGCCAACATTCCCATTGAGGAGCGCGACGCCGACGAAGTGCGCTTGATGACGGGCAAGACGCGCCTGGGTCTCATCGAGACGGTACAGATTTGTCCTGATGCCACAGTGGCGCGCAACTGGGGTTTTGATGTGACGCCGGCCCGTTTGATCAGCAAGCTGATTTGTGAGCGTGGCATCTGCGATGCCAACGAGGCTGCCATCCTGTCGTTGTTCCCCGAGGAGGGCTGAGATGGCAGAGTCGGCTGCCGATGGCGTCATCAAGTATCGCAGTCAGCGTGTCGCCGCTGTCGTGTCAACCTCGCCTGAGCTCGTGCAACTCGACCTCGCCCGCACAGTGTTGTTTGACCTGGGGCTGATCGGTGTCAACGCGCAGGGCGTCGGCTACGGCAATGTCAGCGTGCGCACCGAGGGCAGCCAGTTTGTCATTTCCGCCAGCGCCACCGGCGGCTTGCGCGCGCTGACGCTGGCGCACTATTGCCATGTCACCTCGTTTTCGGTCGACGACAACAGCGTTTGTTCGCGTGGCGCGCTGGAGGCTTCATCAGAATCCATGACACACGGTGCCATCTACGCTGCCGACCGCCGGGTGCGTTGTGTCATGCATGTTCACAGTAGAGCGCTGTTTGCTGCGTTGCTGCAGCAAGACGCCCTGCATACCGCCGCTGACGTAGCCTACGGCACACCTTCCATGGCGCGGGCTGTGTTGCGACTGGTCGCCCAGCAAAGTGAGTTGCCGGTCATATTTGCGATGGCCGGTCACGATGAAGGTGTGGTGGCCTACGGTGCCGACGTGGTGTCGGTACAAGCCGTGCTTGTTGACTCTTTTGAACGGAGCATCTCTCATGAACCAGATCGGCATCATCGGCGGTAGCGGCCTTGACAACCCGGACATTCTTGAAAACCAGCGTGACCTCGAAGTCAGTACTGTCTGGGGTGCGCCGTCGGCGCCGCTGAAAATAGGGCAGGTTGCAGGTGTTGACGTGGTGGTGCTAGCGCGCCATGGCAGCGCGCATACCTTGCCTCCCAGCCAGGTCAATTACCGCGCCAACATTCAGGCGCTCAAGGATGCCGGGTGTAGCCACATTCTGGCGACCACGGCGGTGGGTTCTTTGCGTGCAGAAATCGGGCGCGGCCANTTGGTGATCATTGACCAGTTCATCGACTTCACCAAGCAGCGCANGATGAGTTTTCACGAATCGTTTGAGCCCCACCACCCGGTGCACGCGCCGATGGCCGATCCATTTGACGCCGGTTTGCGCGCGGCCTTGATTGCCAGTTGCAAAGACCTTCGCTTTGACTTTCACCCAAAAGGCACGGTGGTAACGATCGAGGGACCGCGCTTTTCAACGCGCGCTGAATCAAATATGTTTCGCAGCTGGGGTGCCGACATCATCAACATGTCAATCGCCACCGAAGCGGCGCTGGCCAATGAAGCGGGACTACCCTATGCCGCCGTGGCGATGAGTACTGACTANGACTGCTGGAAGACCGACGAAGCACCGGTCACTTGGGCGGCCATCCTGAAAGTGTTCAACAGCAACGCGCAAAAGGTGACGCGCTTGCTGGTGGACACCATCACCCGCATCGCGCAGTCCAGCCGCTGACGCGCTGGACCGCCAGGCCGCGAATTTATTTGTTGCGCAGTTCGCGACGCAGAATTTTGCCAACTGGCGACTTGGGCAATTCGGTGCGGAATTCAATCACCTTGGGCTGCTTGTAGCCAGTGAGGTTTTCTTTGCAGTAAGCGCGCACTTGCTCTTCGGTCAGGTCCGGGTCTTTGCGTACGATTACCAGCTTGACCGCTTCGCCAGATTTTTCATCCGGTACGCCGACGCAAGCACATTCCATGATGCCCTCCATCTGCGACACAACGTCTTCGAGTTCGGTCGGGAACACGTTGAAACCGCTGACAAGGATCATGTCTTTTTTGCGATCGACGATCTTGAAGAAGCCGCGCTCGTCCATCACACCAATGTCACCTGACTTGAAATAGCCATCAGGCGTCATGACCTTGGCCGTTTCATCAGGGCGCTGCCAATAACCAGCCATGACCTGCGGGCCTTTGATGGCGATCTCACCTGCCTGACCCTGTGCAACCTCGTCGCCGTTGTCGTCGAGCAGCTTGAGCCAGGTGTTGGATACCGGGATGCCAATCGAGCCTGAATACGCGGTGACGGTGATCGGGTTGGAGGTGGCAATCGGCGATGTTTCGCTCAAACCATAGCCTTCGCAAATGGCACAGCCTGTTTTTTCAAACCACAGCTTGGCTACCGCGCTTTGCACTGCGGTACCACCACCGGCAGAAACCATCAAATTTTTCCAGTTCACTTTGCTGAAGTCGGGGTGGTTGGCCAGGCCATTGAACAAGGTGTTGACCGCTGGGAATACGTGCACCTTGTGCTTGGCCAGCTCACCCAGCAAGGCTGGAAAGTCGCGCGGATTGGGTATCAAAATCAGCTTGCCACCCATGCGCAGCGACTGCATCATGTTTACGGTAAAGGCAAAGATGTGATAGAGCGGCAGTGCACAAACACTGTTGACTTGCTCGTCGGCCGGGACTTTTTTGAGTGCCGGCTGGAACCAGGCGTCGGACTGCAGGAGGTTGGCCACCAGGTTGCGCTGCAACAGCACGGCGCCCTTGGAGACGCCGGTGGTGCCGCCGGTGTACTGCAGCACGGCCACGTNGTCGGGCTTGATGGCGGTTTTCTTCAAGCTGCCACTACCGGCCTTCGCCAGCGCCGCATTGAAACGAACGGCGTTGGGCAGGTTGTAGGCTGGCACCATTTTCTTGACGTTGCGCACCACGTAGTTCACCAGTGAGCCCTTGAGCAAACCCAACTGATCGCCCATGGCGCAAAGAATCACATGCTTGACGGGCGTGGCTGCAATGCATTTTTCAAGTGTCGCAGCAAAATTCTCCAGAATGATGATGACTTTGGCGCCCGAATCCTTGAGCTGATGCTCCAGTTCACGCGCGGTGTACAGCGGGTTGACGTTGACCAGTGTGAACCCGGCGCGCATGATGGCCATGACCGCAATCGGGTACTGCATTACATTGGGCATCATGACCGCGACCCGGTCACCCCGCACCAGCCCCAGGCCCTGCAAATAAACGCCAAAGGTCTGGCTGATCTCGTCGACCTGCGCGTAGGTCAGCTCCTTGCCCATGAAGCTGTAAGCACTGCGACCGCCGAAATTCTTGAAGCTTTCTTCCATCATGTCGACAATGGACGCGTAGTGGTCGACGTCGATGTCTGCCGGCACGCCTTCAGGGTAACTCTTTAGCCAGATGCGCTCGCTCATGGTTGTAACTCCAGTTTTGATTAGATCGGACGATTCTCGCGATTTTGTCAGGTTTTGTAAGCTGTGTTTTCCCTAATGAAGCCTAGAGAAAAGCCTCCAAAACTGCAGGCAGTAGTGGAGGCTTTCAGCTTGATTCTGCGGCGCAGCACCGCGTTGGCCTGATTGGACTCAGGCTCTCAGCACCGTCAGCACCTCATCGAGCATCTTTTTGGCATCGCCAAACAACATGCGGTTGTTTTCTTTGTAGAACAGCGGGTTGTCGACACCGGCGTAGCCGCTGGCCATCGAGCGCTTCATCACAATGCTGGTTTTGGCTTTCCAGACCTCGAGCACCGGCATACCGGCGATCGGGCTGGTCGGGTCGTCTTGCGCTGCCGGGTTGACGATGTCGTTGGCGCCGATGACGATGGCGACATCGGTGGTGGGGAAGTCGTCGTTGAGTTCGTCCATCTCAAACACCACGTCGTACGGCACCTTGGCCTCCGCCAGCAAAACATTCATGTGGCCCGGCATGCGTCCGGCCACCGGGTGAATGCCAAAGCGCACATTGACGCCCTTGTCGCGCAGCACTTTGGTGATCTCAAATACCGTGTGCTGGGCTTGCGCTACCGCCATGCCGTAACCCGGCACCACAATCACGCTCTTGGCCTCACGCAACAGCTCTGCCGCCTCGGTGGCGTTGACCGGTACGACCTCACCGGCAGGTTGCACAGCACCCCCGCCCGCCGGAGCAGCGCTGGTGGTGCCAAAGCCGCCGGCAATCACGCTGATGAAGCTGCGGTTCATGGCGTTGCACATGATGTACGACAGAATCGCGCCGCTGGAGCCCACCAGTGCACCGACCACAATCAGCAAGTCGTTGTTCAACATGAAGCCGGTGGCCGCTGCAGCCCAACCGGAATAGCTGTTGAGCATCGACACTACCACCGGCATGTCGGCACCGCCAATGGCCATCACCATGTGGATACCGAACAGCAGTGCGATGACCGTCATGATGATGATGGGCATGGTGCCAGCTTGAACCGTTTCCGCGCCCATGAACACGCCACCAAAATAAATCACCGCNAGCAAACCGGCCAGATTCAGCCAATGGCGNCCNGGCANCAGCACCGGGTTGCCACCGATGCGGCCGGACAATTTGCCAAAGGCAATGACCGAGCCCGAGAGCGTGACCGCACCGATGAAGATGCCGATGTAGATTTCCAGCTCGTGGATGGTTTTGGCAGCGCCCTCAAAACCGTGGGTGGCCGTGGGGTCGACAAAAGTGGCAAAACCCACCAGCACCGCCGCCAGACCCACCATGCTGTGCATGAAGGCCACCAATTCGGGCATTTGCGTCATCTGCACGCTGCGCGCCAGATACAAGCCGATGCTGCCGCCGATCACCATCGCGCCGACGATCCAGGCGTAGCCGCCGCTGTTGACTTGCGGCCCAAACACGGTGGCCAGCACGGCAATGGTCATGCCGATCATGCCGAACAGGTTACCGCGGCGGGAACTTTCCTGGTTGGACAAACCGCCCAGGCTCAAAATGAACAAAATGGTCGCACCAATGTACGACACCGTGGCCAGACTCGAATTCATGCGTGGCTCCTCTTCTTATTTACGGAACATGGCCAGCATGCGCTGGGTAACGGCAAAGCCGCCGAACATATTGATAGCTGTCAGGGCAATCGCCACCGCAGCTATCCAGGTGATCAGGCTGTTGGGCCGATCCGCTGCGTCCATCAAGGGCGAGATTTGCACCAGCGCGCCAATGGCAATGATGCTCGATATCGCGTTGGTCACGCTCATCAGCGGCGTGTGCAGCGCGGGTTTCACATTCCACACCACCATGTAACCGACAAAGCAGGCCAGCACGAACACCGTGAAGTGCGACATGAACGCGGTGGGCGCATTGCGACCAATCAGCCAGAACAACGCTGCTGCTACCGCAAACATGATGGNCAGTTTGCCTGCGGGCATCGGCGCGCTGGGCTCACCGTGGCCGTGCGCCTTTTTGGCCGCCGGGGCGGTTGCTGGTTTAGCCGCTGCGGGTGGTGCTGCCGCGACCTTGGGNGCGGGTGCTGGCCAGGTGATGGCACCGTCTTTGGTGACGGTCAANCCGCGAATGGCGTCGTCTTCCATGTTGACGAAGACTTGTCCGTCTTTGGTTTTGCACAGCTCTTCCGTCAAGCGGAACAGGTTGGTGCCATAAAGTGTGGACGATTGCTTGGCCAGGCGAGAGACGAGATCGGTGTAGCCAACAATCGTCACGCCGTGTTTCACCACAGCCTGGCCGGGTTCGGTCAGTTCACAGTTGCCGCCTTGTTCAGCGGCCATGTCAACGATGACACTGCCCGGCTTCATGCTCTGCACCATTTCGGCCGTGATGAGCTTGGGCGCGGGTTTGCCCGGAATCAGCGCGGTGGTGACGATGATGTCGACCTCTTTGGCCTGCTTGGCGTACATCTCGCGCTGGGCTTTCTGGAAGCCCTCGCTCATGACCTTGGCGTAACCGCCGCCGCCGGAGCCTTCTTCTTCGTAGTCGACCTTGACAAACTCACCGCCGAGCGAGACCACCTGGTCAGCCACTTCAGCCCGAGTGTCGTTGGCGCGCACGATGGCGCCCAGACTGGNTGCGGTACCAATCGCCGCCAAGCCGGCCACGCCCGCACCAGCGATAAACACCTTGGCCGGTGGCACCTTGCCCGCGGCGGTGATCTGGCCGGCGAAGAAGCGGCCAAACGCGTTGGCCGCCTCGATGACGGCGCGGTAACCGGCCACGCCAGCTTGGGAGGTCAGCGCGTCCATCTTCTGGGCACGGCTCAGTGTGCGTGGCAGCGCGTCGATGGCCAGCACGGTCACCTTCTTGGCGGCCAGCAGTTGCATCAGGTCGGGGTTTTGCGCCGGCCAGATGAAGCTGATCAGGGTCTGGCCTTCGTGCATCAGCGCGACTTCGTCGGTCGTTGGGCCGCGCACCTTGAACACAATGTCAGACGCTTGCCACAGTGCGGCCGCGTCAGCGGCGATGTCGGCACCGGCGGCGCGGTAGGTCTCGTCGCTGCAATTGGCCAAGTCACCGGCACCGGTTTCGACCGTCACTTTGAAACCGAGTTTGATGAGCTTTTCAACGACTTCGGGCACGGTGGCCACCCGCTTTTCACCCGGAAAAATTTCGCGCGGAACACCGATACGTTGCGCGGGCACGCCCATTGGGGCTGCGGTAGCAGTACCACTTTGCATAAAGCGACTCCTCATTTTGGATTGTGTTGCTGAGCTTCAGACCTGGTGCCTGAACAGCCGCGCGAGCTTACATCAGTTTGCCCGTAGGGCTCCAGCGCCGTGTGCCCGTCTATTGATCAAGATCAAACATTCTTCCCGGATAATCCCGCCATGACACAACGATGGAAACCCAGCGCCACGGTAGCGGCAATCATTGAAAAAGACGGCAAATTCCTGCTGGTTGAAGAGCACACGCCCGAGGGTTTGCGGCTGAACAATCCGGCTGGCCACCTGGACGAAGGCGAGAGTCTGGTGGCGGGCTGCGCCCGAGAGGCGCTCGAAGAAACCATGCACCTCTTTACACCCACTTACCTCTTGGGTGCCTATATGTCGCGCTTTGTTCGCCCCGCGCGCGGGGATCGCCCGGCCGAGGACATTACCTACCTGCGTTTTGCCTTTGGCGGTGAGTTGGGCACGTTGCAACCCGGGCGCAGCCTGGACACGGGCATTGTGCGCACGCTGTGGCTCAGCCCGGATGAGATTCGTGCCAGCGCTGAGCGCCACCGCAGCCCGTTGATCGTGCGCTGCATGGAAGACCACCTGCGGGGCCAGCGCTTCCCGCTGGATCTGATTCATACCGACCCGAGCGTCTGTGGACNTCAAAAATAATAGCTGCTTGCGCTCGCTGTGAAAGCGCAAAGTCGATAAATCATGAATAAAACTAGCATACGGCGACGCATTGTTGTCGGCTTGAGCGGTGGCGTCGACTCGGCGGTCACCGCCTGGCTGCTCAAGCAACAAGGCCATGAGGTGGTCGGCATCTTCATGAAAAACTGGGAAGACGATGACGACGATGCGTATTGTTCGTCACGCCAGGACTTTCTCGATGCCGCGGCGGTGGCTGATGTGATTGGCATCGAGATCGAGCACGTCAACTTTGCCGCCGACTACAAAGATAGGGTGTTTGCCGATTTTCTACGCGAATACAGCGCCGGGCGCACACCCAACCCCGACATTCTGTGCAATGCCGAGATCAAGTTCAAAGCCTTCCTGGACCATGCCATACGCCTCGGTGCCGACAAGATCGCCACCGGTCACTACGCGCGCGTGCGCGGCGTCAGCCGTGCAGGCGATCCGCTGGACTTACTGCAAGCTCAGGGGGACGACGGGCAGTTTGAGTTGCTCAAGGGTCTGGACCCGGCCAAAGACCAAAGCTATTTTCTGCACCGGCTAAACCAGGCGCAGCTGGCCAGGACACTGTTTCCGGTCGGCGAATTGCTGAAAACCGAAGTGCGCCGCATCGCGCTGGAGATCGGCCTGCCCAACGCCAAAAAGAAGGATTCCACTGGCATCTGCTTCATTGGCGAGCGGCCGTTTCGCGATTTCTTGAACCGCTATCTGGCCAAAGAGCCCGGTCCGATCAAGAATGACAAGGGTCAAACCATCGCCGAACACGTGGGTCTGAGTTTTTACACTCTGGGCCAACGCCAGGGCTTGGGCATTGGTGGCCTGAAAGCCAAAGGCGCGCAGCGCGGCGGTGGCGACCACGCGCCGTGGTTTGTCGCACGCAAAGACATGGCAACCAACACGCTCTGGGTCGTCCAAGGGCACGACCACCCGTGGCTGCTGTCGCAGCAGTTGGCAGCAGGGCAAGCGAGTTGGGTGGCCGGCGCTGCGCCAGCGCCGCAAGCGCTGGCGGCCAAAACGCGTTACCGGCAAGCCGATGCCCCCTGCACCTTGGCCACTGTCTTGGGCGAAGATTTCGCGCTTGACTTTGCCCAAGCACAGTGGGCCGTCACCCCCGGGCAATCGGCCGTGCTGTACAACGGCGACGTATGTCTTGGCGGCGGCATCATCACCGCCAGCAGCCCGTAAATGCTCTTTTAAATAGAGCTGCTTGCGCTTTACCCATAAGGGCTATAGCCTTATTTCTTGTGTAAAACGCAAACTCAACCCATGCGCGCCAGCAGAGTTTCCATGTCCTTGAGCATGACCGCCAACGATTCTTTCTGCGTCGCGTTGGGTTGCAGGTGATCATCCATTTCCTGCTCCATGAAGCACAGTGTCATGCGCATGTAGGTGCTGTCCAGCGCCTTGCGCACGGCAGAGAACTGCTGGGCGATTTTCAGGCAAGGCTCACCCTCTTCGATCATCCGCTGCACGCCGCGAATCTGGCCTTCGGCGCGGCGCAAGCGGTTGAGCACGTCGGTGCGGGCATCTTCATTGGTCAGGACAGTCATGGCAATCTTTCAGCGTTCAGTGGCAACCAATCTGGGTTTCTGGCACGCCCAGCTTTTTCAGGATGATGCCCAGCGGACAAAAGTTGGTGAAGCCTGATTGAAACAGATTAGCCCCGACAAAAGCGGTAAAGGCCAGCGCCCACTTGCTGACAAACAGCGGGCTGCCCTCGACGCCAAGAGCGAGTGAGATCATGACAAACAAACCCGCAAAAACCATGATGTAACGTTGGACGGTCATNTTGAAACTCCTTTAATAAAAAATTACTTGTTCAGCCGGTTGATGCCCAGCAGACCCATGATGTATTTCTCGTAGATTGGCTCGGAGGTGCCTTTTTTCAACTTGCGCATGAAATACTTTTCGTAGGCAATCTTGGCCAGGTGCACCCACTTGCCCTTCTTGAACCAGTTGACGTTGCGCGGCGGGATTTGCGGCAAGGCCACAAACGCGGCACCGGTATCACCCATATCGGCCAGACACACGGCGTTCCAGGTACCCTTGGCCACGGCGGGCTTGCCCACCAGTTCGTCAGCAATGTTGTGGCAAATGGCGCTCATCATGCTCTCGATCATGTAGCCGGTCTTGGGTGTGCCGGTGGCCACGGGCGTGACTTCGACTGGCGGGATCATCACACAGACGCCCGCTGAAAAAATGTTTTTGTAGGCCTTGCTGCGCTGGAATTCGTCAATCAGCACAAAGCCGCGCGGGTTGCACAGGTTAGGCACCGCGGCCACCGCGGGCACGCCCTTGAAGGCGGGCAGCATCATGCTCAGCTTGAACGCGACTTCGTGGTCTTTGAGCACCGCCCCCTGGTCGTTGATCTCGGTGACAAACATCTTGCCTTCTTCGACCTTGGTGGTCTTGGCGTTGGTGATCCACTTGATGTGGCGGTTGCGGAACTCCGACTCCAGCATCGACTTGCTGTCGCCTACCCCGCCCAGGCCCAGGTGGCCGATATAAGGTTCGCTGGTGACAAACGTCATGGGCACCTTGCTGCGCAGTTTGCGGCGGCGCAGGTCGGTATCGACCACCATGGCAAATTCATAGGCCGGGCCAAAGCAGCTGGCCCCGGGCATGGCACCAATGACGATTGGGCCGGGGTTCTTGAGGAATTCTTCGTAGTTGGCAAAAAACTCTTGTGCATGATCCACATGACAGATCGAGTGCGTGTGACCACCGCCGCCAGACTTGAGCGGGCCAGCTCCGGGTACTTCGTCAAACGCCAGTTGCGGGCCGGTGGCGATGATCAGGTAGTCGTAGCTCAGGGTTTCGCCGTCGATCAGCGTGAGCTTGCTGCCCTGGGCGTCAATTTGGGTCACTTCCTTGGCCATGAAGCCAATCTTCTTGCGCTCCAGGTACGGCGCAATCGGTAACGTCACCGTTTCGCGGTCGCGCCAGCCCACGGCCAGCCAGGGATTGCTGGGTACAAATTGAAAGTAATCGGTCTTGTTGAGCACCGTGATGCGGTGCTCCGGGGGCAGCATTTCGCGTAACTCGTACGCAGCGGGCATGCCACCGATACCTGCACCCATGATGACGATGTGAGCCATGTCGTTGTCTCCAGATAGTTTGATTGTTAAAAGAGTCTTACCGAGGGGAAATTGACGCATCTACGCACGTCTTGCTACGTCGCCAGTACAGCGCGTAATAGAGAACCGGTATCACCACCAGCGTGAGCATGGTGGACACCAGAATGCCAAAAATCAGCGAAATGGCCAGNCCGTTGAAGATCGGGTCGTCCAGAATAAAGAACGCGCCAATCATGGCTGCCAGCCCGGTCAGCGCAATCGGCTGCGCCCGCACAGCGGCCGACGAAATCACCGCCTCTTTGAACGCCACGCCTTGCGTGACCTGCAGCTCAATAAAGTCCACCAGCAAGATGGAATTGCGCACGATGATGCCCGCCAGCGCGATCATGCCGATCATGCTGGTGGCGGTGAATTGCGCACCCAGCAANGCGTGCCCGGGCATCACGCCAATGATGGTCAGCGGAATCGGCGCCATGATCACCAGCGGGGTCAGGTAGCTCTTGAACTGCGCCACCACCAGCAGGTAAATCAAGATCAGCCCCACGCCGTAGGCGGCACCCATGTCGCGGAAGGTTTCATAAGTAATCTGCCACTCGCCGTCCCACTTGATGGCGTATTGGCGGTACGGGTCAGCGGGCTGCTGGATCCAGAATTCATCCAGCGCGCCAGCCCCTGGCAACGCCGCTTTGGACAACTGGTTGCGAATGGCAAACAAGCCATACAAAGGCGAATCGAGCTTGCCTGCCATGTCGCCAAACACATAGCTCACGCCTTGCAGGTCTTTGGTGAACAGCGTTTTGTCGATCACGCCACGCTCCACCTGCACCAGTTCTGAGAGCGGCACCAGCTGTCCGTTGGCGGCGCGCAGCGGCAGCGCCAGGATCGCATCAAGACCCACTTGCTCGCTCAGCGGCAGTTGCAAACGCACGGGCACGGGGTACTTGGACTGACCGTCGTGCAGGTAGGCGGCATCGGCGCCTGAAAGCGCGATGGCGGCGGTTTGCGCCACCGTGGCCACTGGAATACCGAGCGACTCGGCGCGCTGGCGACGCACGCGCAGGTAAGCGCGCGGGGCGTCGGCTTGCAACGAGTTGTCGACGCCCACAATGTCCGGGGTGGCGATAAACGCGTCCGTCAGGCGTGCGGCTACCTGCTGGCGACCGGCTTCGTCGGGGCCGTAGACCTCGGCCACCAGCGGCGACATCACCGGCGGGCCGGGCGGCACTTCCACCACCTTGATGCGGGCGTGGTGCCGTTCGCCTATCTTCTCTAGTGCCGGGCGCAGACGCTGCGCAATGGTGTGGCTCTTTTCGCTGCGATGGTGCTTGTCGACCAGGTTGACCTGCAGGTCGCCCTGTTCGGAATCGGCACGCAAATAGTATTGCCGCACCAGGCCGTTGAAGGTGATCGGTGAAGCTGTGCCGGCGTAGGCCTGCAAATGCGTCACCTCGGGTTGTTGTGCCAGGAAGGCGCCCAGGTCGTGCAGCACCGCAGCGGTGCTTTCCAGCGGTGTGCCCGCAGGCATTTCCACCACCACCTGGAACTCGCTCTTGTTGTCAAACGGCAGCATTTTCAGTACCACCCATTGCACCAGGGTGAGTCCCACAGACAGCATCAAGGCGATCAGAATGCCCAGCAGCAGCAGCCAGCGTTTGCGCGCACTTTCCAGAAACGGCGTCAGCAGTCGGGTAAAAAAGGTCGGCAGCTTGGCCGCCAGACCCGTGGGCTGCGCCGCCACGTGATCAGACTTGTGCTGGCGCATCACTTTCAGCGCCAACCAGGGTGTTACGGTAAAGGCAATGCCCAGTGAAATGGCCATGCCCAAGCTGGAGTTGATCGGGATCGGGCTCATGTACGGGCCCATCAGGCCGCTGACGAACGCCATCGGCAGCAGTGCCGCAATCACCGTAAGCGTGGCCAGAATGGTCGGGCCGCCGACTTCATCCACCGCGGCGGGGATGACCTCGCGCAGGCTCAGGTCAGGCTTGAGCTGCTGGTGGCGGTGGATGTTTTCCACCACCACGATCGCGTCGTCCACCAGAATGCCGATCGAGAAAATCAGTGCAAACAACGATACCCGGTTGAGCGTAAAGCCCCACGCCCAAGACGCAAACAGCGTCGCTGTCAGGGTCAGTATCACCGCCGCGCCGACGATGATGGCCTCGCGACGGCCCAGTGCCAACCCGACCAGCAGAATCACCGAGCCGGTGGCAAATGCCAGTTTCTGGATCAGCTTGTTGGCTTTTTCAGCCGCTGTTTCACCGTAGTCGCGTGTGACTGTGGCTTCAATGGAGGAGGGAATCACCGTGTTGCGCAATTCCAGCACGCGCTCGCGCGCCGCCTTGGAGACGTCGACCGCGTTGGTGCCTGGCTTCTTGGTCACGGTGATCGTCACTGCCGGGTACACCGCGCCCGTTTCGGCTTGAAGTGCTTCGTTTGCTGTAGTGCTTTGTGCAGTATTGGTAGCGGCTCCAGGGGTAAACCATACATAGCGAGCTGGCTGCTGGGCACCGGTTTCAATGCGCGCGACTTCACGCAGATAGACCGGCGTACCCTTGCTCACGCCCACCACCAGGTCAGCCACATCGTCGGCGTTGCGCAAATACTCACCGGTTTCCACCGTCAGCTTTTGTGGCGTCGCAGTGCTGACATCAAGCACTGCACCCGCGGGCATGCTGACATTGGCGCCGGCCAGCATCTGCTTGAGTTGCAACACGTCGACGCCGCGTTCGCGCAGGCGCGCCGGCTCCAGCCACACATGCACAGCGCGTCCCGGGCCACCAATGGTCTGCACCTCACGGGCGCCGGGCACGCGTTTGAGCTCGGCCTCAACCGTGTGCGCAACACGTTCCAGGTCAACGGCTGGTTGCGCGTCGTGGCTGTACAGCGTCACCGCCAGCACGGGCACGTCATCAATGCCTTTGGGTTTGACGATGGGGGGCAGCGTGCCCAGGTCGCGTGGCAGCCAGTCCTGGTTGGCGTTGAGCACGTCGTACAGGCGCACCAACGCTTCGGTGCGCGGTACACCCACCTTGAACTGCACGGTAAGCACGGCCATGCCTGGGCGCGCGACCGAATAAGTATGCTCAATGTCGGCAATCTGGCTGAGCACCTGTTCGGCCGGGCGCGCCACCATGTTTTGCACGTCGGTGCTGCTGGCCCCGGGGAACGGGATCAGCACATTGGCCATGGTGACGTTGATCTGTGGCTCTTCTTCGCGAGGTGTCACCAGCACGGCAAACAAGCCCAGCAGCAGTGCCACCAGCGCCAGCAGCGGTGTGATGGCGTTGAGCTTGAACGATTTGGCCAAGCGGCCCGATATACCCAGAGGTGTGTGCATGCTCACCTCATTGGTCTGGGGTGCCGGCGGCTTGCGCGCCGTTGAGAGCCGCCTTGATCGGGTCGACGGCCACCTGGTCGCCCGGCATCAAGCCAGCGAGCACCTCGGTGCCCTGCGCGCCGTGCTCAGCGCCCAGCCGCACGGCTTTCAAGGCAAAGCCCTTGTTTCTGGCCACGTAGACCGCGGTCAATTCACCGCGGCGCAGCACGGCGCTGGTCGGTATTACCAACCGCAGCGATTGGCCGGCGGCAAAACGCACCCGCACCTGCTGACCGACCGTGACAGCGGCTGCGGCAGACGCAGGCAGGTCAAGCCGCCATTCAATCGTCTGCGACACCGGGTCGGCACCCGGCAAGGCGCGGGTGCTGCTGGGGTGCACCCATGCCAGCGCACCGTCGGGCGTGGGCAATTGCACCTCCACCTGCGCGCCCGCGGCGAGCGTCCTGGCGCGCGACACGGGCACCTGCACCACCGCACGCAGCGGCGTGGGCGCGTACAGCGTCAGCAAAGGTGTGCCCGGCATGGCCAGCGTGCCGACCTCGGCCTGGGTTTGCAACACCAGCGCGTCAAACGGCGCGGTCACCCGGGTAAAGGTTTGCGACAAACCAGCTTGCTTGCCGCCGGCTGTCGCCTGGTCACGTGCCGCTTGCGTGGCTTTGAGCTGGGCCTG
>Ga0051980_10001804_pt1 | contig 16220 bp, 20 predicted proteins | sample CryGey13umfilter_2_FD_55014 | JGI IMG/M metagenome (GOLD analysis project Ga0051980, IMG submission 55014) | Groundwater microbial communities from aquifer in Utah, USA - Crystal Geyser 4/9/14 3 um filter | ecosystem: Environmental > Aquatic > Deep subsurface > Groundwater | place: USA: Utah...
CCTTACGCTGCGCCGACAGTTTTACGTTTACCCTTACGAGTACGCGCATTTGTCTTTGTTTTTTGACCACGACATGGAAGACCACGACGGTGACGTAGACCACGATATGAACCTAAATCCATAAGTGCCTTAATATCCATAGCAACTTTCTTACGTAAATCACCTTCCACCATATGGCTTGCACGGATTTCTGCAGTAATTGCTGCTACATCTGCTTCGTTCAATTCGAAAACTCTTTTGTTATAGTCAATACCAGTCGCATCTAAAATTAGACGAGAAGCATGAAGACCAATCCCATAGATATACGTCAATCCGTACTCTACTCTTTTCTTTTTAGGTAAATCAACACCAGATATACGAGCCATGGTTATCCTTGTCTCTGTTTATGTTTAGCTGTTTTGCAGATTACTCTTACAATGCCTTTTCTCTTAACGATTTTGCAATCGTCACACATCTTCTTAACTGAAGCTCTTACTTTCATTGAAAGTCCTTATTCATTTATCTCACAAAATTTGAACATGTCCGAATTTTGTTGAGTCACTAAAGCTACACCTAACCGGTGAGAGGAGAAACCCCTCTAATTAGCCTAACTATTTCTCTTTTGTTCGTCTTTGCTGCATGCAGGCTAGCAATATTTATGCTTGCCAATACTTTTATCAATATATTGTATATATAGATAGAAATATTCTTTTGTTTTGTTAAAACAGCAAAGCGGACGGGAATTGTATCCAAATAAATGTAAAATATTTATTAATCTAAATAGAATTATTCAATTATTATCTCTTTACAGCAAAGAGGTGTGACAAACACGTGACCTTTTTTGTTATACATACTTAATTCATATTGCAATAAACTACTCAAAACAGTTTAGGAAATACGTATGGTTAAAAATATTTTAAAAAGAGACGGTTCTTATAAAGAGTTCTTCTCTTACAAGATTGAAGATGCAATTAAAAAGGCTTTTAAATCTCAGCACGTTATTTACGATAGTTCAGTTTTTTTTAATGTTTTAGAGCAACTCAAAAGTAAAAGAGTTGTTGCAGTTGAAGATATACAGGATTTAATAGAAAAAGAGTTGTATAAAGCAAGATATTTTGAAGTGATGCGTTCATTTTTACTCTATCGCCACATGCATAAGATGCAAAGAGACAAGCTGATTGAAGAGGATACTACTTATGTAAACTCTAGTGAAACAATAGAAGAGTACATAAATGGAACCGACTGGAGAATCAAAGCAAACTCAAATACAGGTTATTCCAATGCCGGTTTAGTCAACAATACGGCAGGAAAAGTCATAGCAAACTANTGGCTAGATAAAATTTACTCAAAAGAGGAGGGATATGCTCATAGAAACGGAGACTATCACATCCATGATCTTGATTGTCTAACCGGATATTGTGCCGGTTGGAGCTTAAGAGCTCTTCTTGATGAGGGTTTTAATGGCGTGCGAGGCAGAGTTGAGAGTGATGCTCCAAAACATTTCAGAGAAGCGCTCGGTCAAATGGCAAACTTTCTAGGAATTTTACAAAGTGAATGGGCTGGTGCACAAGCTTTTTCATCATTTGACACCTATTTGGCACCTTATGTTTTCAAAGACAAACTCTCCTATAAAGATATTAAAAAAGCTATAAGAAGTTTTGTCTACAACTTAAACGTACCTGCCCGCTGGGGACAATCACCATTTACAAACATTACAATCGACTGGAGTGTTCCGGAGGATTTAAAAGAGCAAATTCCAACAAGAAAACAGATACACTTGCTAAAAGATAGCTTTGACAGCTCTCTTTTAAAAGAAGCGAATGAACGCGGTTGCAAAAGACTTGAAGATATGACATACAAACATTTTCAGCCTGAGATGAACCAAATAAACAGAGCCTATTATGAGATTATGACCGAGGGAGATAAAACCGGTCAGCCTTTTACATTTCCGATTCCGACTGTCAATATAACAGAAGATTTTGACTGGTATGGAGAGAACACGGATGTTTTGTTTGAAAACACTGCAAAGGTAGGTTCTTCTTACTTTCAAAATTTTATAGGGAGTCAGTACAAAAGAGATGAAAATGGCGAACTAGTAGAAAATGAAGAGGCGTATAAACCGGGACATGTGAGAAGTATGTGTTGCAGGTTACAACTTGACTTAAGAGAACTACTCAAACGCGGCGGCGGACTCTTTGGAAGTGCTGAGATGACAGGAAGTATTGGCGTTGTTACGCTCAACATGGCAAGACTGGGGTTTTTGCATAAAGGAGATGAAGAGGCTCTTTATCTTCGAATAGACCAACTTATGAATCATGCAAAATCTACTTTAGAGAAAAAAAGAGTTTTTGTTCAGGAAATGTATGATAGAGGGCTTTTCCCTTATACAAAAAGATATCTTCCGGGATTTAAAAATCATTTCTCAACCATAGGAGTAAACGGGATGAATGAAATGATTAGAAATTTTACAAGCGACAGCTATGATATTAGCTCACAAAAAGGGATAGAATTTACAACGCAAATTTTAGACCATATGAGAGCAAGAATGATTGAGTTTCAAGAAGAGAGCGGGAATCTTTACAATCTCGAAGCTACGCCGGCAGAGGGAACTACATATAGATTTGCCAAAGAAGACAAGAAACGTTATGGTAACTCTATTATTCAAGCGGGGATGGATGAAAACATTTACTACACAAACTCTTCACAAATTCCCGTCGATTTAACAGATGACCCATTTGAAGCACTTGCACTTCAAGATGAGCTTCAATGCAAATATACCGGAGGAACAGTTTTACACCTCTACATGCAAGAGCAGGTGAGTTCGATTGAAGCCTGCCGCAAGTTAGTGAAAAATGTTATCTCCAACTTTAGGCTGCCTTACATTACCGTTACACCACTTTTTTCCGTATGCCCCAAACATGGGTATATTTCAGGAGAGCACGAGTTTTGTCCACAGTGTGATGAAGAGTTAATCCAAGAATTTACAAATACCAAGGAGAAAGTATCATGAATACTATTAAAATATTACAAAAGTTACAAGAGAAGAGACAAAAGTGTACAGTTTATACGAGAGTAATGGGGTATCACAGACCTGTTGAAAGTTTTAATGTAGGAAAATTAGGTGAGCATAAGCAAAGAAAACAGTTTATCCAATAGTAAAGTCATATATGATGTAACAAAATTTACGCATCTTGATTACCCTGATTACCTCGCATGTATTGTCTGGTTTAGCGGATGCAATATGCGATGTGATTTTTGCTATAACAAAGATATTGTTTTTGCTAAGAGTGGTGCATACAGTTATGAGGATATCTTGTCTTTTTTAAAATCAAGAGTGAATCTCTTGGACGCTGTTGTACTCTCCGGCGGAGAAGCAACGGCTCATGCCTTAGTAGATTTTTGCAAACAAATAAAAGAGTTAGGGTTTAAAATAAAATTAGATACAAATGGAACGAACTACAACTCCGTAAAAGAGCTAATTGAGTTGAATCTGCTGGACTTTATAGCCCTCGACTATAAAGCACCAAAAGATAAATTTACAACAATTACACACTCAAATAAGTATGATGAATTTTCAAAAACGCTCGATTTACTTATAAGCAGTAATTTAGACTACGAAGCAAGAACAACTCTGCATTATGACTTACTAAATGAGAATGATATCAATACTATCATAAGCGATCTCAACCAAAGAGGCTATAACAAAAAGTACTATATACAAAAGTTTTTAGATTCAGGGACCAGCATAGGAAATATCTCATCCCCTTCTAATTCTTTTAATGAATCCTTATTGTCAAACGATTTAGAAATTGTTTGGAGATGATTTTTAACTATTGTGGCTTATTCGTGTCGCAAAGCTTCAATGGGGTCTAGTTTGGTAGCTTTTTTGCAGGAAAATAACCAAAGACAATTCCGACAAGCATAGAAAAGCAGAAGGCTATAAAAATAATATTTTGATTGAATATAAATGGAATTTCAAACATACTTGCACCAACATATGCTATCCCTACACCAAGTACTATGCCAATAATTCAACCCATAGAAGAAAGCACTATCGCCTCAACTAAAAACTGAAGCAAAACCTCTCTCTCTCTCTAATGCTCCCACAGCTAGTCTAATCCCAATTTCACAAGTTCGCTCTGTCACTGACACCAACATAATATTCATAATACCTATGCCACCGACTAAAAGACTGATAGCTGCTACGGCACCTAATAAAAGCATAAGCATTTTTGTCGTTGAGCCAACTATTTTAATAATATCTTTGAAACTCTTGTGCTGATGGATATTTACCGTGAGTTGATTTGGCTGTTTTTCTGGCTCTTTGGAGTTCATTTTTACTATTGAGTAGCGAAGCTTTTCTCTCAGCAAGGTTCGCTTTTGCAATAAGAAGTGTTACCTGTGAATTTTTTACACGAGATTCCAGTTTCGTCGTGTCAATACTAAGAAGAACCTCCCCTTTTTTTTACATGCTGGTTAAAATCCGCTTTAACCTCAACAATAGTTCCAGAGACTTCTATTCCAACATCAACAGTATTGGTGGGCTCAATATTGCCCGTTGCGGAGACTTTAACGACCAAATCTCTTTTTTCTATCTTCTGCGTTATATACTTTACTTTTTTACTGTTTTTATTTGAAACTATAAAATATGCCACCACTGCCACTAGTAAAAAACAACAATCACATACCAAACCCACACTCTTTTATGTCTGTCTGCGCCACTCAAGCCAAGCTTATCTTTAATGTCACTCATTTAATACCTTGACTTTAAGTAAAATATCCTCTGTATTTGCAAAATCTACATGAACTAAATATATCTCACTTTGAGCATTGGAAGATTTATAAACTCTAAAACTTTTTACCTCACCCAGATAGTCTGCATCAAATTCACTCTCTGCTGCCAATTCATAACTATCGAGCCTTTGTAGTGATTCGAGTCTATACAGTTTCTTCTCTTTGACTATGTAAGTGATATAGGGGTTATACCGTTTATGTATGGAGTTTGAACTTTGTAAAAAAACAAAATCTTCCACTTCTTCTCTGTTTTGTATTTGAGTTGTGTTACGCATAGCTAAAGAAAAGTCTAGATAGATAACTTTTTTAAGCTCCTGTGCACTTGTTACAGTGTTTACTTCTGTTTTTATAATTTCATTTGAAAAATTCAAAGAAGCGTAACTTTTATATAAAAAAATCATCATTATTGAGAGTATGCTTATTGATACCATTAACTCTATAAGAGTAAAACCGCCTTTTGTTACTCTCATTGAATCCCTATCCTTAAGAGTGCTGTAGAAGACTCATCAGTTTTAAGAATACTTTTTCCTATCTCTAAAATTATATTTGAAGTCACTTCGGTATCTTCTGCGGTTTCTAAAGTGCTATCTTCTTCACTCATATCTATCAGTTGCAACTCTTGGTAAATTATTTCCGCCTTGATATTTTTAAGTTCCCTTCTTAAATCATTTTGCAAATCAAATTCACTGAGGAGATCATTAATGAGTACACTTTTATTTTCAAAACCATACTCTTCGTTTGCTATGAGAAAGGAAGCATATTGGTTTGTCTTTGTCTGTTGTTTGAGTGAAGAGAATATGTGTGTATTGTTTGCATTCATCTTTATTAGAGCCATTATAACTACAGAAATAATCATGACTGAGACTAATACTTCTATCAGTGTAAAAGCGCTCTTGGCATGTGGAAATGGTTTGGCATGTGGAAACTCTTTGGCATGTGGAAATACACTTTGCATTTTACAAACCTATGCGGATAGCTTCATCCAGTGATGTTTCTCCGGCTAAGAGCATTTGTCTAAGCTCTGATGATATTGTTTTATATCCATCTTTTTCAAGAGCTTCTCTTATACTGTGTTCATCGGTCGATGTTTTTAGTACATGTCTTACTTTGTCATTCATCACAAGCAATTCACCAATTGAGCGACGCCCGACATAACCGCTATATCCACATGCCTTACATCCGTTTGCTTTATATATTTTAGCACTGCTATCGAGATTGTAATCAATTGCAAACTCTTCGGCTATAGTATCTTCTTCCTTACACTCATTACAAATGGTCCGTATAAGTCTTTGCGCTAAAATACCCAAGAGTGAAGATGAAATTAAAAAGGGCTCAATTCCCATATCTGCAAGCCTTGAAATAGTCGCTGCAGCTGAATTGGTATGCAGGGTTGAAAAAACCAAGTGTCCTGTCAGTGCTGCACGAACCGCTATGCTTGCTGTTTCCTCATCACGAATTTCACCTATCATAATAATATCAGGGTCTTGACGAAGAATAGAACGAAGGGCAGAGGCAAAAGTAAGCCCAACTTTCTCATTTACCTGAATTTGAGAGATACTCTCTGATTTATACTCAACCGGGTCTTCAACTGTTAATAAATTTTTATTTGGCTCCTCTACCTCTCTTAAAAATGAGTGAAGAGAGGTTGTTTTACCGCTTCCTGTAGGACCGGTAACAAGAATAATGCCATGAGAAGAGCGAAGAAGTTTTTTTACTTCTCCAATAAGAGAACTATTAAATCCCAGTTCAGTTATCTGAGGTATTTGAGAACTCTGCATAAGAAGCCTCATGACAACTCTCTCTCCGTAAAAAGTTGGCAAAACAGAAACCCGGATATCTAAAGTCTCTCCGGCTATTTTAATCTGCGTTCTACCGTCTTGGGGAATTCTTTTTTCGGATATATCAAGATTTGATATAACTTTTATACGGCTCACTATTAGATTTACTATCTTTTTATCGAGGTCTGCATTTTTTATAAGCATTCCATCTATTCTAAAGCGGACTTCACCGCGTTTTTCCTGCACTTCTATATGAATATCTGAGGCTCTTTTTTTAACGGCCTGGTAAAACAAAGCATTCACAAACTTAATAATCGGAGCAGACTCTTCAGATGTTAAAATATCTGAAGAAGTTCTCAAAAAGTCAGTCAAGGAGATATCATCTTCACCATTTTCGCTAGAATCTTCTTGCATAGTCTCCATAGTTTTGTCAGTCCGAAGTTCTAAGAAACTGTTATATAGCCTGTCGTAAGAGTCTTCATCAAGCATATACAGAGGATATGTATTATTGATTTTTGTATAATAGTTGCTTGCCTCTACCAAATATCTCTCGCAGGTAAAAGCACAAACTTCATCCTCTAGTTTGCTAAATAATAAAAAGTTTTTCACACTAACATCAGTCACAAGATCAGAGGGCTCATAGACTTCTAGTTTTAAATTATGAAGAGGTTCTAAATTAAACATACTATTTGGTCTCTTCTTTTTCTTCGCTCGCTTTTTTTAACCCTTCTTTTTCGATTCTATCAAATACCTTTTTATTATACTCGGCCTGTATTTTCGAGAGCACACCTAAATCTTTTTGAAGTTGTGATAATTTTTCACTATGGTTTATGACGTATGGCGTTAAAATTACCACTAAGTTGTCTTGTTCATGAGTTGTAGAAGTTGATGAAAAAAGCCACTCGCCTATCCAGGGAATATCACCCAGAAGAGGCACTTTGCTTACAGAATCATTCTCATAACTTTTGACAAGTCCGCCGATAATTATGCTTTCGCCATGACGTAAAATGGCCTGAGTCTTAACCTCTTGTTTTGAGGTAACCGGCTGTTTCGTTGGACTATTTGTACCATCATCTAAAATATTTTCCAGAATGGTTTCAACATCAAGCGTAACTTTGGCAGTTGAAGAGACGCGAGGCTTAATTTTGAGGGTTAACCCTACATCTTCTCTTTTATACGAAGCGGTTGTACCGGCAACTCCTGATGTTTCACCGGTTGAGACGGAAATTGTTTTTCCGACATATATGGATGATTCCTTATTATTGACACAGAGTATAGATGGATTTGATACAGATTCAGATGCACCCTTAGTTTCAAGAAAAGCAATAGCCGCGCCTAGAGCAAAACCTTGTGTTATACCTGAACCGATAAGAGAGGAAGCAAGACCTTCTCCTACAATACCATGAACAGCAGCACCATTTCCCCCTCCAAAATTAGAAGAAAAAGAGTAGAGTCCCTCTGAGCTTAAAGATGCCCCGTCAAACCCATACTTTATACCCAAATCCGATGAGTTCTTTTTATTTATCTCTATGATTCTAGCCTGTACATAAACCTGATATTTTTCTTTATCAAGTTCATCAATAATCATTTTAATACCTTTTATAATAGCCGGCTCTCCGATGGCTATGATGGCGTTTATCTCTTCGCTCGAAGAGACATTTGGCTTCATAGCAGGGTCTACAAATATTTGTTTTGAAATTATCTCCGTCAGACTAGTTAGCACTGCTTTTGCATCAGAGTTTTTAAGTTCAAAAATATTTACCGTTTGAGTCAGGTTAGACTCAGTGTCCAATTTCTTAATAAGACGCTCTATTTTTTCAACATTCTTTTTATTAGCAACAACTATAATACCGTTGATATTGTCATCGAGTATTATCTTCACTTCATCAGAGGCTACTTGCGGATTAAATAATGATTTAGAAATGTCCAAAAGTCTCAACTGTAATTTTTTTGCTTCCGTATATTTTACCGGAAAAATTTTCACTACGGCTTGATTATTTGTGTTGATATCTTGAATAACTTCTTTAATGGTCTCTATATTTTTAGGATAGTCGGTAATTAACAAAGTATTACTCTCTTTCATTGTCATGAGTTTTGCAGTTTTAGAAATAAGATAACGAATTTTAGCTGCTACCACATCTACATTTTCACTACTTACCCTGATTGCCTGAGTAACCATTATCGACCCGTGAAGGTTTTTGCCCTGCTTTATAACTTCTACATTGTTTTGTGCAGCCTCAGTAGAACGTACTACTTCGTACATCGAACCGTTTTTAACAAGAGTAAAGCCTTTTGACTCCAATACTGAGACCAAAATACTGATAAGCTCCGTATCATAAACCGGAGCCGTACTGATAAAGTCCACTGTCCCTGTGATCTTATTGTTGACTAAAATATTTATATTTGTAATTTTTGATGTTAATTTTATAAAATCATTTATTTCTAGATTTGAAAAATTTATATTTACTTTTTTTGGAGCGGAAGAGGCTTTTTCATTTTTTTTACTCTCTGCTCTCTTTGCATTGTTCTTTTTTGATTCAAATCTATTTACAAAAGCGCCGGAGTACTTTTTTTTAATTTCTTTTAAGACTATATTTGCACTTTGTTCATTAGAAAATGGTTCTACAAGGACAGTATAGTACTTATCAATTTTTCGCGTCTTTACAGAGAAGTTCATCTGAGTCTGCAGTTTTTTAAATGAATCGTCATTTTTAAATTCATCAGTAAGATTTTTCAAGCCTCTCTCAGCACTTTTTTGATTATCGTAACTCCCAGTGATTATATTGTAAATTTCAGAGGCACTCCCCGTAGCCATTAACAATAACAGTAAACTTATTATTTTAAACGTTTGATTAATGAATCTCATATACTAACTCCATCTCTATGTTATTTCTAATTACTACTATTTGTATGGTAGTAATTTTATCTATATTTTTATATACGTTTAAAGCATCTTTATACGACTTCAGTCTTGTGTTATTTACTTCCACAATTACATCATCTTTTTGCAGTCCAAGTTCACTCATTTTAGATTTTTCATCGATTTTATTTACTTTAAAGCCTTTTATCTCATTGCCATCTTTAACTTCGGAGATAGCAATATCTTTCCAAATCTGTTTTGGGTTCTCAGAGTAAAACTTTATATCTGTGCGAGAAACACCGACCGGCTCTTGAAAGTTCGTTACTGCTGAGGCTAACTTTGGGCTTAAGGTGGCATTATCAATTTCTAAAACATACTCTTGATTGTTTTTGGTAAAAATAACACCAGAGCCTAAAATCATCTTTAAGACATAACCGGAAAAATTATCACCAACGGGCACTATTGATGTTGTCTCAGGAGAAGACTTTAAAGATACTATAGCAAAACCGCTTGAATCTTTTCCGTAGAGTCCTTTTAAAATCATGTTTGTAATACTCACATTATCAGAGTATGCCGCTGCGTTAGAACCGCTTGCATTTTTTGCAGTTGCGTTGCTCTCTAGCATATTACTAAAATCAACTCTCTGGTATTTTGGATTATAGTTCTCCTCAATATACAGTTCAACTCCATCGCTTGGCAAAAACCACCAAATCCCTAAGGAGATACTTTTTGCTATGGCTAGAAGTATTAANAATCTTGTAATAAGATTAAGCATATGGGAGTTAGAAAGTTTTGACATATTCATACTCCCCGTTCTTATTTTTTCTAAAATTATTGAGTGTAGTTCTGTATTGATTTAACATTAGTTTAGATGGTTTTAAAAGTATAGTTATATTTTTATCTAAAATATTTAACTTACCGCTAGCTTCACCAAATTCACCGCTAGCTTGTGCCACTATATTAAGTGGATTAAAAAAAGCATATCTTACATCCAAGGTTTTTATGTGCAAAGGGACAAATGATGATGCCATACTTGATAGCTCAATATCTTGTGCAGATATTGAATTATATAGCAGAAGCATTTTTATATCTATGTTTTTAACAGTAGCGCTCTCTATTGCCTTGTATGAAATACTTGCCTCATTTAATTTTAATGATAATCCGCTGTCTACAGCATTTTCGTGTGAAAGAACAATTTTATTTTCTTCTAACTTTTTTTCTACATAATAGTAAACGCTGACTTTTGATATGAAAAATATCAATGCTAAAATAAAAAATAAAATATATGAAACTAATTTTAATATTCTTACCATTTTATTTCCATTTCCAGACTGGCATTTTTCTCACTTAATCTTTTTATTTTTAATGAGATGATATTGTAAGAGCCGTTTAAAAGTTTACCCATTAAAAAATTCAGAGCAGTTTTGTCTATGCTCTGAGAATTTAGAACTATACCTGCTGTTGAATTTTTTTGCTTTATGTTTGATGCTGTTAAAGATGAATTTTTCAACAACATCTTTAATGAATTTTCTACTTTACTCTTGTTAGAATAGACTTCATTTAAGCCCTTTAGCTGAGTGGCTAAAGACAATGTCTCTTGATAAAGTTTTTTAGTATCTGTCAAATCATCTTTTGCACTGCTCAGTTTTACCATGAAAAAGATTAAAATAAAAATTAATAAGCCGGCAATATGCAGTGGATTTATGCGATTCATAATTCTATTTCCACATGCCAGGTAGATTCTTTAAAACTTGACTTATATTTCATATTTTTACTTTTAAATACTTTTTCAATATTTGCCTCGCTTCCTTTTTGAACTTCACTAAACTCGGCAATTAAGGTGTTTGCTTTTAAACTAAGCAGTGTTAACTTTTCACTCTTTTCCAGTTGTAATGACAAGATATGCGAGACATATTCTCTAAACTTTGTCTGAATTGTATGCACATCTTGGAGCTCTTTTAATATTGAACGGTTTTGCATCATCGTTGGCTTAAGAGCATTTTTTACAAATAGTTTATCTCTCAACGCAGCAGTAGTTGATATTTTATGCAGAGTGATGAAGTACTCTACAGCCACAACAGCTATAAATAAAATAAAAATTGTTGCAATAGTATAAAGAGCTTTATCATTTACAATATGTCCAAATTGCTTAAGTGTAATACTGTTTTTTGAAAGAGAAAGTTTGCTTACATCTAATCTATCTAATTCAATACTGTTTTCTATCCAAGAGGACGGCACCAATACAAGCAGTTCGTTCTTTAAAATCATACTTTGAGAATCGTTTATTTTCACAGCATCTTCTATATAAGAAAGTTCACTTTGGGCAAAATATACATTATGAACCTGTGTTGGCACTACTCCTTTAGCGCTCAAAATATCTAAAATTAACTTATCTTCATAGGCAAAGATAAAGAAGTGATCTCCACTTTTATAGGCACTGTAGCTGTAAACCCCATCGGGGAGTATATCTTCAAACAAAGAGGGTAAAAGAGCCTTAACCTCCCTTGTGTATTTAACAGGCAGTGAAACTTTTTTTACCCAATAAAGAGAAGGAGACAGCATGACATTAACACTCTCTTTAGTCTCAAAATTCTCCGAATGAGGATCTAAAAATATAGTATCAAGCTTCTTATTAAACTTCGTAAACAAAATTCGACCCCTTTTTTTGTTTAATATTGTACTCAAATCTTATATTGATACTTATGTCTTTTTGCATAATTTCTATTTTGACATCTATATATGGCTCAAAAAAACTATATTGAAATCTTTGAAGTGCTACTTTTTCCTCATCACTTAAAAGTAAATCCTCTAAAGTGGTATATTCACCACTATTATCACTTAATGCACTAGCTCTCTCTTCATTACAGCCAAGCATTAACTGCCAAGCTGATGGAGTTGCATAGTTTAAATCTACCTTGAAATTTATCTCTTTGTTTATATAAAATAAATTTTCAAAATCTACATTTTTCAAACTGTTATCATGATATTTCTTCATATAAGTATCATTTATCTCTTGTAAATGCTTATAAGAAGCTAGATAATCCCGAAATAAATTTCGTTTTTGAGTAAAAATATCCGTATTGTACGACATATCTACTTTTATACCTCCTATAACATCATACAACATATCTGCGTATTCTATGTTTACCATTTTTGCCATCAAGAAATTTTTAAAAGCGTCCAATTTATCTTTATTTGAAAGAGTATTCGGATTTACTTTAGCTCTAGCACTGCTCATCTCAATAAGAACCGTTACCCCGCTACTTTGAAATGGTATAAAAGAGGACTGATTTAAAAAAAGAGCCAATCCTTCAGAAGAATTTATCTGCTCTATTGCCGCAGAGCTCTTTAGCATCATTAATACATCATTTAAAATAATAGAACTCTGGAGCATACTCTGTTCGCTGTTTATACTCTTTGAAGCACTTTTTACATACTTTAAAGCAACCCCTATACTAATAGTTATTGCCATTATAAAAAAAACAGTTATCAGTAGTGCAATGGCTTTTTTTTGCAGCATTTAGTGAATACTCATAGAAAATATCGGAAGAAGCATAGCCGCAACTATAAAACCTATACTCGCACCCACAAAAAGCATAAGAGCAGGTTCAAGGAGCGTTAAAAGGGTAGATATCTTGTCACGATTCTCTTCAAAATATAACTCTGACATATTAGTAAGTACGTTTTCAATTTGGGATGTCTCTTCGCCAAGAGCGATAGACTGAATAAAAGCATAATCAACTTTCGTTTTTGCCTCATTTAATGCATGTGAAAGCAACTTGCCCTCAACAACTTTTTTTGAAGCACTTACAAAGAGCTCTTTTAAAACCAAGTTGTTTAAAATATTTGAACTAAGATTTATTGTCTGAACAAAAGGGACGCCTGAACGAGTCAGCAAAGAGGCTATGTATGAAAATCTTGCTAATTCACTTTTCTCTATTATGTCCCCAAAAAGAGGGAGTTTCAATAGTAGTTTGTGAACTCCATATGCAAAACTGTAGTTCTTTTTCATTAAAACCATAAAGGCTACCGTAAAGAGAAAAATAATTCCAAGAATAGTTGTAAAATTATGATTGAAAAAATCACCCATAGCGATAACTACAATGGTAGGAGTTGGAAGTTTTTGATCCATATTCTCAAAAATCCCGGTAATCTGCGGCACCACAAAGGAGAGCATAAAGGCTATCATAAGCAAAGAGACTACTATCATAAAAGTCGGGTAAGCAAAGGCTGACTTAATCTCTTTATTTATTCTCTCTTGCTCTTTTAAAAACCGAGAGAGTTCCATAAGTACTTCATCAAGAACGCCACCGCTCTCACTTACCTTAATAGTGTGTTTGAAAAATTCAGGAAGGCTTACAACACTTTGAGTTTCAAGTGCAGTATAAAAATCTTTGCCTTCATCGAGATGACTGCTTAGTGTTGTCAAAAAGAGTTTCATTTTTTTATTTTTTTCATAATGTGACTGTATAACTTTGAGTGCAGAAACTATGGTAATACCTGAACGAATNTACATAGATAATTCACGAGAAAGCGAAGAGAGTTCTTTTGCAGGTATTTTATACTTTCTTGTAAATTCTAAGTTATCAAAGAAAGATGCAGACTCTTCAGAGATGCTCTTATAAATAATGTTTTTCGCTTTTAATTTACTTTTTACCTCTGCTAGTGACGTAGCTTCTATCTTTTCACTTACTTTTTCTCCGCTACTGTTTATGCCCTTAACCTTAAAAATCATTTCATTACTTCTCTTACCAACGCTTCTCTTGCCTCAACTGCATCTTGCATAGAGTCGTATATTGGTGTTTTAGTAAAGTATGTTGACATATCATAAAACTTATCTTTAAACTCAATTAGCACCTGATTGCCCACCCCGTTTTTGTCTACTTCATAAGAGAAGCAGACATTTTCTTCAACATTGTCTATATTAAAATAGACCTCTTTTTGAACTTCCATAAAACCGTATGAAAAATCATAACCGTAAACTCTCACGCTATCATCTAAAAAGTTTTCAATAGTTTTAGTCTTGTTGCCATCTACCAAAATATCGCACTGTGAACAATCATCTAAACAAAAAATCTTAGCACTCTTGGCATGTGGAATGCCAATGAGGTACTCTTTAAAATTTGACAGAGTAAGCATCGAACTTTTGTCACTAAGCTTTGCAAAATTAGTTATTGCTAAAGTATAAATAACTCCAATTATCATGATAACAATCATCAGTTCTATTAGAGAAAAAGCTTTTCTTTTCAAAAATTATTTACACTCACTCATTTTAATATCTGCAGCTTCATCCTCTCCGCCCTCTTTTTTGTCCGCACCTAAAGAGATAAGCTCAACGTTTCCATCATTGTTAATATAAATAAAATTATTACCCCATGAGTCTTTTGGTATTTTCGCGTCTTTAAAATACCCACTTTGTGAATAATTGGAATATTTTTCGGAATCTGGATTTTCAGCTAAGGCTTCAAGACCTTCAGCAGTTGTTGGGTACATGCTGTTGTTAATTTTAAACATATCTAAAGAGCCATTGTAAATACTTTTCATCTGAACACAGACCAAATTTCTTTTAGCTTCTTCGCCTTTTCCCGTAAGGCTAGGCATAACCATAGCAGCCAAAAGCCCTAAGATAACTATAACTATCATTAGTTCTATCAGCGTAAACGCTTTTCTTCTATTTTTCATCAAAAATACCTTTTCTTTTATTAGTTTATGATTATAGTAAAAATTTATTACATTTTGGTAATAAAAGGGTTGCTTTCATCTGCTAAGAGTCCAAAGAAGTTATATATAAGATTTTTAATATTCTATTTTGTACCCTTGCCCGGCTACATTTACTATTAAATTTTTTGAAGTTTTTGCTCTTAGTCTTCGTACAAAAGTCCTCACTCTTTCGTTGCTTACCTCTTCATCCAACCAAAGTGTTTTTTTAATCGTCTCCTCATCAACCATCTCTTTATTTTTGAGTAGCAGTTGCATAAAGAGTCTCTCTTTTTTTGTAAGCGCAACAAACTTTGAATCTTTATATAAACTGGCCGTGCTTCTATTAAATGAAAAATCTTCTTCAAGGAAGAGTAGCTTGCTTTGTATGGTAGTTTTAAGTGAGCTCACATAATCTAAAAGTTCATCAAGATCAAACGGTTTTATAAAATATTTAACTACACCAATGTCTATGGCATCTAAAAATTTGTCTGTTTCACTGAATGCACTCAAAATAATAATAGGAATATTTATATCTATTTTTTTTATCTCTTTTGCCATTTCAAGACCTGTCATAATAGGCATCATAATATCTGTTATGACGATATCAGGCGATATCTTTTCAAACAACTCCAAACCCTCTTTCCCGTTACAAGCAAGGGTAAAACTTTGAAAGCTCTCGCCAATAGCATTTTTCAAAAGCGTTGAGAGTTTCTCTTCATCTTCAACAAGCAAAACCTTTAACTCTTTTAAAAACTTATTGCGCATGCGATTCTTCCAATGGAATTTTTATAATAAAGGTTGTTGTCCCTTTTTTAGTTTTTACATCTATTGTACCATTAAGTCCATTCTCGCAAATCATCTTTGACATAAAGAGTCCTAATCCTGTTCCTTGGCTTGTATGTTTGGTTGTAAAATAGGGTTCAAATATTTTATAAATATCTTTATCTTTTATACCGCCGGCATTGTCCTCAATTTCTATTACTGCGAATTCGCCATTTGACTTCTCTTTTTTTACACTTATATTTATCTCTCTCATTAAAATACTGTTATACACAAAAGCATCCCTTGAGTTTTTTATCAGGTTTACAATAACTTGAGAGAGCTCATTC
>Ga0051980_10001813_pt1 | contig 16201 bp, 16 predicted proteins | sample CryGey13umfilter_2_FD_55014 | JGI IMG/M metagenome (GOLD analysis project Ga0051980, IMG submission 55014) | Groundwater microbial communities from aquifer in Utah, USA - Crystal Geyser 4/9/14 3 um filter | ecosystem: Environmental > Aquatic > Deep subsurface > Groundwater | place: USA: Utah...
TTGTACCCTTTAGGGTGCTTGTACCCTTTAGGGGGTGCTGGCTTATAAGGAGTGACTTTGCAATCGTTTTTTGATTGCTTGGTCAATACTTGGTTGTTTCATCAGTGGATGGGCTATCCATGATGGCTTGGGCTTTAGCCCTTACCAGAATTGAGTTGTTTTATCAGTGGTTCCATCAGAGGGGGAGCGGGGGGTGAACGAGGGGTTTCGCGGAGCACGCACCAAGCCTTGTGAACGATTTCGGCTACGCCGAAATGCGCCCTGCAAGGGAGGGAACGGGCATGGCGGGTTTGCTGTTACCCACAGGGCAACCTCCCTGCGAGAATCATTTCATTAGGCTATGTCACAGTTAAATAGTGGTGGTCTCGCAAGCCTTATGGATGCAGTGTTTCGGCAGGGGTTATAAAAACACAACTCATTGATTATTAAGTATAATTTGAATGATGGATTTTGCTTCAACAATTAACTGTGACATAGCCTTTCATTATCAGGAGCTGCATTTTTGCCATGCCCGTTAGTGAGATTCAACATGAGACAAATGACGTGACACCGATAGCCAAGCCCCGAGTAGACCAAGATAGACTGAGAATAATAAAAGGGAAAGCACGTCGCCTAGTGATAGCGGTTGCAGGGAAAAATTGCTGGCGTATAACCTGGACAGTGTCGCAAGAGGGGGCTGGAGCAACAACAGGCTGGTGGAGATGATTAGCAAAGCTGTGATACCGCCCAGCAGACCTTGCAGGGCACCAAAAAACAGGAACGGTCTGCGAATAAAGCCATTGCTCGCTCCGATTAACTTTGCGACCTGAATTTCGTCACGTTGCGTAAGAATTTGCAGACGTATCGTGTTGAAAGTTATGGCAATCAGGGCAAGGCTAAGCAGACCGGAGAGTATAAACACCGCGACACGGGCAAAACTCAGCAAGGCATCCAGTTTATAAGCCCATGCAGAATCGTGTTGCGCTTGTTCTACCTTGGGCATGTTCTGGAGTGCTGTGCGCAATTCGTCCAGTGATTTGGCACTGCCAGGCTTGGGTACTATCACAAAAGCATCGGGCAATGGATTGCTTTCCAGTCCAGCGATGACATCGTCAAGGCCGGAGCTTTGTTTAAGTTCTTCAAGCGCATCGTTACGGGACACAAACTTTACGCTGGCGATAGCCGGGTGTCGGGATAGCTGAGTGCGTAATTGCGCGATGTCCTCCTGGCTGGCATCCAAAGCAAGAAACAGGCTGATTTGCTGTGGGCCGGATAGCTGCGCTACCAGGCCTTGGGCATTTTGTAGCAGGACATACATGCCGGCAGGCAGACTGAGCGCAATGCCTATGACTAAGATGTTGAGCAATCCTGCCAAGGGAGAAGCGAATATGCGCCGCAAAGCAGTCCATAAGATAATCAATGGCTGAGTAAGGGTACGCATCATGCCTGTCCTGAGCTTGCTGGGGGCAGGTCGTATTGCGGTGGTTGTATTTCGCCGTGCTTGAGTGCAATTACCCGAATTTTAGGGTCATGCAGTACGCTGGTATCGTGAGTCGAGATAAGCAGGGTAACTCCGACCTGATGAAATGAATCGAAAATTTTCATGATTTCTTGCGCATATTCCGCATCCAGATTGCCGGTCGGTTCGTCAGCCAGCAGGATGGAAGGACGGTTCACGATGGCTCGCGCGATGCACAGCCGTTGCTGTTCACCACCAGACAGCGCGATGGGGTTGATTTTTTCTTGTTTCAGCAGACCGACCTTGTCCAGTGCTGCGCGCACACGTTTGCCACTTTCGCGACTGTCAAAGCCGCAAATCTGTAACGGCAGCAGCACGTTGTCGAACACAGTGCGGTCAAACAGTAATTTGTGATCCTGAAAGATGATGCCGAGGTGGCGACGCAGATAGGGTATGGCAGCACTTTTGAGTACGCCAACATTCTGATTATTGACCAGCACAATTCCCGAAGTAGGGCGCTCAATCGCGGCGATTAGTTTGAGTAATGTGCTTTTACCTGCACCTGAATGCCCGGTAAGAAAGGCCATTTCTCCTTTTTTCAGATTAAACGAGATGCTCTTTAGCGCCTCGTAGCCACCGGGATAACGCTTGCAAACCTGTTGGAATGAAATCATGAAGGCATATCCAGTAAGGCTGCAATAAACTCTTCTGCGACGAATGGCCGCAGATCATCCAGACCTTCTCCCACGCCAATGAAACGCACCGGAATGGGATGCGCGCGGGCGATGGCGGCAATTACGCCGCCTTTGGCCGTGCCATCCAGCTTGGTTAAAATCAGGCCAGTCACGCCAAGTGCCGCGTCAAAGGCTTTGACCTGGCTGAGCGCGTTCTGTCCGGTGTTGGCATCCAGCACCAGCAGCACTTCATGAGGCGCATCGGGCAAGACCTTGCCGATGACGCGTTTCACTTTCTTGATTTCCTCCATCAGGTGAATCTGGGTGGACAGTCGCCCTGCGGTATCCGCCAGCACCACATCTATTTTGTGCGCCTGCGCCGACTGGATAGCGTCATAAATCACGGCGGCCGCATCGCCGCTCTGTTGCGCGATAACGGTAACGTTGTTGCGTTCGCCCCAGGCAATCAGTTGTTCGCGCGCCGCCGCGCGGAAAGTGTCGCCCGCCGCGAGTAGCACCGACAAGCCTTGTGTCTGAAAATGCTTGGCCAGCTTGCCGATGGAAGTAGTCTTGCCCGCGCCGTTTACGCCGACCATCATGATGACGAAAGGCTGATGCGTATTCGCTTGTAGCGGTACGGCCAGGGGTTTAAGCAGTTTCAGCAGGCAGTGCGCCAGCGCCGCCTTGAGTTCGGCGGCTTCGACGAGCTTGTGTTCCTTGACGTGGCGGCGCAGATCGGCGAGCAGCGCGTTGGTTGCATCCATGCCGACATCGGCGCTAATCAGGATGGTTTCCAGCTCTTCGTAGAGGTCGTCATCTATCTTGCCGCCACGGCTGAACAGGTCGGATAATTGGCTGCCAGTGCGCGCCAGACCCGACTTAAGCCGTGCAACCCAGCCTGAGCCGGGCTTCTCGGCAACATGGGGCGTGGATTTTTCGGGTGTGTTTCTTTTTAGAAAACTAAACATTTGGGATGCGTTCCGGGCTGAGGCATAATAGACAAGGAGCAGCCACCGTATTTTAAGGGGCTGCCGCTTTATTTTATGCTGATTAGAGGCTAAAGGGCTAGGGAATATGAGGATTTATCGTTTTTTTGTCGCGTTGCTGGTTGCNGGAACGCTGCAAGTTGCGCAGGCCGAAGTGTTTGAACACACGTTGTCGAACGGTTTGAAAGTGATCGTCAAGGAAGATCATCGTGCGCCGGTGGTGGTGCAGCAGATATGGTACAAGGCGGGCAGCATGGACGAGATTACCGGCAAGACTGGTATCGCGCATGTGCTGGAACATCTGATGTTTAAGGGGACAAAGCAAGTCCCGGCGGGTGAGTTTTCGCGGCGCATTGCCGCTGCTGGCGGGCGTGAAAATGCTTTTACCAGCTATGACTACACCGCTTATTTTCAGCAGTTGCATAAATCAAAATTGCCGCTGGCGATGCGGCTGGAATCGGATCGGATGCATGGGTTGAATTTAACGGATGCTGAATTTTCCAAAGAAATCAAGGTGGTAATGGAAGAACGCCGGATGCGTACCGACGATGATCCACATTCGTTGTTGCAGGAAAAAATGATGTCGGTAATCTTTCAGGAGCATCCTTACCAGCATCCGGTGATNGGCTGGATGAGCGATCTGGAGACGCTGACAGCGGCAGATGCAAAAGCGTGGTACCGCCAGTGGTATGCGCCCAACAATGCCACGCTGGTGATTGCGGGCGATGTAGATGCGTCCGTGGTATTCAAGCTGGCGCAACGCTACTATGGCAATATCCCCCGTCAAGTTTTGCCGATACGCAGAAACTTCACCGAACCCGCACAACTCGGCATCAAGCATCTGGCAGTGAAAGCGCCCGCAGAATTGCCGCAATTGGTGATGTCCTACCATGCGCCCGTGTTGAGCAAGCCCGCTCAGGACTGGCAGCCATATGCGCTGGAGATTATGGTCGGGGTGCTGGATGGCAGCGAGTCGGCGCGTCTCAACAAGCATCTGGTGCGCGAGCAGCAGATAGCCAGCGCGGTGGGGGTGGGATATGACTCTGCCTCGCGCGGTCCAGGGTTAGTAACGCTGGAAGCGACTCCCAGCACGGGCAAGACGATCAGTGAGGTCGAAGCCGCTTTGCGTCAGGAAATCGCATCGCTCGTCAAGGACGGTGTGAGCACCGAAGAGTTGCAGCGCGTCAAGGCTCAGGTCAGAGCGGGGGAAGTTTACAAGCTCGATTCGGTGTTCTATCAGGCGATGCAAATCGGTCAGATGGAAAGTATCGGTCTGGGACACAAGACGTTGCCGTTGATGCTGGAGAAATTGCAGGCGGTGACCGCCGAACAGGTGCAACAAGTCGCGTTGACTTTTTTGCAGGATGATAATTTGACGGTGGCGGTACTTGACCCGCAACCGCTGGATAACAATAAAAAGAAAATTACGGAAGGAAATCGCCATGCTCGCCAGTAAATTGTTCGCGGCTAAATTGCGCGCTGGGACAGCGTTGGCGGTAGTGCTGTGCTGTGTTGCGACGACCTCTTTGGCGACTCCACACATTCAACACTGGCAGAGCGCCAGCGGCGCGAAGGTGTTGTTTGTCGAAAATCATGACATTCCCATGTTGGACGTGGCGGTCAGCGTGGCGGCAGGCAGCAGTTTTGATACGGCGGAAAAATCCGGCGTGGCGGGCATGACACAGCACTTGCTCGATCTCGGCACAGCGCAGTCGAGCGAGGACGATATTTCGCGCGGCATGGCCGATATCGGCGCGCAGCTGGGCGGCAGTTTTGATCAGGACAGGGCGAGTGTGTCTTTGCGCACCTTGAGCAGCGAACGCGACCAGGCATTGCGCTTGATGGCGGGCGTGTTGCAACAGCCAGTCTTCCCCGAAGCTATTTTGGCGCGGGAAAAAGCGCGCGTCGTAGCCGCCTTAAAGGAGGCGGAAACGCAGCCTGCCAGCATCGCCGACAAAGCCTTTCAGCAGGCGGTGTTCGGCGCACACCCCTACGCTTTGCCAGTGTCGGGCGAAGTGGCCAGCGTGGAAAAAATTACCGTGCAAGACCTGCAAGATTTTTATCGCACCCATTACAGCGCCAGCCGTGCGGTGGTCGCCATCATGGGCGACGTGACCCAAGCGCAAGCCGAAGCGATTGCCCAGCAACTCACCGCCGCGTTGCCGGTATCCGCCGCGCCGCCTGCTTTGCCCGCTGTTGCCATGCAGATTGCGGCTTCCGAACAGCGCATCCCGCATCCCGCCAGCCAGAGCCATATTCTGATTGGCGCGCCGGGTATGTCGCGCACGGATCCCGACTATTTCCCGCTGTACGTCGGTAATTACATCCTGGGCGGGGGCGGCTTCGTTTCGCGCTTGATGAATGAAGTGCGCGAAAAACGCGGGCTGGCTTACAGCGTTTACAGCTATTTCATGCCGCTCAAACAGCCGGGCGCGTTGCAGATCGGGCTGCAAACCAAGAAGGAACAGGCTGACGAGGCACTCAAGCTGGTGCGTTACACGCTGGCGGAATTTATCGCTAAAGGCCCGACCGAAAAGGAATTGCTGGGCGCGAAACAGAATATCATCGGCGGCTTCCCGCTGCGCATAGACAGCAACCGCAAGATACTGGACTATCTCAGCGTCATCGGTTTCTATGACTTGCCGCTGACTTATCTGGATGATTTTACTGGAAAAATTGAGCGCGTCACGGTGGCGCAGATTCACGAGGCGTTTGCGCGTCATATCCATCCCGCGCAAATGGCGACGGTCATCGTCGGCGCGCCCGAAGTCAAGGAAACCTCGGGAGTAAAAAATAAATAAGCTCAGAATAGGGGGAGGCGAGCTGCGCAGCCGCGTGATTGCCTTTCCCGATGCGGAAGGCTTGCGTCCCACGCCCGATCGGGTGCGTGAGACGCTGTTCAACTGGCTGGGGCAGACGCTGTATGGCAGAATTTGTCTGGACTTGTTCGCCGGCAGCGGGGCGCTGGGCTTCGAGGCTGCGTCCAGAGGTGCGGAGCAGGTAGTGATGGTGGAAACCAACCCGTTGGTATTCCGCGCTCTGAAAGACAATGTGGGTAAATTGGGCTGCGCCAATGTCACCTTGTGCCATCAAGATGGGCTAAAATTCGCGCGGGGCGACAAACGCGGGCAACAACTGACGCGTTACGACGTTATTTTTCTGGATCCGCCCTTCAAAAGCGATTATTTGCCCGAGCTGTTGGAAGTCCTGCCGGAACGTCTGAACGAAGGTGGCGTGGTGTATGTAGAAACCGGCGCGCCATTTGAAGTTCCAGCGTCTTGGCAGGTCATTAAATCGGGCAAGGCGGGGCAGGTGTGGTTTCAACTGATACAAATCAAGAAATCCACTTTTGAGGGATGAAGCGCAAGAAGCCGCGCAGCGAATGACGCAGGCATATAGATGAATAGACAAGGAATGAGCGAGCACGCGATACCGCGATTCGCCTTCAAAATGGATTTAAGATGATTAAAGTGGTTTATCCCGGAACATTCGACCCTATCACCAGTGGCCACGAAGACGTGGTGCGGCGCGCGACGGGGTTGTTTGGCGAAGTGATTGTGGCGGTTGCCGCCAGTCGCTCCAACACGCTGTTTTCGCTCGATGAAAGGGTGGCGATGGCGCGCGAGGTTTTTGTGGATTACGCCAACGTGCGGGTGGAAGGCTTCGATGGTTTGTTGATGAATTTTGTGCGCTCGCAACAGGCGCGCGTGGTATTGCGCGGTTTGCGCGCCGCGTCCGATTTCGAATATGAATTTCAGCTGGCGGGCATGAATCGCAATTTGTATCCCGAGATGGAAACGCTGTTTTTGACCCCCGCAGAACAGTACACCTTTATCTCGGCTACAATGGTGCGCGAAGTTGCGCGCTTTGGCGGGGAGGTGGGAAAATTCGTTTCGCCTACCGTGGTGGCCAGATTGAAACAAAAAAATAATTTAACTTGATTTAATCTTAACAGGAGAAGAAGTATGGCACTGATTATTACCGATGAATGTATCAACTGCGACGTATGTGAGCCGGAATGCCCGAACGACGCGATCTCGCAAGGCGATACCATCTATGAAATTGACCCGAACAAATGCACCGAGTGCGTAGGCCACTACGACACGCCGCAATGCGTGGAAGTGTGTCCGGTGGATTGCATCCCCAAAGACCCGGCCCATGTAGAAACCCCTGAGCAGTTGCAGGTCAAATATGAAAAACTGATGGCGGCCAAGGGTTAATTCCCGTTAGCTGGGCTGTGTGACCCGAAAACCGCGCTCGACTCAGCGCGGTTTTTTGTTGGATTTTTTATACGCTGTGTCGGGTGCGGCGATAGGCTCGCTGGCGGCTTGTATGGGGGCGGGCAGGTTTTTCGGCGCGTGGATTTTGACTTGTTTGTTCACGTTCCTTTCGCCAAACACCACCTCGATCGCGCTTTTCGGTACGTCAAATACTTCTGCCAGAAATCTCACCATGTACGCGGTCGCGCCGCCCATGCGCGGAATCGCCTTCACGGAAACTTCGAGCTGGTGGCCGATGACCCTGCCTATCTCATCCCGTTTGGCGCTGGGGCGACCGAGGATGTTGAGTACCAGCGTGTCACCTTCCCAGCGGTAGAACGCTTCGGTATTTCTCTTGCTGGGTTTGTTTTTGTTGGATGCAGGGAGAGCTTCGCTAAAAAGTGGCATGGGTGTTATTTCCAGACAGAGTGGATAGGGGCAGCCGTGCTGCTTGCGCCCACTGCGGGCAAAGTATAAAAGTCGAGCAGGGTGCGCAGCACATTGTAATGATTGATCGCTTGATTGTCGCTGCCTGATTTTACTATCGGCCCCGTCAGTAGTGTAAAAATATGATTATTATTCAAATAGTTATCCTCGTCCCAAGTGAGAATTAACAGGCTGTTGTGCTTGCCTGCCCACTGCACATAGGGTTCGATATGCGTCTTCAGCCAGTCATCTGCCGCCTCGAAACTCCCGTCGTGCATGTCGTTGTCCTGATTCGGAATGACGAAGGAGACAGTGGGCAGCCGGGAAAAATCAGCAGGAAAATCGCTAAAGCGCAGATTCATTGCGGCGGGTAGCCGCGTGCCTTGCCAGTTCACCAGCGGATTGTGTTTGCGCATATATGCGCCAGATGAGCAAATGCCGTCGCCCGCTGCGGGCAGCGATTCGGCGTAGCTGGCAAAGCTCAAGCCCTTTTCCTGCAAGGCACTGGCGAGATTATCCGAGTCAAACGTATAGGGGCAGGCATTGCTGGTGATGCCCTGCGTCGCGCCGGAAAACTAGGCCAGATAGTTCGGTTGGCTGGGGTGCGTCACGCCGTAGGATTGCGTGAACAACATGCCGCGTTTCGCCAGCGCGTGGATATAGGAATCGCTGTGTCGCTTGTCCATGATCTGTTCAAAGCTGCGATTCTCCTCGATGACGACGACTACATGGTCGGGGCGCGGCAGGGGGGCGGCCAGACTGGTTGGTGCGAATGCCAGGCACGATAGGCAGGACAGCGAAAAAGCGAATAGTGAGCGGAGGGTGGGGTGCATTTTTTACCTTTGGCAATGGTTGCAATAGAAACTGGATCGTTGTCCCTGTTTGATCTGCTTGATGGCGGTGCCGCAGCGGCGGCAGGGCTCCCCGGCGCGCCCATACACCCAGTGTTGATGCTGGAAGTAACCAGGTTTGCCGGAAGTGTTGACGAAATCGCGCAGCGTGCTGCCGCCCGCCAGGATGGACTCGCTCAGGGTGGCGCGGATTTCGGCGACCAGTCGGGCACAGCGCGGCAGGCTGAGTTGACCCGTTTTGAGCTGCGGCCTGATGCCAGCGCGGAACAGGGCTTCATTGGCGTAGATGTTGCCGATGCCGACCACGATATGATTGTCCATGATGAACTGCTTGATGCTGACATTGCGCCCCTGCGCTGCCTGGTAGAGCGTGCGCGCATCAAAACCGCTTGTCGTGTAACCGTCATCCAGCGGTTCGGGCCCCAGGCTGGCTAATAGCGGGTGGGTGTGCGGGTCGCCTGTATGCCACAACACCGCCCCGAAGCGGCGCGGGTCGCGCAGCCGCATCAGATGGTCGTTGTCTAAAATCAGATCGAAATGGTCATGTTTTTCTGGCGGGGTGCCGACTGGCAGGACGCGCAGACTGCCGGACATGCCCAGATGCAGGATCAGCGTGCCGGTGTCAAAATTTAGCAGCAAGTATTTGGCGCGGCGGGTGAGCGAGCCTATCACCCGGCCATTCAGCAACGCCGGCAGGTTGTCAGGAATCGGCCAGCGCAGGCGCGGGTTACGGATGACGACCCCGACGACCGTCGCGCCCTCAAGATACGGCATCAGTCCGCGCCGCGTGGTTTCGACTTCGGGTAGCTCAGGCATGGGGTTTCGTGAGGGTACGGCGGAGAAGATCGCGTTCAGGCACGGCGGCGCTTCCACCAGATAACGCCGCCCACCAGCGCCAGCAGCAGCGGCAAAGCGATCAGGAAACCAACGCTGATGACGGTGAGTTGCGTCTTGTTGAGCACGAGGTTGCTGTCTTTTGCGGCGCGTGGTTGCAGGGTGATGAGGTGTTCTTCGCCCGTCAGCCAGTTGATCATGTTAACGCCCAAGTCCACGTTGCCGCCGTTACCGGCGAAGCTGTTGGCGAGGAAAGCACCGTTGCCGACCACGACGATGCGCTGTTCGGTATCGTTGATATTGCGTTGCATGGCGAGCGCGATGGCGACGGGGCCTTTCGTGTCGTGCTGTTTGTCGAATTTCAATGGGCGGCCATTACGGTTGAGGCCGCTGGCATCGAGTCCCTTGGTCTGCGGGCTTACCCAGCCGCGCGCGGCGGCTTCCACCAGCACATGATGTTGCCATTCCGGTGCTTCGTCCCATTCCAGCGGGCGCGCTGATTGGAAAGCGGTAATCAGGTTGAATCCGTTGGTGATGGCGTGCGGCGGGTAACTCGTACCCAGCGACCAGGTGGCAGGCGCGTTCATTTCGGCGGCGGCGGGGTCAATCACGATGCCGGGCGGCAACACCAGATTGAGTTTGTCGGCGAGGCGTTCCAGCCCGTGCAGCGGTCCGGTATCCAGCAACCACAGCAGGTTGCCGCCGCGCTCGACGTAATGCAGCAGTTTGTCCACTTCGCCGGGCATCAGGTCTAGCTGCGGCTGGGTGATCACCAGTACGCTGACATTGCGCGGCACGTCCTGGGCGATGGTGAGATTCAAGCTGTTGATTTTGAAGCCATTTTGTTTTAGTTTTGCGCCGAACAACGCGCCCATGTCCTGATTGGCGATGCCGTCCAGCTTGCGCTCGCCGTGACCAATCAGATACATCACCGTTTGTTCCCGGCTGTGCGCCAGACGCAGCAGGGCGCTGGTGAGGCTCTGTTCGTTGATCTGGGTGAGGTGTTCATTGCGTCCGGCATACTCGACCACCATTTCACCGTTGAGCTGGATGCGCGCCGCACGGGTTTTCTCGGGCTCTTTTTCGGGGTTGATGAACACCAGTTTGAGGTCGGATTTGTGGCGTTGATACAGCGAGACGAACTCGCGGATGAGCTTGCGTATGTCGCCCAGTTTTGCGTCCTGTTCGGTGGCATAGACCGTGATGGTGAGCGCGCCGTCGAGTTGCCCGAGGATGCTCACGCTGGCGGGTTCCAGGCTGTTGCTGGCGTTCAGGGTGATGTCGCGTTGCAGGTGATGGCGGTTGGCAAGATAGCCCAGCCCGATAGCCGTGGCGAGCAGCAGCCCCACGAAAATCAGGTTGCGCAAGGATAAAGAGGTGAAAAATTTACGCAGCATGGTTTATCCGTAAACGCGGTTATTGTGCAGACGCTTCATGGTCAGCAGCAGGAAAAAGGCGGTGAACAGCACGAAAAAGGCGGCATCAGAGCTGTCCAGCAGACCGGCGTTAAAGTTCTGGAAATGGTACAGCGGCGAGAGTTGATGCCAGGGAGAATCTGCTGCTGTCGCCGCCATGTCGGCCAGCCACAGGCCGATCAATACGGCCAGCGCACCGATGGCGGCGATGACGGGTTGGCTGGTGAGCGCAGAAACATACAAACCCAGTGCCACATAGCTGGCGGTGAGCAGTATCAGACCGATGCAGTTGGACAGTATCAGGCCGTGGTCCAGCGTCGTGCCGAGTGCCAGGGTGTAGAGCATCGCGGGCAGCATGACAGTCAGCGCCAGCAGAAAGCTCATCAGGCCAAAAAATTTCCCCAGCACGATGTGGCGTTCGGACAAGGGCGAGGAGAGCAGCAGCGCCAGGGTCTGATTGCGACGTTCTTCCGCGATCAGGCGCATGGTGAACATCGGAACCAGCATCATGAGTAAAAAGCCCGCCGTGAAGAATAAGGGCGCGGCGAGGGTGACGGTCACGCCCGGCGGATTGGCGAGTTGCGCCAGTTGTGGCTGAATTTCCAGAAAGGCTTCCAGTCTGGCCAGAAAAAACCACGCGAAAATGAATTGTAGTATGGCGAGGATGAACCAGGTCGAGGGCATGGCAAACAGGCTGCGCAGTTCGCGCCGGGCGATGAGGCGGATCATGGTAGCACCCCTGTGGTGGCGGCTTCTGCGTCGGTGATTTGCACGAAAATGTCTTCCAGTGAGGTTTGCAACGGGGTGAGTTGCTCCAGTTGCCAGCCAAGTTGTGCCGCCTGACTGAGCAAAATGCCGCTGGGATTGTTGTCAGCCGGGTGCAGGATGCGGAACTGGGTCGCGCTGAGTTGCTCGACCTCGCTGACCCCGGGCAGATTTTGCAGTTCGCTCAAGGCGGGCGGATTGTGCAGGGTGAGGGGGAAGCCCGACACTTGTCCGTAGTTTTGCATACGCGCGCTGGTGTCGCCGTAAATCAGCTTGCCGTGCTGCATGATTTCCACGCGGTCACAGACGTTTTTTACTTCGCTCAACAGGTGGGTGGACAGAATCACGCTGCTGGTATTGCCGAGTTCGCGGATCAGTCGGCGAATGTCGCGGATTTGTGCGGGATCGAGGCCGACGGTGGGTTCGTCCAGCACGATCACGGCAGGGCGGTGGATGATGGCTTGCGCGATGCCTGTGCGTTGCTGGTAACCTTTTGATAAGGTTGAGATTATTTTATTTTTGACGGAATCAAGCCCACAGCGTTGCAGGGCTTGGGAGAGCGCACTAGGAACTTCTGCCGACTCGATGCCGCGCAGCCTTGCCGCAAAAATCAGAAAGTCTGCCACACTGAGTTCACGGTAGAGCGGCGCGGTTTCCGGCAGATAACCGAGGTGCGCCTTGGCCTGCGCGGGGTTTTTCAGTAAGTTGATGCCGCAGATTTCGATTTCGCCGCTGTCCGGCAATAAACAGCCCGTCAGCATTTGCAGCGTGGTGCTCTTGCCCGCGCCGTTGTGGCCGAGCAGCCCCAGCACTTCGCCGCGTTTGAGTTCCAGGGTAACGTCATGGATGACCTGCTGTTTACCGAAGCTGCGTGTCAGTTTGCGCGCAGAAAGTGTGATTTCAGGAGTGGCGTTCGACAAAGTAAGTGGTGAGCGTAGTTGTAGACAGTCCTGAATATAACCTAATATGTGTGCCCGCATCAAAAGCTGTATGGATATGAACTCATTTAAATACCTGACTATCGCAACTTTGCTGCTCGCCGGTTGCGCGCAAACTCCCCGGCCTGTCGTATCGGCGCAGCCCGAGCGGGTTGTGCAGGCCGCACCTGAGCCGAAGGCTGAACCTGCACTCGTGTTGCCTAATATAGCGTTGAGCGCCCCCTTGCTGTACGAAATGCTGCTGACGGAATTCGCCAGCCAGCGCGGACATAGCGAGCTGGCATTGGACGGCAGCGCGGATATTGCGCAAAAAACCCGCGACCCGCGCCTGGCAAAACGCGCCGCACAACTGGCATTGCAATCAGGCGACATGAACAGGGCGATTGCGGCACTCGGCTTGTGGCGCGAAACAGAGCCCGGGGCAGCGATGCCACCACGCCTGCTGGCTTCGCTGTTGTTGCGTGGCGGCAGGCTGGACGAGGCGAGTGTGGAACTGGCCAGGGTATTCAAGGCTGATCCCTCTCATGCCGGGGAGATTTTCTTGCAGATACATCCCTTGCTGGCCGCTTATCCTGACGGGATTGCGGCGCTTGGGCTGGCGCGTGAGCTGGCAAGTGGCTATCCGAACCTCGCTGAAGCCCATTGGGTGGTCGCGCAATTGGCGCAAAAAGCCGGCGATGAGCAGCTTGCGCTGGACGAGGTGCGCGAGGCACACAGTCAGAAGCCGGATTGGGATTTCCCGGTGATGCTGGAGGCATCGTTGTTGGTTAAGCGTGACCCCAAACAGGGGCTAGAGTTGCTCCGGCGCTATTTGTTCTCTCATCCTCAGGCGAAGGGGGTGCGTGTGCAATATGCGCGCTGGCTGTTGGAACAACAGCAATACAAGGAAGCGCGCGAGGAATTTCAGTTACTGTCCAATGAAAATCCCAACAGTGTTGAGTTGGCCTTTGCCGTGGCGTTAATCTCATTGCAGATAAAGGATTTGCCGGGTGCAGAAGCGCAACTCAGGCAGGCGCTGGTGCAGGGCGGAAAAGGCCCGGATAGCGTGGAATATTATTTGGGACAGTTGAACGAGTCGGGCGAAAACGAAACCGGGGCAATTGCTCATTATCGTGGAGTGAAGGGCGGCGAATATTTGTATGCGGCGCAACTGCGCGTGGTTTATTTGTTGAACAAGCAGGGCAAGCCGGAGGAGGCTATACAGTATGTGCGAAAGATGCAGGCGAGTACCGATCAGCAGCGTGCGCAATTGGTGTTGACCGAGGCGCAATTGCTGCGCGATGCGCAAAAATTCTCCCAGGCTTATGAAGTTTTGCGGCACGGGCTGGAGAAATTACCCGCTCATCCCGAGCTGTTTTATGAGGCCGCGATGATGGCAGACAAGATCGGCAAATACCCGGCATCCGAGAAATTGTTGCGCAAGTTAATCAAGATGAAACCTGACTATGCCCACGCCTATAACGCGCTGGGTTACAGCCTGCTGGAACGCAAAGTCCGATTAAAAGAAGCGCTGGCGCTGGTCGAAAAAGCCCTGCTACTGGCACCGCAAGATCCCGCCATCATGGACAGCGTGGGCTGGGGATATTACCGGATCGGCAAACTGGACGATGCGATCGCCATGTTGCGGCGCGCCTTCGCCGTCAACCCCGACCCGGAAATCGCCGCCCATCTGGGCGAAGTGCTGTGGGCGCGCGGCGACAAGGATGAAGCGCTAAAACTCTGGCAGGATAGCCTCAAGGCGCATCCTGACAACGCCCCGCTGCAAGCCGTGATGAAGCGGTTTGTGCCTTGATGGCCGAGAGGTTTTTATGATCGGGAAGTTTTTAGGCTGTTTGAGCGCCATCAATATCACTCGCTTGTCCGGGGGGGCCTGATGGGGCATCGGCAGGCGCGGCGCATATACCTTCTGACGGGATGGGTGGCGGCTTCGGTGCTGCTGGGTGCGATTGGCTGGGGGCTTTATTTTAATGGCGCGCGCGATGCCGTGCCGCCCGCTGTTCCCGTCCCTGCGACTATCGCCGCAAAAGAGCCCGTCACCCCCTTGCCGCTGACGTTGTCGCTCGACCCTGACAAGGTCAAACTCGGCGGACGGTTGTTCGGCGACCCCAAATTATCCAGTGACGGCCAGGTGTCTTGCGCCCACTGCCACAACCTTGCCACGGGCGGGGTGGATCGGCTGCCATTCTCGAACGGTATCGGCGGACGGCAAGGCCATATCAATGCGCCGACGGTATTCAACAGCGGTTTCAATTTCCGCCAGTTCTGGGATGGTCGCGCGGCAACGCTGGAAGANCAGATAGATGGCCCGCTGCAAAACCCGCTTGAGATGGGCAACAGCTGGCCGAAAACGCTGGCAACGCTGGAGGCTGACGCAGATTACCGCAGCAAATTCTCAGCCCTTTACCCTGATGGCATCCAGGCACTGAATGTCAAGGATGCCATTGCCACTTTTGAACGTTCGCTGGTCACCCCTAATGCACGCTTTGANCGCTTCTTGCGTGGTGATTTGACGGCGTTGAACGAGCAGGAACAAGCGGGTTATCGCCTGTTCAAACGGATAGGCTGCACCAGTTGCCATCAGGGGATGGGGATAGGCGGCAACCTGTATCAGAAACTCGGCATCATGGAAGATTACTTCTCGGTACGCGGNCATATCACCGAGGCGGATGGGGGGCGCTTCAATCTCACCGGTCAGGAGGAGGATCGCCATTTTTTCAAGGTTCCCTCGTTGCGCAATGTGGCGGTCACGCCGCCCTATCTGCATGACGGTTCAGCCAGAACACTCAAGGATGTGGTTGGCATCATGGTGCGCTTTCAACTTGGCACGAAACTTGATGCGACCGAAACAGGCGAATTGGTCGCCTTTCTCAAGACGCTGACAGGTGAGTATCAGGGAAGGTCACTCGAGTGAAGCTGCCTGCCTTCCCAGTCAAAAACCTTGCTGTCCACGCAGACTTGTACCGTATCGCCGCTGCGATTGCGCTGGCCGTGCTGCTGGTGGTTGTTTTCTTGCTCACGCAACCGCTTGATCAGCAACGCCAGAACACGCTGCTGAATGATTTTGCCCGATTGCAGCGCGACGATGCCCGGCTTGGTGAGGGCGTGCTGCAATTGAAGTTCAGTCTCTCGAACGATTACGATCAGGTCACCGCTATCATGGCGGACATGCGTGCTGTCGCGGCGGAACTGCGTCACGGTTCCGCCGCGCGCGATTTGCGCGCTGATGCCAAATTCGACCGGCAATTGCAGCTGCTCGACCAACGCTTGTCCGACCAGGCCGCAGCGCTGGAAAAATTCAAATCACAAAACTCGGTATTGAAAAATTCCCTGATCTACCTCCCGTTTGCGCGGGATGACCTGCTGCGCGATTTGCCACCCGGCACAGAGGTACATGAGCAGTTTGACGCGCTGATCGAGAAAGTCATGTTGCAAAGCACCCGTGCGGCGATGGATGGACACGACGCAGTAGCAGCCGACATTACCGCCTTGCAGCGCAGTCTGGCAGGCCAACCTCTCAGGCTGCGCGAGAAATTTGATCATCTGGCGCGACACATCCAGATGATTGACCAATTCCAGCAGGAAACGCCCATGCTGGTCTCGCGCCTGACAAGCGGT
>Ga0051980_10001814_pt1 | contig 16196 bp, 10 predicted proteins | sample CryGey13umfilter_2_FD_55014 | JGI IMG/M metagenome (GOLD analysis project Ga0051980, IMG submission 55014) | Groundwater microbial communities from aquifer in Utah, USA - Crystal Geyser 4/9/14 3 um filter | ecosystem: Environmental > Aquatic > Deep subsurface > Groundwater | place: USA: Utah...
GCTTCTCGACGTAGAAGGGCGTGAGGCTGAAGTCTCGGTCCAGCGCCTTGGCGTCAAAGACCAGGGTGTTGGTGTTGAAGACCGGGATGCGCTCCTGATCGAAATCGCTCGGGAAGCGGAAGGCCTCGACGATCTGCAGGTGTCCGTCGACCCGCGCCGGCGCGCCCCCTTGGTCACCCGCCTCCTTCTGCACCACCTCGACCGTCATCGCCCGGCCCTGCTCCAGGTGGTAGCCCAGGACGGCTGGGTCCAGGGTGGCGAGCAGGTTGTCGACGTTGGACATGAAGAGCGTCTTGCCGCCGGACTCCAGGAAGCGCNTGAGCACGCCGCTGCGGCGCAGAGCCGCGGGCAGGTCCCCGTGTCCGGGCGCGTAGGGCGAGGCCAAGCCCTCAGCGTCGCGGAAGATCTCGCCCTCGGGCGTCAGGCGCAGGGACGCGCTCTGACGGAAGCAGGTCACGGGGCAGCCGTCCTGCGCCAGGGCCAAGCCCAGGGCGTTGACCTCCTCGTGCGTCGCGAAGCTCGTCATCACGTAGACGGGGACGCGGCTCCGGGCTCGATCCGCGGCCTGTGCGGCGTCGGCCAGCTTGAGCGAGAGGAACGACTCGCCCTCGTAGACCGTGACCCCCGCCTTGACCACGCCGCCGAAGCGCGTCGCCATGCCGCCCGCCAGGATGACGACGCCCACCTCTCCGCGGGCCAGGGCGGCGCGTCCTCGCTCGCTCAGCTCAGCGCGCGACGGGGTGCCAAGTGCCGGCAAGTGCGCGATATCACCAGCAGTTGGCGGCTTGATCTCACCACTCAGGCGGTTCGTCTCGGGACCCGCCTCGTGCTGGGCCAGGGCTCGTCGCTCCGCCTCGAAGACCGCGCCGTTGAAGGCATGCTCTTGAAGAAGTCGGCGGGTCGCGTCGTCTATAGGGAGATGAGCGCTCATGCCACAGGTTCTCCCATGGCCCCTACCACGCCCACAACCCCTCTCGATCAACTCGTGAGGGGGCCTGGCTGTGGGCAGGGTCGAAGTGTGGCAAGATGAACTCGTCCCTCGATCCGAAAGGCGAGACCATGACTCCCACCATCGCAACTCTTCGCAGCGCTCCGCTCTGGGCGGCTCTGACCGTCTCCATGGTCAGCGGCTGCTATGGCACGGTGCGCACGCGCCCCATGTACGTCCATCCCGTGGCCACGGCGACGGTGACGACGGGTCCGGCGTATCAGGATCAGGGCGTGGTCGTGTACGACGCACCGCCCCCGCCTCGCGCCGTGGTGACCGTGCGTCCCGCCGCGCCGGTCTACGGCGCAGTCTGGGTCGAGGGGCAGTGGCAATGGAATGGCGCCCAGTATGTCTGGGCCGAGGGCCACTGGATCGCGCCCCGCGCGGGCGCTGTCTACGTGCAGCCTCGCTGGGAGCGGCGCGGGCGTGGCTACGTCTACGTGCAGGGCACGTGGAACGCCGGGGGCGGCCACGGGAACGTCCAGCGGCGGCCGGTTCAGCAGCGTCGAGACAACCGCCACGACAATCGTCGTCAACCGAACCACGGGCGCACTCAGCAGCAGGGCGGAAACGTCACGGTCCAGGTCCACTGAGCGCCCGGATTTGGAATGTAGGCGCGGTGGACAGCGTTTCGGCCTGATGTAACCCTGAGACTCGTTCGCGCGTCTCATTCAAGGGTAGCCGAACCTCCATTCCATGCGTCGCCGTCTACGTCAGAAGACCACCTGGGTCTTCCTCCTCGCCATGCTGGGCTCTCTGTCCGTGCATCTNCCGGTCTATGAGGTGCTGGGCAAGCTCGCGAAGGTGTTCGAGGCGCGTGACGCCCGGCGGGCGTCGTCGGAGACCACGATGGAGTTCGACGTGGCGGAGCCGCCCGAGGTCTCGCCCGAGGTCGACCAGACCCCGGATCCCGAGTCCGTCCCGCTTCCGGTGCTGCCCACGCCCGACTCGACCCAGCACCCGGCCGCGCCGGCGCATCCGGCGGTCACGCGCCAGCGTCCCACGCCGCCCGAGCCCGAGGCGCCCGCCCCCGAGGTCGTCCCCGCGCAGCCTACGCCCGAGCCGCCCCAGGTCGACACCACGAACCCCCAGGCGGTCCAGCAGCGCAGCGCCGATCCCAGCGTGGCGCCGCCGCCCGATGCGCGCTTCATCGCCCGCGAGAACAGCCGCGTCGACGAGGAGACGCAGGCGCGCCTGCGCAGCCTGACCCAGGACGCGCCCCAGACCAGCGCCGGTCGGCCGCACCAGAACAGCGAGGAGGAGGAGCCGGGCAACGCGGACGATCAGCAGAGCGCCGAGGCGCGCGATCGCGAGGGCAGCGACGCGCGACGGCCGACGCCCGAGGAGTCGCAGGAGCAGCGCCCCGTGCACGCGTCGACGACACCACCGCCCAACGTGGTGGCCGCCGGCGATGGTCGGGCCGAACAACGCGCTCGTGAAGCGCAGGCGCTGGCGCGGCAAGTGTCGCCCGCGGTCGAGCAGGAGCAAAGCGTTCAGATCAACGACGGGGACGGCAGCTTCACGGTCACGCTCCCGCGTGTGGCGCGAANCGCGATCTCGCCGCTGGAGGGCGGCGAGCAAGCGCGTCGGCGTCAAGTGGCGGGCGAAGGACGCGGTCGCGGTCAGGACGGCCCCGATCTGCGCGTGGCCTGGTCACAGTTCGAGAACATCGCCGGCCGCGAACGGCTCGATCAGGACCGTGAGGCCTACCTCGCGGAGCGCCGCAGCCGTCAGCGAGGCTCGAGCCACGAGGCCCATTGGCGCGAGTTCCGCGCCGCGATGGAGAACTACGTGCCCGGCGTGCGCATGGGCAACCAGACCGCGCTGAACGCGGCGGCCTCACCCTTCGCCGAGTACATCGCCGCCGTCCACCGCCGCATCCACCCGCAATATGCGGAGCGCTTCCTCGCGGGTCTGCCGAGCTACAGCGACAACCCCTTCTCCGACAGTACCTTGATGACCAAGCTCGAGATCATCCTCGAGCGCGACGGGCGCGTGCATCGCATCGGCATCATCCGCACCAGCGGCTTCTTGCCCTTCGACTACGGCGCCTTCGCGGCCGTGATGCGCGCCCAGCCCTTCCCAGAGGCGCCCACGGAGATCCTGAGCGGCGACGGTCGCGTCTATCTGCGCTGGGGTTTCTATCGCAACGAGCGGCAGTGCGGCACGTTCAACGCCGAGCCCTACATCCTGCCCAATCCTCCGGACACGGCGACCTTGCCTGGTGGTCTGCGCGACACGCCCGCGGCCGGTGGCGTGATCCCCAGCGGCTCCACGCCGACCTGGGGTCGCCAGCACGAGCCCAGCGAAGGCGCACCCACCGAGGGCGCACCGACCGACGGCGCGCCCAGCGAAGGTCACGGCCCCGCTCCTCCGCCTGGGCACGAGGTCCCGACCGAGGGCACACCGCCGCACGAGCGCCCCGCCCCAGTCGCTGTCCCCGCCGGTGCCGCGCTGGGCTAGAGCACGCTAGCTCGCAGGGGTTCGAGTCCGCCTACGGGCGTCGGGTGCCGGTGACCGGGAAGCTGTGGTTGGCGCAGCCACCGAAGGAGCAGGAGAAGCCATCCGTGTCGATGTAGGTGGTGGTGAGCATGCCCGTGAAGTGGTCGGGGTCCGAGAACGTACCAGTGAGCGTGTAGTGCTCCTCGCAGCCGCCGGCGACCACGGTCTCGACCATGAAGTCCGCGCCGGTGGGCCGCGGCGTCTGGGTCATGGGCGCCCACGACGAGGTCATGGCGCTCACGCTGAGGATCGGCCCGGGACAGCTGAAGGTCACCTGAGAGACGTTGAAGTTGACCATGCCCAGCGCGCAGCTCCCGCTCGGCGCGGGCGTGATGTCGAAGACGCCATCACAGGGCGGCGCGGGCGCGGGGCACATGCACTCGGCGCGCGACGAGTCGCAGGCGAAGACGCACATGTCCGACGTGGTGTCGCAGCTGTCGAGGGTGCAGGCGTCCGAGTCGTCGCACGCGCGCGGCGCCGCGGCAGGCTCGCAACCGAATTCGACGGAGCAGGTCTCGATGCCGTTGCAGAAGTTGCCGTCGTCGCAGTCGGGGTCTGTCGTGCAGTCCGAGGAGGCGAAGCAGCCCGACGTGGTCGTGCAGCGCTCGCCGGCCGCGCAGCGCGCGTCGATGGCCGTGTGTCCGCAGGTGTTGTCCACGCCGCAGGTGTCGACCGTGCAAGCGAAGGTGTCGTCACAGTCGGCGTCCGTAGCGCAGCCCGTCGCCGTGGTGCAGCCCGTGGTGGCGTCGCCCGTGGCCGGATCGCAGGTCGATCCCGGGCCCGCGTCCGCGCAGCGCGCGTCGATGGCCATGTGACTGCACACGCCGCCCACGCCGCAGGTGTCGAGGGTGCAGCTCGCGCCGTCGTCGCAGTCCGCGTTGCTGGCGCAGCTCGGCATGTCGACGCAGCCGCGCCCGACCTCGCAGGTCTGGGGCGCAGTGCACAGCTCGTTCAAGGCCGCGTGCGTGCACACGCCGCCGACGCCGCAGGTGTCGACCGTGCACGGGAAGCCGTCGTCGCACTCCGCGTCGGACGAGCAGGTCGAACCGGTCCCCGAGTCTCCGCCCGCGGGACGGCGGTCGCCGCCGCAAGCGGTCAGGGCGAGGGCCACGAGGGCGGCCGACGTGAAAAGCAATGTCTGTCGCATCAGTGACTCCGCGCTCCGTAGAGGGTCGAATTTTGGTTCGGGCAGAAGGAACAGCCGCTGCTCATGGTGGCGGTCCACGTGCCCTCGAAGTCGTTCGAGTCGGTGAAGTGGCCCGTGAGCGTGTAGTCCGCGCAGCCTGGGTTGTTGGCGGTGACCGTGAAGTCGGCGCCCGTGGGGATCGGCGTCTGGCGAAGGCTCATCCAGTCGGCCTGAACGCGCAGCTCGCTCGCCGTGGTCGAGAAGACGATGCTGCCGAAGGAGTAGCTCGCCGTGCCACAGCCCAGGTTCGGGGCGGGCGCGACGATGAACGTGCCCGTGTAGTGCATGGTCGGATCGAAGGGCACGGCCGGCGTCCCGCTGTCCGTCACGGGCACGCCGGCGTCGCAGCCGTCGGCCAGAGTGTAGGTGCAGCCCTCTCCCGTGCTGGCGCTGGCCTCGTTGCACATGTCGACGGTGCAGGCGTTGCCGTCGTCGCAGCTGACGTCGCGCGTACGGACGCAGAACCCCATGCCCGCGCTGGTGACGCAGTTTTCCGGGCCATCGCAGTAGATGCCGTTGTCGCAGTCGGCGGCGACGGAGCAGCCCGAGGTGGTGCAGCCACGCACGGCGTCGCAATGCTCTGCCGCGGCGCAGAAGGAGTCTTCGGGCAAGTTGCGGCACAAGCCGCCGACGCCGCAGGAGTCGATGGTGCAGGCGTTGGTGTCGTCGCACTCCGAGTCGCTCGCACAGTTCATCCCGGGCCCGGTGTCGACGGTGGCGTCGGACCCGCGCGCGTCGGCGCTGGCGTCGTGACCACCGGCGTCGCCCGCGTGGCGGCTGCCGCCACCGCCGGAGCAGGCCATCAGCCCCAGAGCGAGGCACGCCAGAGCCCTCGAGACTCGTCGATCTCGCGCTCGCTTCATCGACGCCTCCAGGCGAGCAGGCCGAGCAGGCCCAGTGCCAACCAACCCGAAGCGTTCGCGTTCGCGCGGCCGCCCAGAGCGCAGCCTCCGCCGCCGCTGCCGATGAGGCCGCCATCCGTCGTGGTACTCGCGTCCGCCGCCGCGGCGTCTCCGCCCGTGCTCGCGTCGTCGACGGAGGCATCGACGCCCGCGTCGCTCGAGCCCGCGTCCGCCACACCCCCGTCGGGGGCGGGCGCGGAGGAGGGCGAGATGGAGAGGCGGATGGCCCAGTCGCCGCCGATGCCGAAGCCGGGCTCCTCGTTCCAGAACCAACCGAGGCCCAGGGCGTAGCCGAAGTCGTTCTCGGGNGCGACCACGCCGTCGTCGTCACGGATGGGGAAGGCCGCGGGCGAGGCGTTGCCGGCCGCGACGCACGAGGCGCTGCGATCGGTGGCGTCGGGCTTCAGCGTGATCACCACGCGCAGGTAGGTTTCTCCGGCGTCCACCACGATGGNTGCGTCCATGTCGTCGACCAGCATCAGCTCGTTGAAGGCCGCCATGTAGGCCAGTGAGCCTGGCGCGTCGGAGGCGCTGCGCGTGAGCGGGATGTCCACGCCGGCCCAGACCAGGCTCTCGCTGGCGTTCCANGCGCCGTCCGCGGGCAGATCGCGGATGCTNCCGGTGGGCGCTTCGGAGCCCGCCCAGACCTCGAGGTCCACGTTGGCGTTGCCGGCCACGGCTTCGCCCGCGCANNTGTAGCTGCCGCCGCTGCCCGTGACGCGAGCGTTCGCGACCGCCACCAGCANCGAGCGCAGCGTGAGCGGGAAGTCGGTCGGCACGAGCCCTCGCGCGGGCGCCGGCAGGTCGCGAAAGACGACGCCGTAGCGCTCCGTGGCGCAGAAGCCGCAGGTGATGGCGACCGGGGAGTCNCCCCCCAGGGTGTCGTGGGCGACCGTGACCTGAGCCGAGGCGGGCGCGGCCANGAGCAGCGCGGCCAGTGTGAGAAGAGCCATCNAGCGAATCATGGCGCTCAGGATAACCGAAAATCTNCGGATCGCGGANCCCTGCCTCACTCAGGGCCGCTGTTCCNCGCAGCGCGCCCCTGCCGGANTCCCCTCGCGTTCACGGTGCCGAGCGCTTGCTNGTGACGAAAGTGACGAGGAGCGTCCCCGATGACGCTGGCCCGCGCTGGCTGGCGACGCCATGCTCCGGGCGTGTCCGTTGACGCCGACCTGCCTCCCGATCTCGCGCTGGCTACCGAGCTGCGCGCGCGCGCCTCGGCCGAGGGCTTCGCCAAGGTGGGCTTCGCGCGGGCGGAGGCTTTGGGCGAGGAGGCCGTGCACCTGCGGGAGTTCCTGGCCGCGGGCCGACATGGCTCGATGGACTGGATGGCCCGCACCGAGCAGGTCCGCGCCGATCCGCGTCACGAGGGCATGGTGCCCGAGGCGCGCAGCGTGATCGTGCTGGCCTCCGCCTACGCGCGCTCGGCGGAGGAGGTGGGACCGAGCCCCGGCCGCGTCGCTCGCTACGCGCGCGGACGCGACTACCACAACGTGCTCAAGCGACCGCTGCGGCGGCTGGAGCGCTGGCTTCAGGAGCGGGGCTACGCCACGCGCCACTCCATCGACTCGCGGCCCGTCTTCGAGCGCGCCTGGGCGGCTCGTGCGGGCGTCGGCTTCGTGGGTAAGAACGCCTGCCTGATCGTGCCCGGCGTGGGCTCCCACGTCTTCTTGTCGACGCTCGTGACCGCCGCGCCGTTGCCCGCGGATGAGCCCATGGCCGAGCGCTGCGGCGCGTGTCGCGCTTGTCTCGACGCCTGCCCGACGCAGGCCTTCGTGGCGCCACGAGTGCTCGACGCGCGCCGNTGCGTCTCCTACCTGACCATCGAGCACGCGGGCTCCATCGACGAAGACCTGCGCGCNGGTGTCGGCCCCTGGTTCCTCGGCTGCGACGNCTGTCAGGACGTCTGCCCCTACAATCGTGGGCGCTTGCCCGAGGCCGACGCGACCTCGCCTTATCGCNCGNACGAGCGCTGGCAGAATCTCTCGGCCGCGGACGTCCTGAGCATGGACGACGCGGCNTACCTTGCCTTCTCCGAGGGCAGCCCCGCGCGTCGCCTGGGTCGCGAGCGCGCCGCGCGCAACGCCGCCCTGAACCTGGGCAACAGCGGCGACAAGCGGCACCTGCCCGTGCTGCGCGAGGCCAGCGCCGATCCCAGCCCGGTCGTGCGCGAAGCCGTGGCCTGGGCCATGGCGCGGCTCGAGGGCCAGTGAGCTCGCGCGGGGCGGCTCAGCCTTGCGCGTCGGGATCCGTGGCGTAGCCCTTGGCGTCGCCGTGCGGTCGATCGACTGCGTGCTTGGCGTCCGGATCGTCGCCCTCGGGATGCACTTCGCGCACGTGACGCTCGAGCTCGAGCAAGAGGGGCTCGAGTCCTTCCCGCGTCGCCGCGCTGAAGGCGTAGAGCGTGATGCCCTGCGCCGCGAGGGCGCTCCTCAGCTCGGGCTCGATCTCCCGCACCTCGGGCAGATCCATCTTGCTCAGAGCGATCACGGAGGGACGCTTGGCGAGGTTCTCGTCGAAGCGGAGCAGCTCGTGCTCGAGCGTCGCGAGGTCCTNGAGCGGCTCGCGCTCGGGGTCGGGATCCAGGGTNAGCACATGGAGCAGCACGCGCGTGCGCTCGACGTGGCGCAGGAAGCGCAGACCCAGGCCCGCGCCCTCGGCGGCGCCCTCGATGATGCCAGGGATGTCGGCGATGACGAAGCTGCGCTCGTCGCCCAAGGAGGCCACGCCGAGGTTCGGCACCAGAGTGGTGAAGGGGTAGTCCGCGATCTTGGGTCGCGCGCGCGAGACTGCGGCGATGAACGTGCTCTTGCCCACGTTGGGGAAGCCGACCACGCCCACGTCCGCCATCAGCTTGAGCTCGAGGCGCAGGCGCAGCGCGTCGCCCTCCTCGCCGGGATCGGCGCGTCGCGGGCCGCGATCCCAGGGCGTCGCGAAGCGCATGTTGCCGCGTCCGCCCTTGCCGCCCTTGGCGATCAACAGACGCTGTCCGTCCTNCGCCAGATCCGCCAGNAGCACGCCGCTCTCGGCGTCGAAGACCTGCGTGCCGACGGGCACACCCACGACCACGTCCTGCCCGCCCGCGCCGAACTGATCGCGCCCGCGTCCCGGCTCGCCATCTTCGGCCGCGACCAGGCGTCGGTAGCGCAGGTCGAGCAGCGTGCCCAGGCGTGAGCGCGCCTCGAGGTAGGCGTCGCCGCCATCGCCTCCGTCGCCGCCCGAGGGACCGCCGAGGGGCAGGAACTTCTCGCGACGGAACGCCACGGCGCCGCGACCACCCTTGCCACCACGGATCTCGAATTCGACTTGATCGACGAACGCCACGACCGAGGCGTACGGCGGCGGAAGGCACGGAGCAAGTGATCGCGCGGGCTGCCTTGGCATATGCTCCGCCGATGCCGCATCGGCGAGCCTCCCTTTCGACTCCGCGTGATCACGTCCGGGGTGGGTTGTGTGGTACGGGCCTCGTCCTCCTGCTGTTGGCGCTCGGGTCGCCCCTCGCCGTGCGCGCCCAGACCATCACCGACAACGACTTCGAGGTCGACGCCGTGGATGGTCCGGTCCTCGGGTCCAGCCGCGAGGTCGGCATGGGCGGCGCGTACACGGCGCTGGCCTCCGGTGCCGCGGGCGCGCCCTTCAACCCCGCGGCCTTCGCGTCCCGCGAGCTCTACGAGTACGAACCCTGGGCCTGGGACATCGCCTTCAGCTGGTTCTTCCCCGGCGTCGGCGGCGCCAACGACTTCTTCGACAACGGCCGTCGAGGCGTCGACACCTCGGGCTTCCAGTTCATCGACATCGGCGGGCGCATCCAGTTCAAGGAGGGCGGCGCGGGCGTGCTGGTGCGCACGCTCAACTACCACGTCCCCTTCGACGCGAGCACCCGCTTCGACGTCAACTTGATCACCGCGCACGGCGGCCTGGCCTATGGCCTCTTGGACGGACAGCTCACCATCGGTCTGGGCGTGCGCGTGGCCGACATGAGCGTCGCGCTGGTTCACCTCGACTCTCGCGCGGCGGCGAACGACAAGCTGATCTCCTTCACGGGCTTGGGGGGCGAGGCCGGGTTCATCCTCGGACTCACGTCCATGCCCTTTCGCATCGGTGCCACCGTGCGCATGCCGGTGGATTCGCGCGTGGCGCCCGATGACCCGAGCGCGGGGACGACCGACGTGTCCGGGATCCTCTTGCCTCGCACTGTGCATCTGCCCTGGGAGGTCGAGGCGGGCATCGCCTGGCAGCTTGGTCCCAAGCCCCTCAACGCGCGCTTCTTTCGCTACAAGCGCGTGGTGCCGCGCGTGCTGGGGCAGCTCTCGGGGCGCGAGGGCGCGGACGCCGCCGCCGCCGAGGCGCAGGACGAAGTGGAGCATGAGGCCTACGTGCGCAGGCGCTCCCTCGAGCGCCGATACGTGCTCCTCAGCGCCAGCTTGCTCTTCATCGGCAGCACGAGCGATGGCGTGGGCATCGACGCCTTCCTCGAGCAGCAGCGTCGCACCCGTGGCCGCAACATCTCCTTCAGCCTGCGCCTCGGAGCCGAGGCCGAGATCGTGCCCGACTGGGTGAAGCTGCGCGCGGGCTTCTACATCGAGCCGGCGCGGCAGACCGGGGTCGCGCCCCGACCGCACGTCACCGTCGGCACGGATGTGCGCCTCTTCACCCTCTTCGGCACCACCGTGCGCGGCACCTTCACCCTCGATGGCGCGCCCCGCTACGCTGACGTGGGCGTGGGTGTGGGCGTCTGGCATTGAGCCGCAGCCGAGGCCCCACACGAGCCTCCGCAGGCCCGATTCCGGTCCGAGTCAGGCCATGAAGCTGCGCGTGGCTCAAGCGAGCCCCAGCGCGTACACTCGGCCGCGATGTCCGCTGGCAAGGAACGAACAGCCCTGGGGGTCGCACGCGCGCGCTTCGTCGAGGGGCTCTCTCGCAAAGGCAAGGAGCTCTCGGGAGCCCTGGCGTTGGTGGCGAGCACGCCGGAAGAGGCGCGTCCCCGCGACGCCCTGAGGAGACGACTTCAGGCGCTCTACGCCTCGGCCCAGGTCTTTCGCGTCGAGGCTCTGGCCAGCGCCCTCGGCGAGTCCATCGAGCGCCTCGACGCCGCCGCCAAGGCAGGCGCGGAGATGTCCTCGGACGACCTCGACGCGTTGGCGCATCTGGCCGCCACGCTGCCTGCGCTCGCGGGCGCTCCCCAACCCGAGCGAGCGTCCGTCGCGGCCCCGAAGGACGTGGTCATCCCCCGTCCGCCGGGCGCGGCCGCGCCGGGCGCGCACGCGCCCGTCACAGGCGACGTCCCCGTGCCCAAGGCCGCCCCCGTGCCCCGCCTCGATGGCAGCCCGAGCTCGCCCCCCATCGACAGCGCCAAGGCCACGCCGCCGGGCCGACCGGCCGGCCTCGGCGATCCCCTCGCGCCCGTGATCTCCGTGCTCGTGCTCGACGACGCGCCGACCGTGGCCTCCCTGCGCGCGCTCTTGCCCGCCGGCCGCTACGAGGTCATCGGCAGCGCGGACGCGGAGGACGCCGTGGCGCTCGCCCAGAGCTTGGCGCCCGACGTGATCCTCGCCGACTGCGCTCTGGCCCTCGGGCCTGGCGTCGATCTCATCGGTCGCCTGCGCGCCGATCCGCTCACGGACTTCGTGCCCCTCGTGCTCCTGCATGCGGCCGCTGCGCCTCTCGATCCGGTCTCCGTGCGCGAGGCCGGCGCCGACGAGGCGCTGGGCAAACCCGTCGAGGCGGTGAGCCTGGTCGCGCTGCTCGAGCGCCTGACCGATCTNGGTTCGCGTCCGGCCTTCGCCGTGCTCGGCGANCTGTCGGTGGANGAGCTCTCGGAGCGCCTGGCGCTGGAGCTGCGGCGTGGGTTGAGCGAGGCGGTGTCGCGTGGCGCNGACATCAAGGTGCCCATCGGTGACGGCTCCGAGCTCTTGGCCGCGACCTGGTCCACCATCGGTCGCGTGCGCGCGTGGGTCTCGGAGCGCTCTGGCGGACGCGTGCACTTCGAGGATCCCGTGGGACGTCGCGGTCCCGCGCTGGTCTCCCTGGGCGAAGAGGCCGACGAGGACGCCACCGTCGGCAACATCTCGCTCGCGGGCGTGCGCGCCATCGTATGCGACGACGATCCGGCCGTGACCTGGTTCTTCGCCGGCCTTCTGCGCGAGGCGGGCGCCGTGGTGGAGGAGGCGGAGGATGGCCTCGAGGCGCTCGAAGCGGCTCGACGCGAGCGCCCCGACGTGGTGCTCAGCGACATCCTGATGCCCCGCATGGACGGACTCGCCCTGTGCCGCGAGATGGGGCGCGATCCGATCCTTGCGGACGTGCCCGTGATCCTCCTCTCCTGGAAGGAAGACTACCTCTCCCGCATGCGCGAGCTGCGCTCCGGTGCCCGCGGTTATCTGCGCAAGGAAGAGGGTGCCGGTCGCATCCTGGAGAAGCTGCGCGAGGTGCTGCGACCGCGCGCCATGCTCGAGGAGCGACTGCGCGCCGGGGGCGAAGTGCGTGGCCGCCTCGAGGGGTTGGGCATGCTGCCGCTCCTGCGCGTCGTGGCCAAGGCCCGTCCCGACGCGCGCGTGACCGTGCGCGACGCCTGGAACCTCTTCGAGCTGGAGATGCGCGACGGCTCCGCGCGGGACGTGAATCGCACGGCGCGCGATGGAGGCTTCGCTCGGGGTGAGCGAGCCTTGCTCGAGTTGCTCGGCGTCGGAGCCGGTCGCTACACCATCGAGGAGCGCGACGCGCCCGCCCGCGCGACCATCCCGCCCTCGTCCACGCCCAGCATCGAGGAGGCGGCGCTGCGCTTGGCCGCTCGCGTCGNCGCCGTCTCGGGNAAGGGCCTGTTGCGCGCCGCGCGCCTCGAATTCGACNAAGACCTGCTCGCCGCNTCCCTCGCCGCGTCCCCCGCCAGCGTGCGTGAGGCGGTCGAGGCCGCCCAAGCGCGAGGACCCCGCGCGTGCTTGGGCGCGGCGGAGGTGTCTCCCGAGACCCTCGAGTCCNGCCTGGTCGATCTGGCCCGACGTGGCGTACTCATCGGCGTCTACGGCGAAGAGGGCGAGGATCGCATCGCCGAGGCGCTCGCCGCTCGTGGCGGACACGTCTCGGGGCTCGACCGCAAACCGCCCGCGCCCGCCTCGAGCTTCACTGCTGTCTCGAGTCTCACTGCTGTCTCGAGTCTCACTGCTGTCTCGAGTCTCACTGCTGTCTCGAGTCTCACTGCTGTCTCGAGTCTCACTGCTGTCTCGGAAAAGGGCTCGGCCCGCGCCGAAGACGAGGCCGCGAACGAGCTCGACTGGCTGCCCAACGAGGAGAGCACGGGAGACATCGTCCAGGCTGCGCATCGCATGGCGTCGACGCCCCGTGACCAGTTTCGGGTCGAAGACGACGAGGACGACGACCAGGTTCAGGATTCGTCCGACGCGGACGAGTTCGATCCGGAGTACGACGAGGACGCCTTGCTGGGCGCGGATCTGGACGACGATCTGGATCTCGAGCCCTTCGCCACAGCACCGATGGCGCCCGACGCGCCAGGCGCCGAGCCCCAGGCGCCGTCACCCCAGGAGCCCGCCGCGGCGGGGCCGCTCTCCTGGCTGCTGCTGCTCCTCGCGCTCTTTGCCGTCGGCTACCTCGGCTTTCAGCTCTTCGAGCGCCTGATCGCCAACGCTCCCGAGTCCGACACGGGCTCCACGGTGGCGCCGCCTGCCATGGCCCACCCCGTGCCCCCGGTTCGTCGTGTGAGCCCGCCGCCAGCGCGCCCCCAAGCTCCTGGCGCCAAGGTCATGCCCTCCAAGCTGCTGCGGCCGAATTCTCCCGCTCCCGTCGACCCAGGCGCTGACGCCATCCCCGCCACACCCCTAGGCCCCGCCTCGGCGACCGCCGGACTGGCGCGCTCCCTGGCCTTCGCCCAGGGGGTGCCCCACATCATGGACGCTGGCGTCGCGGTGCCGCCCGGACGGGGGCTCCTGGTCGTGGCCGCGCCCCCGGACGGATCGCCCACCGACCTCTTCGTCGACGACCAGCGCATCGGTCGTCTGCCCCGTAGTCTCGCCGTCACGCCCGGGCGCCACGAGCTGAGTTTCCGAGGCGGTGCCGGCACACATTTCCGTGTAGTCACTGCCGCAGCGGGCGAAACACGGATCGTGACCGCTCCCTGATTGTGGATGACTTCCGGGCCGCTTTCGTCCCCGAAGGGCATGCGGCGGGAAGTCTCGACGCCGGGCGTTTGTTTGACCCTGGATCCAGCGGCGTGCTAGCTCGGCCATGGCGGCGATCGGGCGAGATCTCCGCTCTGCGGACTCACCTCCGGGAGGATTGATGCGAAAGTACGGGATCTTGGCCAGCGCGCTGCTGCTCCTCGGGGCCTGCGGCGGCGGCGATCACGCGGCTGCGGCCGGCGACGATGCACCGAACTCGGGCGGTACGGGCGCGGCCGGCGGAGCGGCGAACTCCGCGACGTTTGCGGGCCTGACCGCGCAGCTCGACCTGTTGAACCTCGCTCACCTGGCGGACGTGGATCACCAGGGCCTGTTCATCGACTTCGGCACCCGCGCCCAGTCCAAGTACACGGGCGGCGATTGGCGAAGCGGCTGGGGCAGTCGATCCGCCGACGGAGACACGACCTTCGCTCGCGTGGGCCGTCGTGGCCGCGTCTGGTTCTGGGCCGACGCGCCCGGCCCGATGGTGGCGCGCCTGCGCATTCGCAAGGTCGCCACGCGCGCGCTCACGCCCTACATCAACAACTCGCAGATCCAATCCGTCTTCCTCGAGGACCAGCCCGGCTTCCAGACCGTCGACATCGCCTTGCCCGCCGCCCAGGTGCAGCGCGGTGAGAACTACTTCCTGCTCTCCTTCGGCGACGCCAACCAGGTGGACGGCGAAGAGGTCTCGGCCGAGGTCGCCTCGATCCGCTTCGTGAAGGGCGCGACCGTCCCCGCCGGTGAGTACGACGCGCCCGTCTGGGACAGCTTCCGCGCCACCGTCGACCTCGGCGGCCAGGAGCGTCCGGCGTTGACCGTCCACGCGCCCGCCACCATCAGCTACTTCGTCGAGATCCCCGCGGGCGGAAAGCTCGGCTTCTCGCTCGGCCACGAGGGCGCGGGCAACGTGCCTGTCAAGGTCTTCCTCACCCCAGAGGGTGGTCAACGAACGCAGATCTTCAGCGGCCAGGCCGGCGGGCATTGGAACGATCAGGCTCTCGATCTCTCGGCCCACGCTGGCGCGATCGCGCGTGTGGAATTCGTGGCCGAGGGCGCCGCTCCGGGCCGCGTGGCCTTCGCCCAGCCGGGCCTCTTGATGCCGGAGCAGACGCCGCCACCGCGCGTGGAGCCGGCGCGAAACGTCATCGTCTTGCTGATCGACACGCTGCGCGCCGACAAGCTGAAGCCCTACAACACGCACAGCCGCGTGCGCACGCCCGTGCTCGACCACTTCGCCTCCGAGGGTGCGCTCTTCGAACGCGCGCAAGCCGAGGAGAACTGGACCAAGCCCTCCTGCGCTTCGGTCCTCACGGGCCTCAGCCCGCTCACGCATCACGCCAACACCGACTCCGCGCGTCTGCCCGCGGCCGTGACCATGCTCAGCGAGCACCTCGGCACCAACGGCTTCCGCACGGCGATGTTCAGCGCCAACGGCTACGTCTCGGACCGCTTCGGCTTCGACCAGGGCTGGGACCACTACACGAACTACATTCGCGAGAACAAGAGCACGCTGGCCGCCAACGTCTTCCGCGAGGCGGGCGATTGGATCGAGCACAACAAGAGCCAGCGCTTCTTCACCTACATCCAGACCATCGATCCCCACGTCCCCTACGATCCGCCGGACGAGTACCTGCACATGTACGACCCGAGCGACTACTCGGGGCAGGTGCGCAACCGCATGACGGCGGACCTGCTCGAGCAGGCCAAGCGGAACCCGCCCCAGGTGACCTTCTCGCCCGAAGACGTGCGCCACCTCGAGGCGCTCCACGACGGCGAGATCAGCTACCACGATCACGAGCTCGGCGCGTTCATCGAACGCCTCAAATCCCTCGGCGTCTGGGACAACACGCTCTTCGTGGTGGTCGCCGATCACGGCGAGGAGTTCAACGACCACGGCTCCTGGGGACACGGCCACTCCGTGTATCAGGAGCTGCTCCACGTGCCGCTGATGTTCCGCTACCCGGGCGCGATCCACGCGCAGCGCGTCCCCAGCGTCGTGAGCAGCATGAGCATCCCGGCGACCGTCACCGCGCTAGTGGGCACGCCGGCCCTGCCCGCGGACGAAGGCACGAGCTTGCTGCCCCAGATGCAGGGTCAGGTTCCAGTCGGACCTCAGGTGGCGTTCAGCAACTTCCAGGACGACCGGCGCGTGATCACCAGTAGCCGCTTCAAGTTCATCGTGCGCGGCAACCTCACGGCGACGCTCTTCGATCTGCAGCAAGATCCGGGTGAGCGTCACCAGCTCGAAGCCGGCCATTCGTCCATCGCTCGCCGCTACCTGCGCGTGCTCCTCGGCCAGTACCTGGGCGCGACCGACCGCCGTCATTGGCTCTCGCCCGACCAGGGTGCCGGCACCCAGCTCCAGCGTGAGGACGCCACCATGGACGACACCATCCGCGCGCAGCTGCGAGCCCTCGGTTACGCGAACTGAGAGACCGAGCCTC
>Ga0051980_10001818_pt1 | contig 16173 bp, 15 predicted proteins | sample CryGey13umfilter_2_FD_55014 | JGI IMG/M metagenome (GOLD analysis project Ga0051980, IMG submission 55014) | Groundwater microbial communities from aquifer in Utah, USA - Crystal Geyser 4/9/14 3 um filter | ecosystem: Environmental > Aquatic > Deep subsurface > Groundwater | place: USA: Utah...
GGCGGTGGGCAATCACCAGTGTGGTGCGGTGGGTCATTAACCGCTCCAGTGCTTCTTGCACGCTGCGTTCAGACTCGGTGTCCAACGCCGAGGTGGCCTCATCCAATATCAAAATTGGCGCATCTTTGTAGAGCGCACGCGCAATCGCCAGGCGCTGACGCTGCCCACCCGATAGTTGGGTGGCGTTGTGGCCTACCAGCGTGTTCAGACCCTTGGGAAGAGCCTGCACAAAGGTGTCCAGGTTGGCTGACACCAGACACTGCATCACCCGTTGCTGGTCAATGGGCAAGCCCAGTGCTACGTTGGCGGCGACGGTGTCGTTGAGCATCACCACCTGCTGGCTGACGAGCGAAAACTGTGCCCGCAAGGCGGGCAATTGCCAGTCGCGCAATTCATGGCCGTCCAGCCGGATTTGTCCGGACTGGATGTCGACAAAACGTGTCAATACATTCACCAGCGTCGATTTACCNGATCCCGAGGCTCCGACCAAGGCCACCGTTTCACCCGGTTGAATGGTCAAGGTATCAATGCTCAAAGCGGGGCTTTGCCCTGATGGATAGTGCACTATTAGCTCTGAAAAAGAGAGCATTCCAGTGGCCCGTGGGGTGGCAAAACTACCGCTGGATTCATCGGGGGTTTGCTCGATCAAGGCCAAGGCACGCTCCAGCGCCACCAGGCCCCGGGTGATGGGGCTNGAGACCTCCGAGAGTTGACGCACCGGCGCAATGATCATCAGCATGGCGGTGACGAAGGCCACAAAACCGCCCACCGACGTGCCACTGCTGGCGCTTTGAATCAGGGCGACCGAGATCACAGCGGACAGCGCTACGGCAGCCAGCATTTGCGTCATGGGGGTCATGGCAGCTCCGGCCACGGTCGATTTCATGGCCAGGTGGCGCAGCGATTCGCTCAGTTTGTTAAAACGCGTGGCTTGCGTGGCTTGGGCCGCATACAGGCGAATGTCCCGGTGTGCCAACACGTTTTCTTCCACCACGTAAGCCAGTTGGTCGGTGGCCTCTTGATTGGCTTGGGTGAGCTTGTGCACGCGCCGGGTTAGCACTTTCATGACCCAGGCNACGGCGGGAAAGATGGCCGCAACGATCAGGGTGAGCTTCCAGTTCAGGTAAAACAGGTAGGCGGTGAGCGCCAGCAGCGTCAGGCCGTTGCGCGTCAGACTGAGCATGGCATTAACCANCATGGTGGCTCCGGTTTGTACCTCATACACCACAGTGTTGGACAGGGCGCTGGAACTTTGTTGGGAAAACAGCCGCAGTTCTGCAGCCAGAATTTTGGCAAACATCGCCTGGCGCATCAGCTGCAGCCCGTGGTGCGTGATGCGTGTCAATCCGATTTGAGCCACATAGCCGGCCAGGCCGCGCACGCCAAACAGCAACAAAAGGGAGGCGGGCACTTCCCATATTTCCAGCTGACCCTGCTGNAATCCGCGGTCTAGCAGGGGTTTGAGCAGAGCCGGGATCATGGGCTCCGTGGCGGCTCCGACGATGGCGCTCAGGGCNACCATCAGCCAGATGCCTTGCAAGGTGCCAAAGTAAGGTGTGAAGCGCCGGATGCGTTGCAGCATACTGAGCGCAGCTTCTGAATTGCTGGATTTTGAGTTGATCAGGGTTGCTTTTGTAGTCATGCCAAGGCCTTGCTTGGCGTGGCAGGCCATGTGGCCTTATGCCGGTTTGAAGTTCTGATACCCCGCGCCAGTAGCACCCCCAGGGTAACGCAGAAAAAATCGCCAATCAGCGCGTCATAGAGCGATGAGTTGAACATGCAACCCACCACCATGACCGCTACAACCGACAGTGTGGCACGCCGCACAGGCATCTCAAACCGCAAGGCATCACGCACCAGGCTTGCCACCAGCGCAAGCAGCAGCAAAGTGCCGACTACGCCCAACTCGACACCCCACAATAAAAATTCCTGGTGCGGGTTGCTGGCAAGTCCCGTGCCAAAGACCTGGTCGGCAGATTGGCCTTCAATGTGCTTAACTGATGATGTCCAACTGCCGACCCCATGGCCAATAAGCGGTTGCTGTGCCATGGCCTGGATGGATCTGCGCCAGGCGTGCAAGCGAAAGCCGGATGAGGTTTCACTGCTGCCTTGGGCAGCGTAACTTTGGCTCTCCTGGAGCATTTGAGCGGTGCGGTGCTGCAATTTGTCTGAGCCAAGGTAAGCACCTGATAACACGACGAGGGGGATCACGACCAATGAAAGCAGGCGCAATTTTTTTGGCACTTCCCACACNAAGGCCAGAACCAGAACTGCGATGGAGGCCAGGTAGCCGGTTCGCCCCTCTTGTAAAAACAAGTTGTTAGCAAGGGCAGCTATGGCCAAAAAACCAGCCACCCAGCGCAGGCCTGGCCAGCTTAAACGCAGATGCCACAACACGGCTGCTGCTGCAGAAAAAATCAGGGTTTGATCGAGGTAGGTGGAATACACCACCGAGTTGAATGCGGTGTTGATTGCACTGCTGGCCCAGGGNACTCTGAAGCCTGCTGCCATGACCCATGAACTCGAAATAAAAATGCCCTGGCTTATAAAAAAAACTGCCAAGGCAATCCGCGCCTCACGCGCGTTCCTGATCAAGATCACCAGCAGGGCGAGCTCAAGCAACTTACTGTGTTTGGCAAATGCCAGCAGGGCAATGTCTGAGGGGGCTTCAGTCCATGTCATGCTGAGTGCAAAGCTGGCAAGAANCAGCAAAATAATGCGAACCGCCCAAAGTTTGTCCAGCGCTTCGTCTGTTGAACCTGTGAACAGATGCTTTCCAAGACAGACCAGGCAAGCAACAAATAGAACCAATTTGCCTAGGCTGACCCACGCCATGGGTAGACTCACTGAAGCCGCCACGATACAAAAAGCAAAAATACGAAGGCCTGTGGCCGTGCGAGTCAAATTGGTCATAAGTTGGATTAAGAACTTCACGACTTTACCGCACTGGCATCGATGTCTGAGCTGGGGGGAAGCTCATCTATGATGGCCATCCTATTTTGCTTTTTGCTACCCATGCGTATTTCTGCCATTGTCATTACCCATAACGAACAGGCCAATATTGGTGACTGTCTTAAAAGCCTGGATTTTGCGGATGAAATCATTGTGGTGGACTCTGCAAGTTCGGATAAGTCTGCAGATATTGCACGTGGTTTGGGGGCGCAGGTTCTTGTCACGGACGATTGGCCNGGCTTTGGGCCACAAAAGAACCGCGCGTTGGCACTGGCTAGGGGGCGGTGGGTGTTGTCGTTGGATGCCGATGAGCGGGTAACACCCGCTTTGCGTGATGAAATTCTGTCAGCTATTTCACGAGCAAGCGGCCCGCGTGTCTACAGGTTTGCGCGACAGTCCAGGTATTGTGGGCAATTCATGCGCTATTCAGGCTGGTCACCAGATTGGGTCTTGCGTCTGTTTCAAAGAGGCACAGCCAGGTTTTCAGACGATTTGGTGCATGAAAAACTGGTGTTTACCGGTGCGGTGGGCGATTTGAAGTCACCTTTGATGCACTACAGTTTTCCAGACTTTGAATCGGTCTTGGATAAAGCCAACCGCTATTCCACCGCCGGTGCCCAAGCCCTGCGCGCCAAGGGCAGGCGTGCCAGCCTGTGGGGCGCTATCGGGCACGGTGTCTGGGCGTTTTTTCGGACGTATGTGTTGCAACGGGGTTTTATGGATGGGCAATTGGGCTTGGCGCTGGCTATTTCCAATGCAGAGGGAACCTACTACCGGTATGCCAAGCGTTGGTTGATGTTGCGGCAAGAGCAATCGTCTTGATATGCGTGTGTCTGTTTCTTTTGTGGTACTGACTTACAACCGTGTGGACGCACTGATCCCGGTGTTGCAGTCGTTGGCTTTGCAATGTAATGAACGCCATGAAGTGGTGATTGCAGATGATGGTTCCAACACACTGGCAGTGGCAACGCTGCGCCAGCAACTNCCNGNNTTTCGCTGCGCAGTGAAACATGTCTGGCATCCAGATATTGGTTTCACGGCTTCACGGGCCAGAAATTTGGCTGCCATGGTGAGCCAAGGCGATTACCTGGTATTTCTGGATGGCGATTGCGTGCCCAATGCCAGATTTGTCCGGGCGCATGAGGCGCTGGCGCAAAAGGGGTTCTTTGTCAATGGCAATCGGGTGTTGTTGAGCGAGCGTCTTAGCCATCAAGTCACTTCTGGGCACGTGGACTTGATGCAGGCCGGTATGTACGACTGGATACATTGGCGGTTCAGGGGAGATGTCAACAAGCTGGCGCATTTGGTTTATTGGCCGCAAGCGCCTGGTAGGTGTGAGTCCGAATTTCGCTGGAAGCAAATTCGAAGCTGCAACTTTGCACTCTGGAAGCATGATTTTGAAGTGGTCAATGGTTTTGATGAATCTTTTGAAGGTTGGGGGCATGAGGATGCTGACTTGGTGCTTCGATTGCATCACCATGGCCTGTGTCGAAAAAACGGTTTTCTCAGCACCGAGGTTTATCATCTATGGCATCGACAAAACAGCCGTCATGCGCAAGACGTGAACCACCAGCGTGTCGTAGACCGCATCCAGACTGGCATCGTGCGTGCCACCAAAGGTATCCGCGATAATCTGCATGCAGATGGTGCGGTGATCACCCGCCTGAACTGAGCAACCGGCCAAGAGGCAAAACTATTTCATGATGCGTTTTTTATCAAATTTATGGATCGCCTGTGCACTTGCACTGTGTTCGCAAGTCAGCTTGGCTCAATTCCGGATTGAGGTCGCAGGGGTCGGGTTGACCCAGGTTCCGGTCACGGTTGCACCTTTCCGTGGGCAGGACGCACTGACTCAAAAAATCTCAGACATTGTTTTGGCTGACCTTGAACGCAGTGGTCAGTTTCGGTCGATTTTGTCTCCTGTGAGCAGTTTGGACGAGAGTACCAAGCCGGAGCTGTCGGCGTTGCGTCAGGCTGGCGCAGATGCGTTGGCTGCAGGCAGCGTGAGCAAATTGGCCGATGGTAGGTTTGATGTGCGTTTTCGTTTATGGGACGTGGTCAATGGCCAGGATTTGGGCGGGCAAGGTTTTGCGGTCAATGCCTTAGACTTGCGTGTGGCTGCGCATCGAGTGGCTGATTACATCTATGAGAAATTAACGGGAGACAAAGGCGTTTTTTCCACNCGGATTGCGTATATCACCAAAGTTGGCGCGCGCTATCAATTGTGGGTGGCGGATGCCGATGGTGAAAATGCGCAGTCGGCACTGGCAAGCCCTGAGCCCATCATTTCACCAGCCTGGTCGCCAGACGGAAACCAGTTGGCCTATGTGTCTTTTGAGTCACGCAAACCTGTCATTTACGTACACAACGTCAGCACCGGCAAGCGCAGGTTAATCGCTAATTTCAAGGGCTCCAACAGTGCGCCTGCCTGGTCACCAGATGGCAAAACACTGGCCGTGACGTTGAGCCGTGATGGTGGTTCACAGTTGTTTTTGCTAAGTGCTTCTGGGGGCGAGCCGCGTCGTCTGATCCAGTCAAACAGCATTGACACGGAACCCGCCTTTTCACCTGATGGACAAAGTATTTTCTTTGTCAGTGACCGNGGTGGTTCACCCCAAATCTACAAAGTGTCTGTAACTGGTTTGGGAGTGCAGCGTGTCACATTTACTGGTACTTACAACATTTCTCCAGCGATCAGCTCAGACGGCCGATGGATGGCTTATATTTCACGGATGGGTGGGGCTTTCAAATTGCATGTGATGGAAATGGCAAGTGGCACAAGCACGGCTATTACAGAAACATCAGCCGATGAAAGTCCTGGCTTTTCCCCCAACAGCAAATTACTGTTGTTTGCCACACAGCTACAAGGTCGTGAAGCTTTGATGACCAGTACGCTGGATGGCAAAGTCAAAGCCCGTTTGAATGGCCAGGGTGGCGATATTCGTGAACCACACTGGGGTCCTTTTTTTAAACCTTGAGTTTTGGGAGTATTGAGATGAAGCATTTGGTAGCCATGTGTTTTGCGGTAGTTTTTTTGACAGCTTGTGGTACTTCTGTACCGTTAAATGATGTTCCTGTGGTTGATGTAACTGCCAACTCCGTGCAAGGTTCGGATGCCAATGGGACAGGTGTCAATGGCACCGGCGTGACACCGGTTGATCTNGGTAAGACCACTGCGTCAGCCGATGCGTCAGCTGAGTCGCGAACGGTTTACTTTGATTACGACAGTTTTGTGATCAAGCCTGAATTCCAGTCATTAATTGCAGCGCAGGTGCGTGTCGCCAAGGCACAACCGACCCGCAAACTGGCCATTGAAGGCCATACCGATGAAACCGGTGGTCGTGAATACAACCTGGCATTGGGGCAAAAACGTGCAGACGCGGTTCGCAATGCAATGGCAATTTTGGGCGTCCCTCAATCTCAAATGGANTCGGTGAGTTTTGGCAAGGAAAAACCAGCTGTGACTGGCAAGGATGAAGCGGCGTACGCTAAAAATCGCCGAGCCGAAATTCGTTATCAGTGAGCTTTAGGCGCATGAAGTTGCTCAAAACTTTCGTTTTTGTNTGTTGCAGCCTTTTGACTGCAACCGCATCCCACGCCGGCTTGTTTGAGGATGATGAAGCACGCAAAGCGATTCTGGATTTGCGCCAAAAGGTGGAAACAGTTCAACAAGANTTNGGGCAAAGCCGCAAGTTGGCATCTGAAGATAACGCNANCCTTGGCAATAGTTTGCTTGATTTGCAGCGCCAGATTGAACTTCTTAAAACAGAAATTTCAACACTTCGTGGCTCCAATGAAACTTTGCTGCGTGAACTCTCCGACGTACAACGAAGTCAAAAAGATCAGGCGCAACTGGTCGGTGACCGTTTGGCTCGGTTTGAACCGGTCAAAGTTCAAGTGGATGGCATTGAATTTTTGGCTGAGCCCGATGAAAAGCGTGATTTTGAGGGCGCGTTGGCAAGTTTTAGAAAAGGTGACTTTGTCACTGCTCAAAACCTGTTTGTAAGTTTTGTGGGGCGCTATCCGGCAAGCAAATACGTGTCATCAGCCTTATTTTGGTTGGGCAATGCGCAATACGCCAGCCGTGATTACAAAGAAGCCATCATCAATTTCAGGGCTTTGATTGCGCGTGATCCTGAACACATGCGAACACCAGAAGCGGTTTTGTCCGTGGCCAACTGTCAGTTGGAGTTGAAAGACAGCAAAGGTGCGCGCAAAACCCTGACGGATCTTGTCAAGGCATACCCTCAGTCTGAAGCTGCAGTAGCCGCCAAGGAACGTTTGTCCACTTTGAAATGACAGAGCGTCGCTTTGGGGGCATCGAGCGCTTGTTTGGCGTTGAGGCTGCCCAGCGTATTTTCAATGCACATGTGGCGGTGGTTGGCGTTGGCGGCGTGGGGTCTTGGGTGGCCGAGTCNTTGGCCAGAAGTGGTGTCGGGCACTTGAGTCTGATTGATTTTGATCAGGTGGCAGAGTCCAATATCAACCGGCAAATCCACGCGACCCAAGCCAGCCTGGGCATGGCAAAGGTGCATGCCATGCGTGACCGCATTCATGCTTTTTTCCCCGAATGTGAAGTTCATTGCGTAGAAGCTTTTGCCGAGCCAGAGAACTGGCCTGGCTTGTTGCCTGCANGTGTGAATGCGGTGGTGGATGCGTGTGATCAGACTCGCGCCAAGACTGTCATGGCTGCATGGGCGTTGGAAACAGCTTGCATCTACGTTGCGGTTGGTGCGGCTGGTGGCAAACGGCAGGCCCACTTGGTTGCAGTTGAAGACATTGCCACCGTGACGCACGACCCGCTGTTATCCAAGCTTCGGTATGCCTTGCGAAAAGAGCATGGCGCAGCACGCGATGGAAAGAAGATAGGCATCACCGGCGTCTTCAGCCGTGAAGCCGTGGCCCCCCCTGATGCATCCTGCGGCTTGATCGGCGATGGAACTTTGAATTGTCACGGTTTTGGATCTGTGGTGACCGTGACAGCGACGTTTGGTCAATGTGCAGCAGGTGTTATTTTGAATAAATTGGCAGCAGCGGGCTAAGACTGGCTGGAAAAATGTTTATAATTTAAGGCTTGTAGCAATTAACGTTGCTTGAAAGATTGGGATGTTAGCTCAGCTGGTAGAGCAGCGGACTTTTAATCCGTTTGTCGTGGGTTCGATCCCCGCACATCCCACCAAANACAAGAGCCTGCTCATCATTGAGCAGGCTCTTTTTTTTTTGATGCTCTCAGTAGTTGAGTAGACCGCGGTACAACATGTAGGCCGCCAGCAAGTAGAGTACGCTGGCAAATATTTTTTTCAAACGTTTGACAGGCAATTTGTGCGCTGCGGCTGCACCCAAAGGTGCGGTGGTGACGCTGCAGGTGGCGATCACCANCAGGCCAGGTAGCCAGATGTATCCGATTGAATAAGGTGGCAAATTAGCGACATGGCTGCCGCTGACGGCATAGCCCAAAGCGTTAGAGATAGCAATCGGAAACCCCAAGGCTGCTGAGGTTGCAACAGCATTGTGGATGGCCACATTGCACCATGCCAAGAAGGGCACACTGATGAAGCCGCCACCAGCGCCCACCAGCCCTGACATAAAACCAATCACGCTGCCAGCGCCAAGCAAACCCGCCTGGCCTGGAAGTTGCCGGGTGGCGGCTGGCTTTTTATCCAAAAACATTTGTGTGGCAGAAAAACCAACAAACAGCGCGAACAGCAAGGCCAGCGATGAACCTTTTAGAACGGTAAAGACCCCCATGCTGGCAACAACCGCTCCGAGAACAATCCCCGGAGCCAGGGCTTTGACCACGTCCCAACGTACAGCGCCGCGTTGGTGGTGCGCACGCACACTTGAGATGGATGTGAACACAATGGTGGCCATGGAGGTGGCAATGGCCATCTTCACAGCCAGTTCACTGTTGACATTTCTGGCGGACAAAATGGCGGTGATGAAGGGCACCATGACCATGCCGCCACCAATGCCCAGTAACCCTGCCAAAAAACCCGAACACAAGCCCAAGGCAACAAGTTCAAGGATCACTGAAAAGTCAAAAGGCATAGGCAGGAAGAAGAGTGAAGATGTCTGCGCACGCCACCAGACCGGCATCCTGAACCGGAGTTCAGGTGGGCGAGGTCAGTGAATGTTTTGGGTTCATCTAACGCGAGATGATCACGCCAACATCACAATATTCCAAGCCCTGGCTCTATGAGCATTGGTTCAAGGAAATATAAAGCCCAGTGAGCGCGGCAGACGTTAAAGATTGTAGACGTGTAAGCAGAGCGTTTAGCGTGCGATTTGCACGTAAATTTCGTTTATCTTGATCATGCCAAGTTCCATTCTGGCCTTTTCCTCGACCATTTCTAGACCTTCCTTAAGGTCGCGCACCTCGGCTGCCAGTTGGTCGTTGGCAAATTGAGTCTGTTCGTTGCGCTGAGCCTGATCTGCCAGTTGTGAACGCAAATGAGCCACTTGCGCCACACTGCCGCGTCCAAACCACAACTGCCCGTGAAGGATTACAAGCAGTGCAATCAGAGCAAGGGGAACAGCGCGGTGGCTCATGAAGACGGCTAGCGCAGGTTGTAGAACGCCGCGCGCCCTGGGTAGGTGGCAATGTCACCCAGGTCTTCTTCAATGCGCAGCAGCTGGTTGTATTTGGCCATGCGGTCACTGCGGCTCAAAGACCCTGTCTTGATTTGACCCGCGTTGGTGCCCACAGCAATGTCGGCGATGGTGCTGTCTTCGGTTTCACCAGAGCGGTGGCTGATGACGGCGGTGTAGCCGGCACGCTTGGCCATCTCAATGCAGGCGAAGGTTTCCGTGAGCGTGCCGATCTGGTTGATCTTGATCAGGATCGAATTGGCAATGCCCTTGTCGATGCCTTCCTTGAAGATTTTGGTGTTGGTGACAAACAGGTCGTCGCCGACGATTTGCACCTGCTTGCCCAGGCGATCAGTCAGGATTTTCCAGCCGTCCCAGTCGCCTTCGGCCATGCCGTCTTCGATGCTGATGATGGGGTATTTGTCAACCCAGGTGGCCAGCACGTCCGTCCACTGCTGGGCATCAAGCACCAGGCCTTCGCCGCTCAGGTGGTATTTGCCGTCTTTAAAGAACTCGCTGGCGGCGCAGTCCAGACCAATGGCGATGTGTTCACCTGCCACAAAACCGGCTTTGTCAATGGCTTGCAGAATCAACTGGATCGCGGCTTCATGGTTTTCCACGCTGGGGGTGAAGCCGCCTTCATCACCCACTGCGGTGCTCATGCCGCGCTCGTCGATGATTTTTTTCAACGCGTGGAAGGTCTCAGCGCCGTAGCGCAGCGCTTCGCGAAAGCTCGGCGCACCCACCGGGATGATCATGAACTCTTGCAGGTCCAGGCTGTTGTTGGCGTGCGCGCCGCCGTTGATGACGTTCATCATCGGCACGGGCAACTGCATGCCACCCATGCCGCCAAAATAGCGGTACAGCGGCAAGCCCGATTCTTCAGCGGCGGCGCGAGCCACCGCCATGGACACGGCCAGCATGGCGTTAGCACCCAGTCGGCTTTTGTTCTCGGTGCCGTCCAGATCGATCAGCGTCTTGTCCAGAAAAGCTTGCTCGGAGGCGTCCAAGCCCAGCACCGCTTCGGAAATCTCGGTNTTGATGTGCTCAACGGCTTTCAAAACACCTTTGCCCAGGTAGCGGGTTTTGTCGCCGTCACGTAATTCAATGGCCTCACGGCTACCCGTAGATGCGCCGCTGGGCACGGCTGCACGACCCATGGTGCCGCTTTCCAGCAGCACGTCACATTCCACGGTGGGGTTGCCGCGGGAGTCCAGAATTTCACGACCGACGATATCTACGATTGCACTCATGTTTATCTTTCAAAAAAAATACAAAATCAAAAACGACAGAAATCAAACTTCGAGCCGTTAACCAAGAGCCGTTAACCAAGAGCCAAGAGCCAAGGGGCATCATGCACGGCTTTAGTTGAAATTATTCTCCAGGAAAGGCGTTTTTTTTGTTACGTCATCCAGTGCTAGCAGGGTTTCCAACAGGGCTTTCATGTGTTTCAGGGGAACCGCATTGGGGCCATCGCTCATGGCTTTGGCAGGGTCGGGGTGGGTTTCCATGAACAGGCCAGCCACACCCACAGCCACCGCAGCGCGGGCCAGTACCGGCACCATCTCACGTTGACCACCACTGCTGGTGCCTTGGCCACCGGGCAGCTGCACGGAGTGGGTNGCATCAAACACCACCGGAGCACCGGTGTCACGCATGATGGCCAGCGAGCGCATGTCGCTGACCAGGTTGTTGTAACCAAAGCTGNCACCACGCTCGCAAGCCATAAAGTTGTCTTCAGATAGGCCTTTTTCATGGGCTGCAGCACGTGCCTTGTCGATGACATTTTTCATGTCACCAGGCGCCAAAAACTGACCTTTTTTGATGTTGACCGGTTTGCCCGATTGCGCTACGGCGCGGATGAAATCGGTTTGGCGGCACAAAAAAGCCGGTGTCTGCAACACGTCCACCACCGAGGCCACTTGCGCTATTTGATCCTCTGNGTGGATGTCGGTCAGGATGGGCAGACCCAATTCACGTTTGACTTTGGCCAGAATCTCCAGGCCTTTGTCAATGCCGGGACCTCTGAAGGTGTTGCCGCTGGAGCGGTTGGCCTTGTCAAAACTGCTTTTGAAAATAAACGGGATGCCCAGGCTTTGGGTGATCTCTTTCAGGGTTCCCGCGGTGTCCATTTGTAATTGCTCGGACTCAATCACGCAGGGCCCGGCAATCAGGAAAAACGGGCGCTGCAGCCCAATCTCAAAACCGCACAGCTTCATCANGCCACCGCCTTCAGGGTTGCGGCTGGTTTTTGATGCTCCAGCGCGGCGCGAATGAACGCGTTGAACAAGGGGTGACCAGCCCAGGGCGTTGATTTGAATTCAGGGTGAAACTGCACCCCAACAAACCAGGGGTGAACATCCTGCGGCAATTCGACAATTTCGGTCAGATGNTCACGCTGCGTCAGGGCAGAAATGATCAAACCCGCTTTGCGAAGCGTGTCCAGATAATGGACATTGGCTTCATACCGGTGGCGATGGCGTTCGGTGACCACGTCACCATAAATTTTGTGCGCCAACGTACCTTTGGTGACATCAGAGCTTTGCGCGCCCAAACGCATGGTGCCGCCCAGGTCAGAGGCCTNGTTGCGGGTTTTGATGGTGCCGTCTTCGTCTTTCCACTCGGTGATCAGGGCAATCACCGGGCTAGGTGTGCCCAGGTCAAACTCGGTGCTGTTGGCATTTTTAAGGCCAGCCACATGGCGGGCAAATTCAATTGTGGCCACCTGCATACCAAGGCAAATGCCNAGGTAGGGGATATTGTTTTCACGGGCGAACTGAGCCGCGCAAATTTTCCCTTCCACACCGCGAATGCCAAAACCACCAGGCACCAGCACGGCATCAAATTTAGCTAACTGAGCCACGTTGTCGGAGGTGATGGTCTCAGAATCTATATAACTGATTTTGACGCGCACATGGTTTTTCATGCCGGCGTGGCGCAAAGCTTCGTTGAGGGACTTGTAGCTGTCGCTCAGCTCCACATACTTGCCCACCATGACAATGTTGACATCGCCTTGTGGATGTGCAGTTTCATAAACCAGGTCATCCCAGCGTTTCAGATTCGCGGGTGGGGTGTTCAGGCGCAGCTTGTCACAAATCAGGCCGTCAAGGCCTTGCTCGTGCAACATGCGCGGCACTTTGTAAATGGTGTCCACGTCCCACATCGAGATCACGCCCCACAAAGGCACGTTGGAGAAGAGCGAAATTTTTTGCCGTTCTTCTTCAGGAATTGGACGGTCGGCACGGCACAACAGGGCATCGGCCTGAATGCCGATTTCGCGCAGTTGCTTGGCGGTGTGCTGGGTTGGTTTGGTTTTGAGTTCACCGGCGGCCGCAATCCAGGGCACGTAACTCAAATGCACAAAGGCGCTGTTGTTAGAGCCCAGTTGCAGGCTTANTTGGCGCACGGCCTCCAAAAATGGCAGCGATTCAATGTCACCCACCGTGCCGCCAATTTCAACGATCGCCACATCGACGGCATCGGCCGTACCAAAACCAGCGCCGCGTTTGATAAAGTCTTGAATTTCATTGGTGACGTGCGGAATGACCTGCACCGTTTTGCCTAAATAGTCACCACGGCGTTCTTTTTCGAGCACGCTTTTGTAAATTTGACCGGTGGTGAAATTGTTGGCCTTTTTCATGCGCGTTTCAATGAAACGCTCGTAGTGACCCAAGTCGAGGTCAGTTTCTGCGCCGTCGTCGGTCACAAACACCTCACCGTGCTGGAACGGAGACATGGTGCCNGGATCTACATTCAGATAGGGATCGAGCTTGATCAAAGTGACTTTGAGGCCGCGCGATTCCAGAATTGCGGCGAGAGAGGCGGAGGCGATTCCCTTGCCCAGGGAAGACACTACACCGCCGGTGACGAAGACAAATTTGGTCATGTCAAAGTGAGCTTGCACGCTCAGGGAGCTGGTAAAGAGCAATTATAGGGGCGGTGCATGGCGGAAGTAGCCTCTGGTTTCGGGCTCTGTTACATTGCGGCGCATGAAAGATTTAGCTGGAAAACACATTGTTCTGGGCCTAAGCGGCGGCATTGCCTGTTACAAGTCGGCCGAGTTGTGCCGCTTGCTCATCAAGGCCGGTGCCAGCGTTCAGGTGGTGATGAGTGCGGCGGCCGAGCAGTTCATGACCCCCGTGACCATGCAGGCGCTGAGTCAGCACCCGGTCTACGGCTCGCAGTGGGATGCTCGTGTGGCCAACAACATGGCTCATATTCAGCTGACGCGCCAGGCAGACATGTGCCTGGTGGCCCCGGCCAGTGCGGATTTCATGGCCAAACTGGCGCATGGCCAGGCCGATGATTTGCTCAGTTTGCTGTGCCTGGCGCGCCCCATGGAACGCGTGCCCTTGCTGATAGCGCCGGCCATGAACCTGGAGATGTGGCGCCACCCCGCCACGCAACGCAACGCAGCGCAAGTGACCAGCGATGGAGCCCAGCTGCTGGGTGTCGGGTGCGGTGACCAGGCTTGCGGTGAAACCGGCGATGGTCGCATGCTTGAGCCGATGGAAATTCTGGACGAAGTGCTTGCATTTTTTCAGCCCAAACTGCTGCGTGGCCAACAGGTNCTGGTCACCGCCGGNCCGACCTTTGAGGCCATCGACCCGGTGCGTGGCATCACCAATTTGTCCAGCGGCAAGATGGGTTTTGCCATAGCCCGTGCGGCACGTGAGGCGGGTGCAGAGGTGACCCTGGTGGCGGGCCCAGTGAGCTTGCCGACGCCGCACGGTGTCACACGTGTGGATGTAAAGTCTGCATTAAATATGCTTGAAGCCGTTGAAAATAAAGCGCAAACAGCTGCTATATTTATAGCAACTTCGGCGGTCGCAGATTGGCGACCGGCATCTGCGGCAGATCGCAAAATCAAAAAAGACGGCACGGGTCAAGCGCCGGTTTTGCACTTTGTTGAAAACCCTGACATTCTGGCCACCCTGGCGCAATCCGAGCGCGGCAAAAGCCGAGCGCTGTACTGCGTAGGGTTTGCCGCCGAGAGCCATGACTTGCTGGCCAACGCCCAGGCCAAGCGGATTCGCAAAGGCGTACCCCTGCTGGTGGGCAACATTGGTCCGGATACTTTTGGGCAGGACGACAACGCCTTGTTGTTGCTGGATGAGTCGGGTTCGCGTGAATTGTCACGCGACACCAAGCTCTCGCTTGCTCGTAAATTGATAGCTGATATCGCCCTTAGGATAGGGGCTGGAGATAAAAAATGATGAAAATTGATGTCAAGGTCATGGACCCGCGCATGGCCGATCAATTGCCAAGCTATGCCACACCGGGCAGTGCGGGTCTGGACTTGCGCGCTTGCCTGGACGCGCCTTTGACGCTGCAGGCCAACGCCTGGCAACTGGTGCCCACCGGCATTGCCATTTACCTCCAGAACCCCGGGTTTGCNGCGATGATCTTGCCGCGCTCTGGCCTGGGCCACAAGCACGGCATTGTGCTGGGCAATTTGGTGGGCCTGATTGACAGCGACTACCAGGGCCAGTTGATGGTGAGTGCCTGGAACCGCAGCGACGTGCCGTTCACGATTGAGCCGATGGAACGCATTGCCCAGCTGGTGATCGTGCCGGTGGTGCAGGCGCAGTTCAANNTGGTNACCGACTTCCCNGCCAGTGTGCGTGGCGAGGGNGGGTACGGCTCTACTGGCAAGGCTTGAGCCGGTTGCCTGAAAAAACTTATTGAAGCAAGTCGCTGCCCGCAGCCATGCTGTGCAGAGGCGTGATTTTGAAAAAACCAGTGCCAGCGCTGCCACAGCCAATTTCTGCCTCGGTGGCTTCGCGTACTGCACGCACTTGCACGGTTAAATTCAGCGCAATCCCGGCCAGCGGATGGTTGCCATCCAGCACCACGTGCTCGGGGTAGATGTCGGTCACGGTGTAGAGCGCGTCTTGCGGCATGTCCGGGTTGCAACCCGCCGGCAGGGCCACGCCTTCAAACGTCATGCCCTCTTCAAGTTCTGGCGGGAACACCGCACGCGGCTCCAGAAAAATAAGCTGATCGTTGAAGTCGCCAAACCCCTGCTCGGGTTCGATGTGCAAATTGATTGTGGCTCCGGTTTTGTAGCCCCGCAAAGCGGCTTCAATCACGTCAAAGAGGTCATCGCCCCCCACCAAAAATTCCACCGGCTCATCGAGCACATCCAAAACTTCGCCCAAAGTGTCTTTGAGCGTCCAGGTTAAAGCGACCACGCATTGTTGAGTAATTTCCATCTCATAATTGTCGCAGACACACCTTCATAAAGTACCAGACCATGGATATCACCCAAGCGCTGCCCTTGCTGGGCGGCCTGAGCCCGCAACAGTTCATGAAGCGCCACTGGCAGAAAAAGCCGCTTCTGGTGCGCCAGGCCATCCCTAACTTCAAACCCTTGTTGGCTCGAAGCGAGTTGTTTGAATTGGCAGCCAACGAAGACGCGCAAGCCCGTCTGGTTGTTCAGGAGTCGGGCGCAGCTTGGCACTTNAAACACGGGCCGTTCCCGCGCCGTACGCTGCCGCCGCTCAAACAACCCGGCTGGACGGTTCTGCTGCAGGGGGTGGATTTGCACCATGATGCGGTGCATGCGTTGATGAACCGTTTTCGTTTTGTGCCGGATGCCCGGCTGGATGACTTGATGATCAGTTACGCCAC
>Ga0051980_10001827_pt1 | contig 16141 bp, 17 predicted proteins | sample CryGey13umfilter_2_FD_55014 | JGI IMG/M metagenome (GOLD analysis project Ga0051980, IMG submission 55014) | Groundwater microbial communities from aquifer in Utah, USA - Crystal Geyser 4/9/14 3 um filter | ecosystem: Environmental > Aquatic > Deep subsurface > Groundwater | place: USA: Utah...
GAAGACGAAACACCCGATGATCCTACTGATCAAGAACCAAAAGATGATCAGAAAAAAACGGACGGCAAAGTGAGCACCCCTTCTAAAAAATAATTTTTAACCCATGGAGATTACAGAAATCATCAAGCTTTTACAGGATTACGGCGTGACTCTCACGCTGGTTGCCATCGTGCTGTTTTTCGCTTTTGCTTTCGGGCAAACGGGTCTCAAGTACCTGCAAGAAAAACTCAAACCCAACGAGGTGACCGATCCGCGAAGCCATGCTTTTTTCTCCACTTCGGAGAGACTGATCAACTACCACATCCCTCGCATGCGGATTTCCAATGATCCCGCTCGAAACACTTTGTTTCGGGACATGCTGGTTAAAAAAATCGGAGCGTGGAGAAACTCCATGCTTGATTTTGTGGCTCGTGATTTTTCTCCGCTGAAAACCTTTGAGATTAAAGACCTTTTTGCCAAGACTCTGCACGAGATTATCAAAGGCTATGAATCGGAGTGGAAGCTTTTGGGTGTTCCCGATCCTGTTATTTCCAAGTTTGCCGAATGGCACTCTCCTCGAGTTGAAGGTTTAAGCAGTTCCGCCACCAGCGTGTTTGACGGCAAGTCTTTCACGACTCCCGCCGAAATGCTCAACGCTACGCTTTGCCTTCAAAACGCTTTGCTCGTAGAAACCATTATTGATGCGGAGCGAACGCTTGGAGGTCTTAATGGCGAGCTTTCGGGGCTGACTTATCAAGGTTTAACTCTTCAATAATTATGTCATATATCAGAAACGAAATTATCACAGGCAATGGAACATCAACTTTATTCACGCTCAGTGAAAAATTTTGCAATGGTACATGTCGTATTACTTATAATGATGAGATTTTTTCTGAATATCGGGAAGTAATTTGGAACAGAATTCTTTTTGATTTTATTCCGTCAGTGACTGATATCATAAAAGTTTCTTATTATACCCAAAACGAGCAAAAGAGATTAAATGCCATTCGTTATGCCACACCAAGACAAGTTAAATTAGTTTCTCGTGTGGCAAATATTGTTTCCGTAGATGATTTAACGATAGAAAAACTTATTCGAGAAGCAGAGCAAATAATTGATGGGTACTGTGGTTTTTGGAAAAAAAATGATTCCTCTCAAAAACTTTTATTTCCCCGTTTGGAGGATGAAGGTCTTGATAAAAACTATTCAGCGATTCCTCGGGAAATAACCGATGCAATGCTAAGTTTGGTCGAACAGTTGTTTTTGCAAGGAGCACCGACGTTGGAAAGTGAAGTGACCGAGGAACGAATCGGCGACTACAGCTACAAAAAGACTTCGGTACAAACAGATCTTATTCCCGAAAAAGTCCGACTTCTGCTTCGCGGATTTCGCAAGCTGACGGGCAAAGTAAATATTAAAACCGAATAATCATGGCATTTAAAGATTTGCTCTCACAGTCGGCAATCATCAAAGAACACACCGAAAACAATAGTATAGGGACAGAGAATCTTTTCTGAGTTAAGATCAAACTGAGGAAAGAGCATTGGAGGGGAGCAGCAACCAACATATCACCATCCTTTTTGCAAGAAAAGGTTAGTGTGACACCAACATAAAACGCTTCCTTCCGATGTATCTCCCTATAGGGTCTATTAATGGGTTTCGCTGTATTTGTTATTCAAATATCATGTGCCAATAACCAACTATGCTACTCTGTGGAGATATCTCGAACCTTAGCTATTTTTTAACCAAAATAATATGGTTACAGCCGTAGGCATCGATGTTGGCAAAAAACTTTGCCAGGTCGCCATTCGTCGTCAAACCGGTGAATATATCGAACAATCCTTTGAGAATAGTCGTCAAGGATTAAAGAAATGCGTTAAATTCTTTGGCACGAGAGGTGTCTCCAAAGAAACACCTCTCGTGATGGAGTCAACAGGTGGATACCACCTGTTGTTCGCAATGACTTTGAAAGACACATACCAATATGGCAGCGTAAAAGTCATCAATGGCATATTAACAAAAAAATATGCCGGTGCAAATATCAGAAAGATAAAAACTGACTCGGTGGATGCAAAAATACTGGCGGATATTGGCGAGCGGGAGGAGTTAATGCCTTTTGAGAAAGACGAAGAGGAATTATTGCAAAAGAAGCGTATTACGCTTTTGAAAAAGCTGGAACATCTAAGACAGCAGCTAACCACAAGCATTAACAGTCTTGAAGAAACATCAAAGTCACTGGGTTTATCTTCCGAAACCGAAACAAGATCAAGGCTAATTTTGGTTGCGATTAATACCGAAATCAAAGCTCTTTTAATAGAAATATCGGAAGCGGAAAAAAGCGACTTAGTTGATACAATGATCCTACTTCCGGGTGTATCACGCAGCGCTATTTCGGTTGTGCTTGGCCTTTTGGGCAAACGCAAATTTGCATCCAGAAATCAACTGGTGGCATTTACCGGTCTGGACCTGACAATTCGGGAAAGTGGTATTAGCATTCACGGCAAAAGGCATCTCTCGAAGCGAGGTGATCCATTTTTGAGGAAAAAACTTTTTCAAATAGCCTGGGCCTTAAAAATGCACAACCCAGAATATCAAAAATACTACGAAAAAAAACGAGAAGAAGGACATCACTACTATACTTGCTTAATTGCAGTCGCAAGGAAATTCCTGAAGCATATGTATGGCATCCAACGGTCATTAGAGCATGATTGACTTATGGAGCAAGCTTATGAGTTTGACGGTTTTCCTATAATGGGATGTTGGAGGCGTGGTCAAAAAAGTGTGGACGGTGAAATACGCCGATTTGCCAGCAAGGCTCAAAGCCAATCGTGGAACGGAAAAAGTCGGAGTGGAAAATCTTGAGAAATATATTCGTGGAGAGTTCACGCTCTATCTCGAAGCGGGCGTGGAAATTACCGAGAAGATGAGAGCCGAAGTCTACGGCAAGGATTATGAAATCACATTTGTTTCCGCTGTCAGAGACAAAGACTCGATTCATCATCTCGAATTACAACTTAAATCTACTTCTTAAATGGCAATCCAAGTCACAGGTTTAAATCGGGTTATTACCGCTCTTGCAAAAGGCGTTGAAAAGTATGTGAAGCGTACGGAGTCAGCCACGATGAAGGCGGGACTCAAAGCGGAATACTTTGCCAAAAAGAATACGCCCGTTGATACAGGAAACTTGCGATCCAGCATTAACACTCAACTTGTTGCCAAGAAAACTGATCGCACTGAAGCCGTTGTCGGCACAAACGTTGAGTACGCTCCCTTCGTGGAGTTTGGCACTCGCGAGATGAAGCCTCGCTCAATGTTCCGCAAAGTGATCGACGAAAACGGTCAGGAAGTCTGGAAAACATTTAACCAAGCACTCAAATGAACTTAAAAACCGCCATCTACGAACATCTCAAAAACGATCCTCAAATCGCGGGAATCGTTGCTGGTCGAATTTATCGTTCACTCAGCCCCCAAGGGTCGGAGTTTCCATTCATCACGTATCAGCGGATCACCAGCACCAATAAAAACGATATCGACTTTATCACCGAACGCTTTCAGTTTGACCTCGTCGGAAAAATTGAGGACGAAGACGAACTGGAAACACTCAAGGAGGTCGTGATCGACTGCCTGAACCGTTTCAAGGGAGATCTCGGCGGAACAGGCTTCAAAGTGAAATCCGTGTGGCTCGAGATTGTAGCCGATGACTTTAACGAGGATCACTCGGCACGGCGGATTATATTGGATTTTCGCTTCGCGTACTTACGCAACCAAATTTAATTATTTTTTAATTTTTACACCATGTCTCAAACCAATCTTCAAAAATCAGAGGCACTGCGCTACGGTTCAGTTACTCTCTCAATCGGCGACGACTTTAGCTCGCTCGTTAATATCGGGGCAATCCGCAACATGAGCTTTGAACACAAAGCCGAAAATATCGAAGTCACATTCGATAATGTCCCCTCAATCAAAAAGTTTAAAAACGGACGAAAAGCTTCGTTTGTTTTTGATCTTGCGGAAATTGACCTCACTACCTTTGCAACAACCGATGCGGGGCTGGTGGTACAAACAAATATTGCGGGAACTTCCGTAAATATTACCAATGAAGCCATTACGCTTGATGGCGTATCGGGAAAATCTTTCGCTCACAAAAACGGCAACGGCACTTTACCTTCCAGTATCGTGGTTACTGACTCGGGAGCGACTCCTTATGCGGAAAATACCGACTACACCATTCAACTCGGAGCAGACGGATATGCTCGCATTGCCCGAATCGAGGGTGGTGGAATCGCTGACGGCGAGGAAGTATTGGTTGATTACACCTACACGCCGAATGTGAGCAAAAAAATGACATTCAATACAGGCGGAACGAAAGCCTACAAAGTCGCTCGGATCGTGAACATAAACAATGACGGCAAAGAGTTCCGCATCGATCTCGAAAACGTCACCAACATCAAACCGCTCACCACGCCTTTTCAGGCTGATGACTCCGATGACATCATGACTTGTTCCATGGAACTTGAGGGATCGGTCAAAGAAGTTGTCGATGAGCAAAGTATTTCTTAATTTAATATTTTCCTATGAGCAGAGTATTTGATGCGGATTCGGATGCACTCCTTTCCGAAAAAGATATCTTCAAGATCGGCGGTAAGGAATACCGCGTTCCTGATATCAAAATGAAGACCATGCTGGAGTTTGAAAAGCTCGAGCAGTCTAATGAGAGCAAATTTGCCACCATCGTGGAGCAGATTTTTCTCGTTCTCAAAGATGAGAACAATATCAGTAAAAAAGAGATCGAAAGCTGGGGATTTAAAACCTGTCTTGCTTTTATCATGTGGCTTTTTGAGCCATTGCAGGAGCTGGGTTTAAAAAAAAGTCTACAGGCGGAGAACTCAAAAAAATCCGCTTAGGGGAAATGTTTGCTCAGATGATCAGATACTACAACGGCGGGTTTGATCACTGGAAGCTCCTCCGCCTGACCTACCGCCAATTTCTCATGTACTACACCTGCCTTATGCGCATGCTCGAAATCGAGAAAGGCAAAAAGCCGCCCGAGACCAAAGAGCCGACAAGTGTAATGCAGGACATCAAAAATATTTTTAACCCTAAAAGCTAAATGGCATTCGGAATGACCAACATTGTCGGAGAGCTGGGAATCAAGATCACGGGCTATACTGCCGAACTTTCTTCCTCGCTCAAAAACGCAACGGGTGAACTCAAAGGGTTCAGTCGGAGTGCTGAGCTGACTTCAAAGGTCTCTCATGCGGCTTTTATGGGTTTGGCCGCCGCTGCGGCAGCAGTAGCCGCAGGATTAGCAATCTCGGTCAATAATGCGATTGAGTTTGAAAAAGGAATGGCAAATGTATCCACGCTATTAGATACCAATACCGAAAACATGAAAGAGATGGGTGATGCCGTTTTGGGAATTTCCAAACGCACGCCCGTGCTGACCTCCGACCTTACTTCTGCTCTCTACGATATACGGAGTGCGGGCGTGTCTGCCGCTGATGCGATGACAGTCTTGGAAAAATCCGCTCAACTTGGAGTAGCAGGACTGGGATCAACCTCTGAGTCGGTGGATTTGGTCACTTCTTCTTTGAATGCTTTCAAACTGGAGGGAGAAGAAGCCGAAAAAGTGTACGGTTACATCTTCAATGCGGTTAAATACGGAAAAACAACCATTACCGAGCTGGCACAAGGGTTCGGTGCGGTAGCGGGAACGGTGGCGAGTGCCAACATTGAATTGCCCGAATATTTGAGTGCCGTGGCGGCTCTAACTACGACGGGTATGCCAGCGGCTCAGGCTCATACTCAAATCAAGGCGGCTATTGCGGGTGTGACGCGTGACAGCAAAGAACTGAACGCGGTCTTGAGTAAACTCGGAGCTAAAACATTCAAGGAACTGATCCAAAAAGAAGGCGGAATGGTTAACGCTTTCAAGGCAATTACTGAGCAGGTAGAGGGCAATGACGCGGCTATCTTGAAGCTTTTCGGATCAACGGAAGCTTACAACGCCGTAGTGCAACTTTCAGGAGATCTGAACGAAGCTTTTACCGATACACTGGCGGGGATGGAAGACGGAACACTCAATCTCTCAGCTGCTTTTGAAAAACAAAAAGCCACGACTTCGGCTCAATTTCAACTGCTTAAAAATAATTTCAACGCACTCAGTGTACAAGTAGGTTCGGCTTTACTTCCTGCGGTCAACAAGGTGCTGGGAGCGGTGGTGCAGTTTATCGACAAAATCCCCGAACTGGTAAATCAGCTCAAAGATTGGGTTGCAAATAACGACTGGGTGCAAGGAGCGTTAGTCGCACTTGGCTCGATTTTGACAGGCTTGGCAATTGCCGTGATTCCTTCTTTGGTTGTTTCTTTGGGAAGCTTGATTGCTACCGTTGCGGTGGCGGCCGCTCCTTTTATCGCCATCGGGGCGATTATTACTGGTATTTATGTGGCGTTCAAAAACTGGGATACCATTGTGGAATTCGTCAAAGGCGTATGGGATAAGGTGGTGGAATTTACCATGAAAGCATGGGAATTTTTGAAGCCTTACATCGAAACCGCACTTCGGGTTGTAATTGGCGTGATGACGGGCGGACTTTCCGAACTCGTGATTTTAACTGTGCAGAACTGGGACAAGATCAAACAGGCCGTCTCCGCATTTTGGGAGTGGATCAAGCCGTACTTGGAAATTGCCGTGCGTGCGGCTTTTGCGGTGATTACTTTCGGAATGAGCGAACTTCTCATTTATACCGTACAAAATTGGGATGCCATCAAAGCCAAAACCATCGAAACATGGAATGCAGTCAAAGATTTTTCCGAGAAGGTTTGGAATGGAATCGTCGGCTTTTTCGACGGCATTTGGACGTCTATAAAAAAGACTTTTAGCGCGGGACTTGATGCGGTGAGCAAAGCTTGGACAACTACATGGGACAGTATCAAAACTTTTACGAGTAATACATGGAACGCCATCAAAGAAATGGTAACGGGCGGGATTGAGACCGTGGCGAATCTTTTTTATGGAGGTGTGAGTATTATCGGAAATGCGTGGCGTTCGATTTGGGATAACCTCGTGAACATTCTCGATAACATTTTCGGGAAAGTCAGAAGTATGGTTGATAGCGTGATTTCATGGGTTCAACGAGCCATCGACAAGATCAATATTTTCAAAAGCGAACAGGCTTCGGTTGGAGCTGGCGGAAGCTGGTCGGTCGGAGGTTTTACTTTTGGAAATAAAAGCCAAATTGCAGGTGTGGTGCATGGCGGTGAATGGGTTGCTCCCGCATGGATGGTCGATAAATACGCAGGAGTAATTGCTCAGCTTGAAGGCGTGCGTACCCGAGGATATTCTCAAGGCGGACTGGTTGGAGGAGCTACCACACACAATAATCAACGCACCGTTCATCAAACTATCACTCAAAATATTCGAGATGGTGTGGATTTTTCTATTGCCGCCCGCGAACTGGCATGGCGTGCAAGATTTGCTTAATTTAATTTTTTTATGCTCGGAATAACTTATCACTACAACGGAATTTCTCTCAACGACCTCACTCGTGACGCACTGTCTGGTGAGATTTTTGAGAGTGAGTCCGATCGCGCAAACGGCTGTCTGATCAGTCTGATAGAAACGCCGAGCGGGTTTCATTCTCCCGAGCTTCGGCATTCCGAAGAATCCCGCCAAGGGCAACATGGAATCCTCGACTACGACACTTTCGTGGGCAAGCGTGCCATTGTTTTTACTGGTCAAATTATCGCTCCCGATCGAGCAAAAATGGTGCAATTGATTGATAAATTTCAAAAAGCATTCACAACCAGTGCCGTACCAAACAAAGACGACGGCTACCGCGAACTGCAATTTACCGAGGAAGATGGCATTGCCAAAAAAGTCTTTGCCAAAGTAGAGCAAATGCCCGAGTACGCCGAGGAGCTGGGGTTTCCGTTCGTGCGCAATTTTATGGTGTCTCTGAAATGCAAAGAACCTCGCAAGCTTTCACAAGAAATCAACACCGCACCCGAGATCAAATCAGATGTGCTGGGCGCACAAATCAAACTTCCAACCAAACTCCCGCTGAATACTGGCTGGGATTATGTGTACAAAAAAACGCTGGAAAATAAGGGAAACTTTGCCGCTTCTCCGAAAATTACCGTTTACGCTCCTTGCATAAATCCGAAAATTCTTAACCGAACCTACGGCGTTTTTATGCAGTTTATCTGCACTCTTGCAGATTCGGACAAGTTGGAAATTGACGTGCTGGAAGGCACTGCGACAATCACTCGCTCAGATGGTTCAACCGAAGACGCACTTCTCGTGCTGACTAATGAGAGCGAGTTTTTCTATTTACTTACGGGAGAAAACGAAGTTGTTTTTCTTGAAGAAAGCGGAGTTCCTCCCGTCAATAACACATCTTATTCCCGACTGGAATGGTCGGATACTTGGCTTTAATTTTAAAAAATTATGTACTCAATCAACATCTTAAATCGTGAAAACACGGCATTCAGCAAAATTCTTGATCCGCAGGACTTGAGTTTCAAACTGACGCTGGGCGGGAAAGATACGGCAAAGTTTATGCTGCCACTTTCTCACCCTCGAGCCGAAAAAGAGAACCTTAAAAAGCATAACCGCATTGAGATTTATCGGGTGAATCCAAAAGATCGCACCGATGTTCGTAAGGTGTGGGTTGGATACATTGAAGCCGTTCGAATCGTAGACGACAATCATCTCGAAGTCGGTTGCAACGGACTTTTGCAGCTCTTTGAAAAGCGTTCTGTTTCTCGCAGTTTTACCAATTGGGAGGGGGGGTGCGGCGGTTTTTGAACTTCTTAATGCCAAAGTCAACGCTGAAGATGACACCTTCATTTCCGAAGGCGTGACCGATGTGACTCGAATTTTCTCGCACGATTTTGCCGATATGCAGGCTCTTAACTCATGGGAAAAAATTGCGGAAGCCACTGGTGGCGAGTTGCAAGTGGATACGAATTTTCGCTTACACTTCAAGAACCAAATCGGAGAGGGTCGCACCTCAAAGGTAATTTTTCGCTTTATTCGTAATCTGCAAAATGCCAACTCAATCGACAATTTTACCCTTCTTGAAGAAGGCAAAGAGCTGTTTAACCGTATCATCTGCTACGGGAAAAACCGAGTTGTGACTTCAGTCAAAGAAGATGCTGCTTCAATTGCCGAGTTCGGACTATTGGAAAAAGTCCGTCATTACACACAGATTGAAGACCAAGACACACTTGATGAAGTTGCTCAGGAGATGCTGGATTTTCACAAGCCCGTCAAAGTGATTCCAACCATTGAGCCGAACAAGTCCAAGATTGATCTTTTTGAGTATGGCGTTGGAGATCGGGTGCGAGTCATTATCAAACATGCTCTTCTTGAATTTGATCAAATTCATCGCATTTTGGAGATCAATATTTCGGTCGGTCGAAACAACGAGGAAAATATCAAAATCAAGATTGCGGAAATTGGCACAAAGGCAATCAAAAGTGACGAAGAACAGCTCGCCGAACTCACGCAACGCGTTGAGGATTTAGAATCTTAACTTTTTTACTATGGCAAACAGAGTTTCCTATCTCAATTCAAAAAACACTTTCTGGCAGGATATCGANCTGAAGAATGTTGAACGCGATTTTTTNACTGATGGAGTCGTGGATTTTAATAAAGACGCACCTTCTCCCTCTGCGGTCGGATCGGATTTGCAAGTTTTGGCACAAGACACACCCGATAAAACCGTAAAGGTAAAAGTCGGTGTGGCGTATTTCAGGGCTACTCGAGCCGATGATACCGATGGCGATGGCGTTCCCGATGAGTTGGTTCTCAGGTTTCACAATCTTGCCGATCAAACGATTATCATCCCTGACAACACTTCGGGGGCTGATAAGACTTTCGAGGTTTGTTGTTCAATCCCTGCCACCAACATGGACGCGGAAACAATCAATGCCACTGCATCCAATATCGGTGAATTGATCGTGCAAGAGGAAGGCACAGGGCTTGATAATAAGCTCTTAATCGCAACCGTAACCGTTGAGAACGGCTTCACGGAAGTAACCCAAGCTAAAATTACCGACCACCGCATGCGTGTGGCTTTCAAAGCAGTTCCCAAGGGGCTGACGGCAACCATTTCCGAGATCAACCTCGCACTTGATGGAATTCTCGCTTCCAGTTTTGACCTCAATATTCTTGAAGACACTACTGTTACCAAAGAGGAATTTAATCGGACTTTGACAGGAGCGTTGGTGACGGCCGCCGAAATCAACCTGCTTCACGAAGTGGCGGGGCTGACCAAAGCGGATCTGCAAAAACTAGCCAATATCGATGCGACCGCAGACGAAATTGATCAGGCTCTCGATGGCATTTCTCCCGATGTTTCGGCTTCAAATCTTAATATTCTTGTCGGGGGCGGTTTTACCAACCTGCACAAACACCCGACCGACCCGAACCAAAGCGGTATTACCGAAAGCCCCGCTTACTTTTACTTACCTTCATCGCTTCCCGAAGCGGTTTCGGAAAAAGGAATCATGACACGGTTCTTTTATCAGGAAGATGCCGACGAGGAAAGTTTGCAAAACATCGAAGTGGTGAACGACGATTTCCAAGGCTACGAAGCTAATTATAAAGAGATCACCAATTTTGAAAATGTTGCAGGTGAAAGCTATATCGGCGGGTCGTTTGATACTTCGCAGTACAAAGAAGGCACTCAGTCGCGCTTGCGTCAGCTTTCTTTGGATAGTACGGGAACGCTCCTTGTGGAGTTTTCTGCCACTAAAGATATCTCTGCTTTTGCTGGATCGGATAGGATTGAGTTTTGGCTTTTTGTGAGTGATCTGCCAAATACCGACATGGCTACGATCCAACTCGGTTCGACTACACCTTCTTCAAATTATTTTCAAAACGACTTTTTCTCACAAATTACAGGAAGCGGTTGGAATAAAATTAAAATCCCAATCAGCTCATTTTCCAGCATTGGTGCACCTGCATGGAATAATGTGGTGCGGATCAGGTTTGAGTTTTCGACCAATACAAACGGAAACTGTGATTTTAACGTGGATAGTCTTCGCGTTATCAAATCTGATAATACGACAGGAGCGGTATGGTCAAATAGCCAAGGAGAATGGGAAATGCACGAGATATCCAGTCTCAAGCGGTACATAAAAACCGATGAAGTTTCGGGAGATAAAAACAGTGTGCTTTCACTCGGAAATCAAAGCCGAAGCTATCTCAACGGGATTTTTACCGCTCGAATCCGCAGATTGCAAGGTTCTGGAAATACAGGAATCAAGTGGAGATACACAAACCCGACCAGTTGTTATGTAGCTTATTTTTCAGCAACCGAACTGGTGCTTGGCAAAATTAACGGAACATTTACGCAAATTGCAGCGGTGAGTTTTTCGATATTGAGCGGTGTGGATTACTGGATCAAAGTAAGATTTAACGGAGATCAAATCATTGTGGCCACTTCCACAGATGGAATCACTTTTAACGATCAAATCACGGCAACCGACACCGATATTGCGGGGACTGGTCAAATCGCCCTGTTTGATAATGGAGCTATTTCCGCTTTTGATCAGGTTGTTTTTGAGCAAACCTCGGTGACTTATGAGAGAGACACTTCGGGAGACATTTTGAAAATCGAGGAAAACACAGGTTTCGGAGACAAGTTTGATGACGGTGACACCGTAGCGAGAATCTATGAGGCAATCGCAGGAACTTGGTCGGTTGAAGAAAACGTGGACGAAGGCACAAAATGTTTACTTCAAAGCGATGTCAGTGCAGGAGAAAAACTCTTTTTACTCAAAAGCGACGGGCTTTCAAATCTTTACACAAATTTTACTTTACGAGGAAATTTTAAGGTTGCTCCGACTGGTGCGTGTGCTTTTGTTTTCAAGTATCAGGACGAGGACAACTTCCATCGATTGCAGTATAAAAGCGGTCGAATCTCCTTTGTGAAACGAGTGGCAGGCGTGGACATTATTCTTGGTGAGGAAATGGCGTTTACTCCAATTCTCGATGAATATTTCTCTCTCAAGATCGAATGTGACGCAAACAGCTTCAAGTATTACTACTCCGAAGACGGTGAGGTTTGGGTGTTGATCTCTGAGGTTTCGGCAACCGATTTTGAAAACGGACGGATCGGCATTTTGGCGGAAAATAANGAACTGCGTTCCGACAATCTTTTCGTGTTCGANCATAACGTCGGAGGAGATACCTTCTACGAAATTTTCTACGGAGAAGACGGCAATGTTTCCTCCATTGTCAAAAAACCCGTTGTTGCAATTTAATTTTTAACTTTTTTACCATGGCAAATATCACAATCGGAGGCGGTGGATCTGCATTCAAAGACGCGATTCCTTCCGCCCTGCAATTCTCAAGCTGGGATAACTACAAATGGTTTCAGCAAGGCGGTCAGGGACTGANTATCAATTACCAAAATTTCATATACAACCCCGTTTATTTTCACCACGTGCAAGATGTGGAGAATAAAAAATTCTTTGCGCTTCCTCAAGGAAAAGGAGATAACGCCAACTATAAATTGGCGGATCAAAAGCCACTCGGGTGCTATAAATACGATCATCAAACCGATCAAAGTATTTTTATCGAGTTTGATCGGGATGATATGTATACACTGAGAAACAAGATAACTCAGAATAATTATGAAAATCTCCTCTACGATGAGACGACAAACAGGCTATTTTTTATTAACACAACGACCAAAGAGATATGGGAAATTAATCAGACCACGGGGCAGTTTACCAAAAAGACAACTTGCACGGTGGCAGGTACAATTTGCGGAACAGTTTGTGCCAATGGAGCGATTTACGTCATTGATACAAGTAAAAATTTTGTAAAATTTACTATCGCCACAGAAACTTGGAGTGCTCTTAATGCAATGGGAGGATCTGCCAGTATGTCTCAGGGATATTGCAGATTGCTTACTGATGGAACTTGGATTGTGTTCGTGCCGTATCAAAGCATGGCGACTGCTGGAACTGAGCTTCAAAAGTACAGTATTACTGGTGGTACATGGACGGCGGCGGCTACTGCCAGTGCACCTTCAAACACGAATTATTACATTTCCGAAATTTTTAACGGCTATGTTTATGTTCATTATGTATCTACATCAAATAACTACAGTGCTATTTGGAAATATAGTCTTGCTGGGAATACTTGGACAGCCAGTGCATTGAATCTGAGAAGCTACATGTCCAACGGTGGAGCTTGGGGAATGTTTCGAGCCAATAACAAACTTTACTGGTACGGAAGTAAGCAATATCAAGACCCGAATGGTTCTCGTATGATGTCTAAGCCTGCAATTTGGGAAATGAGCACTGCAGAAGTTTTCACAGAAACAACGAAGCACGTTCCTGTGGAATTCGGAAATTGGTGCTATGAAGTACAAGGCGGATACGAAAATGACATGATGCAGGTGCAAAAATCCTGTGGACGCTACCAAATTTATGATTCATTTCATGCCAATTCTCGAGGATATCGCTATTTCCCATACATTGATCCGATTGCGAAAACCGTGGAATGGATCAAAGTGCCGATGGAAGCCAACAAGGAAAAAGACTGGCAAGGCTGGGCGGCTGTAGTGAAAAACGGGAAGCTCTACATGATGGATGCCAAAACCTGCGATCTTTTCGTCTGCACGATCGGCGTGTGGGCTTGGACGAAGCTCGACAATCTTTTCACTCGCCTTGGAGATAAAATTCCATACAGTTATCAAGGCAACGCTTGGCTTTATGGTTGTTCTCCAAACACCGTCAGTCAAGGAGCGACACCATGGCAAGGAATCGGTGGGCTTTTTACGGTCAAAGAAGATGCCGAGGATATTTTTCTCGTGTGTCCGAGATTTTCAGCGGACAATTACTGCTACGTTTACAAATTCGATGTTTCCGCCAATCAGTGGTCGCTTTTGAATGCCAATGGTGAAATGCCGAGTGCTTACTGGGGACAGTCTTCTCACTCAACTTATCAAACCTACAAAAATCACGTCGTTGTTTCCAATCAAAACAGCTCATGGTTTTTGTTTTTGGCACATTGTTTCGATTCAGGAAATTCTCAGAGATACACACAATACTATTATGCATTCAATCCAGTTGATGGGACTTTTGAGTCTATAGCTGGTCAAAACACGACTTCGTGGTACGGCACTTATGGTTTTACCTTAGATGGGAAGCCTCTTTGGCATACGAATAGCTCGTATAGCAAAATGAACTATAACGACATGTCCTCCATGGCGTATGACATCAGTAATAAGCTACTTGAGCAGGTTCTGAACAATCAAGATCAGTACCTTTACATGAATAAGGTTAGCGACCATCACTTTGTTTTCAATATTGATACCGAAAACTTTGAACAGGGCTTTGCTATCAGAGCAAACTCTAGTGATACCGATGGTGGAATTTATCAGGAATGGGGATTTGATAAGCAAGTTGACGCTCAAAAAGGCGGATATCTGCTCGGCTGGTCGCGCAATGTCTCTCTCGGTACTCCGAACAGGTATGGTCGTATCATTATTGATAATGACGGGGTGAGGTCTTCAATCGTCAACGACGCTCTCCCTGACTCAGTAGTGGACTCGGCCACAGTCTTCACTACCAAGGTCAAAAAGAACTTCAAGCTCTACTTGGAGCAATGGTGCTACAGCAATGGGCTTGTGACCTTTTTTGCACCTACCAATTAATTTTTAACCACTTTTGCCATGAAATTATATAAAACCAAACACGCCGAAGTCGGCCAAGGAGTCGAAGCAACCGTACTGTTTCACAAAGACAACGGAGAAGAGCTGATCTGCGTTCACTCGGACTATGAGTCTTTTGAAAAACAGAATCCGAAAGCTTCCGAATGCTCCAAGGAAGATGCCGATAAACTTATCAAGAAAACCAAGATCAAGCTGGCTGTTCCTAAAAGAAAGGAGCTTCGCAAGACAAAGAAACTCTCTGATGAGGACATCATGAAGGAAATTGAGGATACAAAGACTCCAACCGTCAACGTTATCAAATCTGATAACGACGAGGCTCAAACTCTCACATTCGTTGAGGAGGTCGAAGTAGCCTCTATTGATGAGTTTTTTGAAGCTCAAAAGGCTCAAAGTAAAGAGCTTGATCCTGAAATTATTGAGGAAGTACCTCAAGAAACCGTAATTTAATTATTTTTTAATTTTTCACTATGACACCGAAATTGTATTTAATAGCAGGCCATACCCAAGGGAAAGACGAGGGTGCTCAAAATCTGCAAACCAAAGAAACCGAAAACATTATCGCTCGAAATTTGCTTTTACAGGTTTTCCCTGAAATTCAGAAAGAGGTATTTACAGATATTTGCCCGTTTGATCTCACTCTTGAGGAAAAAACTGCGTGGGTAAACAAAAAAGCAGGTTCAGATGATGTTGTCCTTTCTTGCCACCTTAACTCGTCCCCGAACAGGACAGAAAAAGGAGCAATGATTTTTTACTACGGTGGAAGCCAAAAAAGCAAAGAGGTGGCACAAAAAATCCTTGAGGCTTACTGTAAAGCCACAGGACTCCAAAATGCAGGCGTTCATCCTGACACTTCGAGCCGTTTCGGCCGACTGGGCATTGTGCGAGATACTCGAGGCTGGGCATTTTTGATCGAACTGGGTTCAATTAACAATGACCTCGAAACCGTAAAAGCCAAGGGTGTAAAAGGTATACTTGCTGGAATTAGGGCTGTTTTTGGTAAAGCCGAGGATTTCCCGTTTATCGACGTTGATCGTACACACCCATATTTTTCAGCCGCCGATTGGGCGAAAAAACGAGGGATTGCCAGCGGATATGGAGATGGTCGCCTTGGTGTTGATGAACCGTTGACTGTTGGGAGATTCCTTGCGTTTCTCAGGAAATACGACAATTTGAAATAATGGGATAGATATATTTATTTTCCTGACACACAATGTTGGTACATTTATTTTTTAACTCAAAAATATGACCAACAACTACCAAAACGGTGGCGGAAACGATGAGCAGGAAGATATTAAGGAGATTATGGAAAATCAGGGTTTGGATGCCGATCAGGCTGAAAAAGTCCGAGATGTGATGGAAGAATATACTGACATTCTACAAAAATTCGACATAGCAAGTAGGATTTTGGTTTTGCGGTAGCCAAATAAAGAACTTGAAAGAAAATTCAAAAAAAGTGGAAAAAG
>Ga0051980_10001860_pt1 | contig 15971 bp, 12 predicted proteins | sample CryGey13umfilter_2_FD_55014 | JGI IMG/M metagenome (GOLD analysis project Ga0051980, IMG submission 55014) | Groundwater microbial communities from aquifer in Utah, USA - Crystal Geyser 4/9/14 3 um filter | ecosystem: Environmental > Aquatic > Deep subsurface > Groundwater | place: USA: Utah...
TCTCAATCAAGCGGTCTGGAAGAAGCTCGCCTTTCTCTAAGATGCGTTTTGCGAAACGATCTGGGAACTGCAGAAGCTCGTCCAATAGATTTCCAAGGGTCTGTTCAGGCTGCGCGGTCGAGAACCCCATGTGATCTGCAAACGCAGCAAGCTGATGTTCGCGTTTTGCCTGTCTATTCTCTAGGTCAAAATTTTCCTCCGCACGTCTGAGCTGCAGTTCCAATCCTTCCGCCTCATTTTGCAACCAATGTTCTGACCACTCCTCAGCCAACGCATCTGTCACGAGTCCATACGGAATATGTGCAACAAATGGGTGATCAATCAGTTTTGTTTTCCCAGCACGACCGTCAAAAAAAATGCGCACCCCGTTGGAGTCGAGGGTAATGTGGCGTGACCCCTTCCCCTCTGAACGAAGCATGCGGGCATTCCCACTCAAGAAGAAGGCGGTAATCAACTTTGTGCGTTCATTGTGTGCCTGGTCACCGATCGCTTCGTCACGTTCCAGTAGACGTAACGTGCGTTCAGATTGAACAAATTCCCGAGAAGAAATCTGCGAAAAGGAAGGGTCTTGATAAAGTTCTGTCGGAATAAATCCAAGGATTGTAAGGAGTCGGCCAATATTTTCCTTACCACCGGAACGAAATGCTGCCGCTGTCAGTGCCGACCACCCCTCATGTTCACCAAAACGCAAAACTCGATGGGTTGCTTGACGCAAGGTTTCCTCATACGCATCTACAGAAACGTCACCAAAACGTTTTGTGAATTGCAAACGCTCATAGAGTGATTGGGCATCTGTTGCAGTGGTGAGAAGTGGATCCACGACATGAGTTGCGAGTGATTCAACTCCCATCTCGTCAGAAATGACTGCGTGTTCCGCCCACTGAAGTAAGTTCTTTAGTTGCTCGGATTGTTCGGAGTCAAGAACATGGACTGTTTTTCTCAGGAGGCTTCCCTGATGTCCTGTCAGCAATTGCATCAATCGCACGTGCTCGAGAACCCGTTTCTGTTGGTTGCTGTCCAGTGCTTCGAATGATTCTTTCACCACAGTACCCTCGTTGAGCTCATCCCCACGACCAGAGTGTGCAAGAAAAAAACGTTGACCAGCCAACACCTGATCAAGCCCGTGTTGCATAATTTCAACACCCCCGTCTGTGCGTCGGGACTCCCTGTCTCTTCCAAATCCTGATCCTTCACCTCGATCTTTCATGTGAACCTAGTGTAACAAAAATAGAGTCAGATTTCGATACTTGATTCATGTCTTTTTGCCACGTATGATCTCTCTATCTATGAAACCTTTTCTCATTCTACAGCTTAGAAAAAACGATGCCGCATCTGACGGAGAGTACCAGGCGTTTTTGAAGTATGGTGGTCTGACTGAATCTGAGGTGCAGCGCATACGCATGGAGATAGACGCACTTCCCGTTATCAATCTTGATGACTACTCAGGTGTCATTGTTGGTGGAGGTCCGTGGAATGTGAGTGATCACGATAAAGACACCAAGCAACGTGAGGCTGAGGCTTGGCTTTTTGAGCTCCTGAGAAACATTGTGACTAAGGATAAACCTTACTTGGGTGCCTGTTATGGATTTGGAGCATTGACCGTTGCGAGATTGGGCGAAGTTGCAAAAGGACGCTATCAGGAAAACGCTGGAGCGGTCACCATCGAGCTTACCAACGAGGGAACGGAGGACCCACTGCTCAAGAATCTTCCCCAAAACTTTAAAGCCATCGTTGGACACAAGGAGGCGTGCCAGTCTCTCCCCAAAAAAGCGGTATGGCTCGCCAGCTCTGAAACATGTCCCTATCAGATGTATCGCATCGGTAACAATGTCTATGCCACACAATTTCATCCAGAGCTTGATGGAGAAGGGGCAGCAACACGGATTGACGTTTATAAACATGCGGGCTATTTCCCACCAGAGGAGGCAGAAGAACTAAAATCAAAACTACGAAAAGAGGCTCTAACGGTACCCATGGAAATTTTACGCCGTTTTATTCAGAACTACCGTTAGACGACAAACTTGTCGCGATCGCGACAAGTTTGTTGAACGCAGGTTTGTGGTCGTTTGCTTGACACATAGCCTTAAATAGGCTATTTTAAACTGTCTTTTTCAGGGTCAAACCCTGTCAGGCACCCATGCGCTGGAACTTCATGGTCCAGCATTCCCAACAACACCTGTCATTGGTGAAAAATGACAACCGCAATCGCAAGAGAACTCCACCTCCACGAGCGGACCATGCCGGTCCCAGTAGCCCAGTGGCGTGCCACCAAGCTCCTGGTCGCCGATATCCTCGAGAGCGATGAAGGCGACCTGAGTGAGGCCGAACGCTTCCTCAGCACTGGCCTCGGCCGCAGGGCCAGCAAAGACCCCACCTTCGGCGACGTACACAAGCTCGCCGACATGGGCGTGATCGACCGGATCCTCGAGCGACTCGGTCTCGACGTGGGCGTCACAGCGAGCAAAGACCTCGCGCATGCCCTCACGTTCGTGAACCCCGAGCTCGCTCCCTGTGAGGTCGAGTCCTGCGGACACTTCCCCCTCGCCGAACTTGGTGGGGTGTGGAGTACGCTCGAGGACGGGAGCCTGTGCCGGCACTGCCGGCAGGGTCTGGTCAAGGGGGTCAAGCAGCGTGGTCCCTACACCCGCTGCACAGATCTCACGAGCGTTCCCTGGCTCCAGATCGAGGACGGTAGCGGCGAGAACAAGGCCCAGCCGCTCCCGACCAGGAACGACTACATCCTGGAGTGCGCGGAAAACCCCAAGCACTGGCTCCGGATCGACGACCGGATCCTGGCCACGCTGGTCGAAGAGGATCTCCTCGACGAAGAGGGTGCACCCAACGTGGCGCACCTCATCGCCTACCTGATCCACGTGAGGCAGATCTCCCCGCCCGTCGAGGCCTACCGGCGTCTTCAGGACCGGGACGAGCTCAACTGCTTCACCGCCNAGGCACTCACCGGTCTCGTCCGCGAGGCCAAGAAGTGGACGGCGGGTGTGGTGATCCAACCGGCCCCCGCCGCGCAGCCCATGGGTCGCGTGACGATGAGGCTGCAGGCGAACATGCAGCCGTCGATCTACGTCGGGGACCTCCTCAAGGAGCTCTTCGATGAGTCGACGTTACGGCAGTTCATGGCTCGCTACTACGATGCGATCTCGCTACCGGGCGGCAACGCCACTCTCGCCACCCTGTGCTGGGAGGCAGCGTCCGGTATGAACCGACACGGTGTCATCAGTGAGGATCTCTTCCAGAACCTGCGAACTCACATCCCCACCCAGGCGGCCAACATCGACTACGTTGCTGGCCTCTGCGGGTTCGGCACGGGGCCAAGCAAGGAGCAGGTGTTGAGCGCACTCTGCCGCCTCCTGAACGCCCAGTTCGAAGCGATCATCTTCCTGATGGATGCTCCGCGCAGCACGTTCAGCAACGGTTCACAGTCACAGACCGCCATCGACCTCGTCCGTTGGGCAGAAGACAACGGACGGATGGACGACCTGGTACGGGAGACGAAGAAGAAGGCTCCCGGCCTCTTCTGAGCTAAGTCCCTAAACTACGAACGGAACCCACACGCGGGTTCCGTTTCTTATTTCAAAACACCCGGTACGTGACCGGGTGTTTCTCTTATTCCATTTCTGTTTCTATAAACTCAATCGCACTATTGATTGGAATGGCGAAGCCGATTGATTCTCCCTCACTGTCGATGGCGGTGTTAATCCCTACAACCTCTCCATCAAGATTCAATAGTGGTCCACCAGAGTTTCCTGGGTTAATGGCGGCATCCGTCTGAATGACATTGTCGAGCTCTACAACGTCTCCGTTTGACGACTGAGCGGAAATTTCGCGACCAATGGCACTAATCACCCCTCGCGTCACCGTTGACTCATAACGATTCAGTGAGTTCCCAATCGCCATAACGGTCTGACCAACAAGCAGTTCATCTGAATTCCCAAGGTCTGCCGCAACCAAGTCCGTCGCTTCGACTTTGATAAGCGCAAGATCTGTATCGTCTGACACGGCAATGACACGGGCAGACAGCTCTGTCCCGTCCACCAAGAATACGGTGTAGTCTGCCGTCTTATCTTCGATCACATGTTTATTTGTCAGGATATAGCCATCGGATGAAATAATGATTCCCGTTCCTCCGCCGATCTCAATCGTTTTTGTTTGTGGTTCTGAGGTGACCTCACCATCACGTGGAGGAACTCCCTGACTGACACGTTCACGAGGATCAAACGCCGTTGGACTCATGCTGCGCTGTTGAAAATAAAAACGTCCAAATGGATCTTCGTTAAACCGATTATTCTCTCGATCGTAAATCTTTTCCAAGTCTTTTGTGATGATAATAGACACAACAGCAGGAGAAACGGTTTCAATGGCGCTGATCACTTCTTCGTCACTCTCTCCCGTATTTGAAAGGTTGATTGAAGGAAATCCGGTGACTGGAATCACCATGAACCCAAGCACGATGAGAACCGTCACGAGAGCATTAGCAATCAGGATAAGAATAAGTGTTGATGTTTTCATACATTGTTTAGTAATCAATTCCCTCTCGCGCTTGTACACCCGAGTAGAAGTAGTGTTTCTTTAGGTTCATTTCTGTGACGAGGTGTGCACGATCAAGAAATGTCTGTGGCGCATCTCGTCCTGTCAGGACAAGTTCGAGCGTGTCTGGTTGTTGATCAAGCAGCGCAAGGACTTCTTCTTCTGACACCATTCCAAGATTCGTTGTCGAGTTGATCTCATCCATGACGATTAGATCATAGCCCTCATGCAACATCTTCTCCACCTCATGGAGTCCCCGATGAGCTTCTTCCCTATCAATCTCTTGAATCGAAAAATCAAACTGACCGGTCACAGGATGAATGCGATCCCGACCTGTTGCAACATACGTGACCCCCGCAAGCTGATCGAGAATTTTTCGCTCTGAGTAGTGTGTGTCACCGCCTTTATCAAAATACACAATCCCCACACGCTTCCCCGCACCGAGCGCACGAATAACCACCCCAAGAGCAGCGGTCGTTTTGCCTTTCCCGTGTCCTGTAAATAATTGAATGAGCCCGTAGCCCTGTCTGCCTTTAATCCGATGATCGAGTTCAGGTTTTGTGCTCATAGATCATCATCATACCATGTCGATTATCTTGACAATGTGGGTAAAACAGCGTAGCGTCTACGTCTGGTCCACCCACCAGAGAGGAGCGAAAAGTGAACATTCGTTACCGTGGAACCACCACCGTCCCGCACATGGCCCCAGGTGAGCTCTGCTTCATCCAAGTGCGTCAGACCGGAATGGTCGACGTAATCCGAGGGCCGTCGCCAGAGGACTTTGGCGAGCAGCTCTACAAGGGCATCGTCTGTGCCATCGATTACAGCACGGACCCGGTGCGTGTGCATGCGGTCTTCGCGGACCCATGCGTCACCAAGCACGCCAACCGGGCTGTCGCACAGCTCGACGCCCGTCAGCCCCCCTTCGCCTACATGGTCACCCCTCGGTACCGCATGCAAGGTATCAGCAGCTTCGAGAGTTTCTCTCTGGGTGATCGCTGTCTGGTTCGGATCGTGGACTGGGATGATCGACCCGAGACGCTCGCAAACCATGGCATGACCCCCGACGAGATTCGTCAGATCCTGCCTCGCGAGCTCATCGGCATCTGGAAGGCACGGATCATCTTCGCCACCTCCACCGGTCATGAGGTCGAGGGCAGCCGCCTCTACACGGTCGCAGCGGTGATCGACGATGAACGGATCCGAACCCACGAGAATCCTGATGTCCGAGGATGGACCGGTCTCGAGGTTCCCGTCCGCTACACCGTCTGGAGAGCCACGGCCATGAACCAAGCCCTCAAGGAGGGACTCGACTTCCTCGACGAAGCCAGCACGTTCCTCTCCGAGGTCACCAGTGACCTCGGAGAGGACGCCAAGGAACTCTGGCAAGAACTCACGGGCAGGTAGCCTGCCACGTGGTTCAACCCTGTTGAACTTTACGTGACCCACGCAAAAGCACCGTACGAAACGGTGCTTTTCAAATTGAAAAGCTCATCACAATGTGATGAGCCGATTGTGGGCGCTTATACCCACGGGGACGCGGAGTCTAGTTCCACGTCTGTTCGTTGTACATCGGGTACACGCGCACCCGACGTCCGCCCACTTCCATGACGCTGTAGCGTCCCTCGGATTCGAGGTGAGCGATGCGTGCGTCCTCGACGCGGGTGACCTGCTTGGCTCCCAAGTGCTTGTAGGCGACCTGGATCGCCAGATTGTGCTCACCGCCGTTCAGCAGGCTCTCGAGCGCCATCATCCAGATCAGGGTGGAATCGTGTCCGTCCTGCACATAGGCCTCGGCCAGGTCGACAGCAGCGGTACCGCGATGACGCAGGAACTGTGCCTGGATCCGCTCGTTCACCTTCGACTCATCGAGGGCGAAGTCCATGATGAACTGGCGTGGCATGGGCTCGCTCTCGAGGGCCATGCGCTCGGCGAAGGTGAAGGTGCCCCAGTAGGTCTCGAGCGGGTAGCGCTGGTGGAAGCGGTCGACCGTGTACTCCTCGGTCTCGACCAGTCGCCTCCTGTACTCAGCCACATAGAAGCGGCGGATGACTTCGAGTTCGGTCATCATGCGCTGCTCTTCATCCTGGATGCTGGACGCGAAGGACATGGCCTTGTCGAAGGACTTGGGATCGCTCTGGCAGGATCCATTGAGGGCCCTCAGTTCCCTGTAGTCATCTTCTCGATCCAGCACGTTCGGCTGGAAGTATCGACTCAGCTTCTGATCCGCGATGTGCGAGGGGTCCCCGGGGAAGCTGTGCCACGCTTCGATGCGCGCTAGGTAGCGCTCCTGGTCGTCGCGCGCGTTGCACCGATGGAGGTCTTCACGGAGCTCCTTGAGACCCCGATCGTACGAAGCCTTGCGAACGGCCGAGATCTCGGCCTCGGTGAAGCATTCCGAATGCCACTCCATCGACCTGAGAACACCATCGATGATGTATGTCTGGTAGCTGTCTGGATCTGCCGTCACCCGGTCCACGTCGTCGCGGTGCAGCCGACGGCAGTCGTCGGTCTCGACCATCGTACCGACGGAGACCTCGTGAGGGTCGATTGCCTTTTCCGTGTTGCATCCCGCGCTGAAGAGAACAGCGAGAGAAAGAAGGACTCTGTTCCGCATAGATCACCTCTCTGGTTGCGGTAAATGTATTTACCACACAGAATCCAATCAGTCAACCTAAAACACCCGGCGAATTCCGGGTGTTTTTTCTTCTTCTTATCTTCTTTTTAACGACAGCCACTTGTTGCCCCATCCACCGTCGTCAAGGCTATGGCGGATGTCGCCACATCAACTACAACCAGATGTGGCTCCACAATTAAGGCATTTGTAGCACGCTGCGTTCCTGACCATCATACTGCCGCAGGTGTCGCAGGCTGGAGCATCGGATTGATTGTCGAAGGTCTGTGTATGAGCGGTGCTTACCGCTGCGTCGCTTTTTGTCTCAAACAACGTCGCCTGTGGGACATCGTCTGTCTTACCGTCAATAATCGTTGCCACATCCACCTCTTCCACTTCCCCGACTACTTCTTCCGACCCTCCTTCTGTTGCATTGACTCCTACGGCGAGCTGGCTCTGGCGTGAAAGAAACTTAATGGCGAGCCAGCGGAAGAGATAGTCCGTAATGGACTTGGCGATACGAATCTGTGGATTGTTCGTGTAGCCAGACGGTTCAAAACGCATGTGCACGAACTTGTTGACCAGTACCTCCAGTGGCACCCCGTACTGGAGACCGATCGAAATCGACGTTGCGAAACTGTCGATGAGTCCACTGATCACCGAACCTTCCTTGCTCATGGTGACAAAGAGTTCACCAGGTGTTCCATCGTTATACAGACCAACAGTGATATACCCCTCATGATTTCCGACCGCAAACTTGTGTGTGATACTACGTCGTTCATCAGGAAGTCGATGTCGTCTGAGTTTGCGATCTTGCTCCACAGCCTCAGCAATCGCCAGTGAGTTATCTAGATCAACCGTTTCTGATTTTGTTGTTTCGTTCTGTTTCTTTGCGTCGCTTTCCTTCGACGTTGTGAGTGCCTGCTGACGTTTTGATCCATCACGATAGATTGCAATGGCCTTAAGCCCCATCTTCCACCCTTCCATATATACCTCCGCAATCTCTTCCTTGGTGGCATTGTGCGGCATGTTCACGGTCTTTGAGATGGCTCCGGAAATGAATGGCTGCACCGCCGCCATCATGCGCACATGACCCATGTAGTGAATCGTGCGAGTTCCATTCGCTGCTTTGAACGCACAGTCGAACACAGGGAGATGCTCTTCTTTTAAGTGTGGGGCGCCTTCAATGGTATCCGTCTCCTCGATATAAGCCATGATCTCCTGCTTTTGACCATCAGTGTATCCAAGCACGGTAAGTGCTGGATCAACGGTGTTGTTGACGATTTTGATCATTCCGCCACCAACAAGCCATTTGTACTTTACGAGTGCAATATCTGGCTCCACACCAGTGGTGTCACAATCCATCAAAAACGAAATCGTTCCTGTTGGCGCGAGGACAGAAATCTGAGCATTCCTGAGACCAAATCTGCTTCCATGCTCTACAACATTATCCCAAGCTTTTCGTGATTCTGTGAGCAAATCCGCAGGCACCCCATGAGACAGCATTTGGTATGAAGCATCTCGATGCATACGCATCACTTCCATCGCAGGCTCAGCGTTCATCTGGTACCCCACAAAGGGCCCGACCTTCTCTGCAATCTTGGAGGACTGATAGTAACAATGTCCACTTTGAAGCGAGGTGATGGCTGCAGCAAGGTTGCGTCCCTCAGCTGAGTCATAAGGCAATCCACGACTCATCAAAAGTGCGCCTAGGTTTGCATAACCGATACCGAGCGGTCGATAGTCCTGACTATTCTGTTCAATGGCTGGAGTTGGGTAGGCAGAATTACCGACAATGATTTCCATCGCTGTAATAATGATCTCGTTGGCCTTCTTGAAGGACTCGACATCGAACACCAGCTCGCCGTTCTCTTCCTTACGAAACTTCAATAAGTTAAGGGAAGCTAAGTTGCAAGCACTGTCATTCAAAAACATGTACTCAGAACAAGGGTTGGATGCGTAAATGCGATCCGTATTCTTGCAGGTGTGCCATTTGTTAATGATGGTGTCGTACTGTACTCCTGGGTCTCCACACTGCCATGCGGCGTCTGACATCATATCCATGATCTCGCCCGCCTTCCACGTTTGAACGTTTTCACCTGTGGTCACAGCCCTTGTGGTCCACTCCGCATCAGCTTCAACAGCCTGCATGAATTCATCTGTGACACGAACAGAGTTATTTGCGTTTTGAAATGAGATGGAACCATAGGCCTCTCCATCAAGTGAACTGTCATATCCTGCATCAATAAGAGCCCAAGCCTTCTTTTCTTCCTTCACCTTACACATGATGAACTCATCGATATCTGGATGACCCACATCTAAAATGACCATCTTTGCCGCACGCCGTGTCTTTCCACCACTCTTAATCACCCCAGCAAAGGCATCGAGGCCCTTCATAAAGGACACGGGACCAGATGCTTTTCCGTTACTTCCACCCAAGTACTCATGTCGTGATCGAATCTTGGAAAGATTTGAGCCAGCGCCTGACCCACCCTTGAAGAGCATGCCCTCTGTCACACAGAGATTCAAAATGGAACGCATGTCGTCTTCAACAGAGTTGATGAAGCAGGCAGAACACTGCTGTGGCCTCAGTGTTCCAACGTTAAACCATACAGGTGAATTAAATGCTGCCATTTGATTCACGAGAATATGATGAAGTTCATCGTCAAACGTCTGTGCATCTTGCGCCGTTTGAAAGTAGCCATCCTTGCGACCCCAGTTCGCAATAGTCTTGGCCACACGTCCCACAAGCTGCCGGACAGAATGTTCACGATCTGATTTTCCGACTGTTCCGAAAAAGTATTTTGAGACAACAATGTTTGTCGCTGTTTGAGACCAGGTCTTTGGAACCTCCACNCCCTTTTGTTCGAACACAATATTCCCCTTTGAGTCAGTGATGGACGCATCACGTTGATCCCATTCAATCAAATCGTAGGGATGGACGCCGGGTGTTGTAAAGAATCGATCAACCGTAATCCCCTGGCCATACGTTTCTCGTTCAATCGCTGCCTCATTGGCGCGTCGGTACTGTGCATAACGCTTCGCAACATGGATCAAGTTGTTATCAATCAAACACAGCCCTGTCACCTCGCGTACATCGGCAAAAGACGGGACACTGTGGCCGTTAAATTGTTTCGTCAAGCGAGAAATCACTTGACCTGTCACACGCTTTGCAAGAGCAGGATCTTTCAATCCAGACTCAAAAAGAGCTGCGTGAATAGAATGCTGAAGTTTGGAAACCTGAAAGGCTTGCTCTTCTCCACTACGCTTACGGATATTTTTGACAGATGTCATAAACTCCCAGACAGCGTCTGAAATGGATGAAGTATCCGTGGATGAACCACGAACATGGGAAGGTGTGTGTTCCGACATAGGGCGAGTACGAAGGAAGGATTAAATGTTCAAAAGGTTGGATCAGCGCATCTATGTCGTTAAGTATTTGGGTGGTACTCAATGACGACTGCTCTATCCGTGTTTGGGCAAAATAAAGACGATCCATCTTGGGATCATCTATCTCACTCCTGGAAGGGTCGATACGCAAGACCACTTCCCCACTTATCAACCACTATATGTTGTGGTCTGTCTTTATTCTAGACCACAAGATGTAGTGGTGTCAAAGATTAGGTTATCCACAGAATCTCACGAGACTATCCCCGGTTTCAAGGACATCCTAGAACCCCATACTCAAATTAATCGCAGCTTTTTCTTCAATTTTTGGCTCAAAATCAACGGGAATGGCTTTGCGACCCCCAAGCCGGTCTTCATAGGCAAGAGCTTGATACTTCCTGCCGTATTCATAGACCTCCTTGGTCACCTTCACATCCTGCAGACAATAATCTTTGATTTTTTGAATCTCCCCTTGTTTCCACCACTCCACTGCCTGAAGACCGTGTCCGGATTTCCTGTGTCCAACCGTTGCGGCCGCCACGTCATCAAGCTTTAATCTGAAGCCGAGCGCTTTATGGATTTCCGTGAGTAAGTCTAGATTGGGGAAGTCCAAAAAATTTCCTGCATAATAATTATTCATCACTGGCAAATCAAACCCTCGAGAATTGTATCCAATAATACGACCTGCCTTCTCAAGTCGTTGGTAGAGCTGAGCAAGCTCATGTTCTTCAAACGCTTCATAGGTCTCCGTCTCGTAGAAGTAAACTCCAATCACAGAAATTTTAAGCTTACTGGTGTCATAGCCACCAACCTCTTGAAAGGTGTTCTGTGTTTCAATATCGAGAACGACTTCATTAGACATAGCGGTCGCTATTATAACACACGCCCGTTTTCCACAACGGTCCCAAGCATGAGACATCAAAGCCGATACAGAAAGAGTTTTGTGGAGCCTATTTCACATCTCTCTAACTCCTCGAGCTCGAGAAAACGAAAATCTCGCGAAACAAGACGTGTTCCAGACGGATAGGTCTTCCTCAGTATTGGAAGGATCTTTGCGTTCATCTCGGGAAGCAAATAAGTGACCAGAACATCCGCACGCTTTGGTAGATCTTTAAAGAAATCTCCATGGATAAAATCTGTCTTATCCGCCACTCCAGCCCATTTAGCACGTAAACGTGAAATGGCAATCAAAAAACGAAATTGTTCGATTCCCACACCTTGTGCTGAAACTCCTGAGCAGCGGTGAGGACGATCGAACCATCACCTGATCCCAAGTCAACAACAACTTCCCCCGGCTGAACGTCCGCTAATTCGAGTAAGGTTTTCCTAATGAAACGACGGGTGCGAATCCAAGGAACGGTCCTCATTGCCCTAAACGTAAACCAGAAAACAAAACAAGCAAACCCTAATAACGCAACATTGATAAAAACAATCGCTAATACGGCAAATGAATTCACATCTCCACACTTAAGCTTGAAGCTGCTGCCTTGATTCCCTCTGAATAGGTGGGGAATGCGTGAATCATGCCTGCCAGCTTATCTATGGGGGCATTGAGATACATCGAAAGCGCAATTTCGTGAATTAATTCTCCCGCTGATGCCCCAATCACATGTCCACCGAGGATTTTTCTTGTTTTTGGATGTACGATGATTTTAATCAGTCCCATGTGCACATTCTCCGTCGCCGCTCTCCCAAGCTGCCTTATCTCATAACGACCAACAAGTAATTCTTTGTGCTGCACATGTGCCTCAGATGTCGTCAGACCAACGGAAGCCACCTCTGGATCTATAAAGGTGACTCGAGGGACCACACGTTCATCCACCTTCTTTTTTGCTGAGTGCTTCTTCAGTGCGGAAAGCGCTGCGTTATAGCCAGCAACATATCCTTCATGATGGGCCGTATGCGTAAACTGCAAGCCACCATCAACGTCCCCAGCACCAAAAATGTGTTTGACGTTTGTCTGCTGTTCTTTGTTTGTTTTGAGGGTTCCTTGTTTCGTTACCTGAACCCCTGCGTGATCTAATTCAAGTTTCTGTACGTTTGAACGCTTTCCTGTTGCAACCACAATCTGCTCCACGGCCACCGTCTCCACCTGACCCATCCGTTCAACATGAATCCCATAAATCCCTCCGCGCGCATTCACAATATTCTTCTCTATCGCCCCTGTTCGTACGTCAATGCCCTGCTCCAGAAGCCCCTCTTGAGCCAACTGTGACATCTCTCGGTCTTCATGCGGAAGCACAATATCTTCAGCCTGTAAAAGAGTGACGCGTGTCCCAAAGGTGTTATAAAAAGTGGCAATTTCGCATCCCACAGGCCCTGCTCCAATAATCGCCATCGACTTTGGCAGACGTTTGGATTCAATCGCCTCCTTCCATCCCCAATAGTGAATGTCACTCAAGCCTGGAATGGGTGGAATAAAGTCAACCGTTCCAGTAGCAATCACGATTGCTTTTCCATACAGGTTTTCTCCCCCTACTTCTACCACGTGGTCATCCACAAACACCCCTTCCCCATGTTTTATATCAACTCCTAGCTTCTTCAGGATGCTGAGATAACGGTCTCCATATTCTCCTCCTCCTGTTATCGTCTTCACAACATGCTTGCGGTAACGCATGAGTTTTTCAAAATCAAAAGAAAGATTCCCTAGCTCAATGCCGTACTCACGTGCTTGTTTTGCCGTCCGGTATAACGCTGCTGTTTTCAGGAGTGCCTTTGAAGGCACGCACGCATAGTTGGGACATTCACCTCCCAATTTTCCAGATTCAATGACGCAGACACTGGCCCCAAGTGCAAGAGCTCCTTCTACGGCAGAAAATCCAGCTGAACCGGTTCCAATAATGATGACGTCGTAGGTCGCTTTCTTAGACATACTGAATCAATTAAAAAGTTTGAGCGCAAAGTCCCAAAGACGTGGATCTCCATGTTGCGAGAGAACGTACCACCACTCCGCCCCCCAGAGATACGCTTCCCCCACTCCTGTTTCTTCAACGAAGGCAATATTCCGCGCAAAGTCTTCCACAGTGAAATTTTTATACCAATCAATAAACTCCTGACTCTCGATGGGTTCAGGAAACCATGGTTCGGCCTGCAGCTCCGAGATAATCACCTGTTCAACCGATGGATCAATGAGGCTGATGCGCAAATAGTAGTATTCGGGACTAAGTGGATACACAAAGTACCCAAACGCATCATTCCATGTTTGGCGGTATAGCGAGAGCCCGAGCACATCCGCCGCCTGCGCCGCATCAAGCCAAGGCCCAACCTCTCCACTGACCGTGACTTGAATGGGTTGGTCGGAGAGGGATCGTACTAAATCAACACGTTCCTGAAATTGCTCATGCGTCAACTCTGGACAAATTCCATAAGGATAAAACGGTTCATTCTCAACCTGAAAACGCTCCACGGCTTCTGAATCTTTATAGCGATTCACTGCCTGTTCGATAAAAACCAACGCTTCTTGATGAAGATACTGATCCGTGAATGTTTCTGCCCAGTCAGGCACAAAGCACTCCGGCCATCGTGGAACCTTTACCCCCACAACAGGGGTCAGAGTGACCTCATGCGACTCAGAGAATGCGACCATCCAATCCATCGCCGTCCAGTCATACACCCCCTGCTCGTGCTCAATCTCTGACCAGTAAATTGGAATCCTCACTTGTCGCACTCCCAATTCTTCGACCAGAGCTGTGTAAGCCTCTTGGTAGTGAAGTCCGAGCTGCTCGGCATAGAGGGTTGAAAAAGTGATTCCGTATGTCGGTGACCCTACAGGAGTCTCGTTCACCCAAGTCGACGCAGCCCCCAAAACAACACTCGCGGCAACGATGATGAGAACAAGCGCACCTAGTTTTAGTGGGGCACGATGTGGCATGAGGCGCAATTAAATCTCTTCTCGTTTTTCTCTCAAAAACGCGAGCCAACTCTCTACCAAACTAATCGCTGCTTTGAACGGAGCCTCAATAATGAAGTCAAAAAAGAAAAGAAAGATGTTGACCTTCGGGGCGCGAATGGCCACCCATCGCCCTGCACGAACAATCGGAAGAAACATCACATCAGCAAGCGTTCCAAAGAATCCTCTTGAAAGATCAATCACCATAAGCTCGCGGCGTGTGTTGCGAATCCTCAGACCAAAGTAGGCCACGAGAGACATGAAGAAGATGAAGAATGCGATCGAAAGTGCATTAAAGTGGAAGGCGAGTAGTACAGAGGTGAGAACCACAATGGTCAAGATCAAAATAGCGGTATAGAGACCATTGAATATCCACCAAAGTGCTCCACGTCCCCATGGGCGTCTGCGTTTAAAGACCAAGCTGAAGTCGTCATCCAGCCCTAGGATCCCATGTAATTCCTCAAGCACACGCTGGGTGTTTTTTTTCTGAGGAATTCTCACCGTGAGTCCTATCAAGGCGAGGAGCAAGGGTGGGAAAAGTATATTGACGGTCAACGGAACCCAGTCGGTGGTTTGAAGCACGAACACCTCATAAGGGTACTCAACTAAGAGAGCAAGGATAGACTTTGTTAAAAGCAAGAAGAGCGCTGCGCGCACCACTGTGCGTGTGAGTCGTGTCCTGAAGGTCTTATAACGCTCCTCAGCCGCCTTGGTAATCGCTGTGTCAATCGTAGCTGTATCTGCGGCATGAACTGCACTTGCGAATTCCTCTGGGCTATCTTGAGCGATATCAGCAAGCAAATGAAATACGACTCCATGACGACGAACAAATCGATACACATCATCTTGTGCCTGATGGTAAATCTGCCCTTCGATTGAATCAATGACCTTGCTCACATTCATGGCAATCTCCTTCACAACAGGATCTCCTGCCTTCGCCGTACGCCATTTCTGATAGTACAGTGTCAAAATGCGGTATCGAAGCGTTGGCACATTCGAACGGAGGACTGCGCGATGAACGGCAATATAAATTTGAAGATCTCGATCTTCCTCAGAAATGACTTTTGTCTGCCAATCAATACGCTTACGCAACTCTTGGTAAGCAAAGCTTGCAAGGGCCTCGTCAACACAAGGTGGTCCAAGGGTATATTCAATCTCAACAGACAGAACGTCGAGCAGCCATTGGTAGACACGTTGTCCCTCCTTTGTTTCCCCTTCTAATGTTCCGAACATGAGCTTGTACTTTTGCAAAATGTTCGAAATCTTATCGATCATCAATGCCGGAACTGTATTGTTCGGAAGATACTTTGCCCAAATCAATTCTTTAAGCAGACTCTCAGACAACCGACGAGAATCACTTTCAATGATGCGTCGCTTTAAGATGCGTTTGATCGCATTGCGACGGAGCAAGTGCTCATCATCATACTCAAGCGTGTTCCGAACATTCTCATACACAGAAGCAGCCTTGGAAACTGTTTCCGAGACCTGAATCATATCCGCATCTGTGTCTTTTATTTTCTGTGCCTCCTCTTCCTCTCG
>Ga0051980_10001867_pt1 | contig 15955 bp, 16 predicted proteins | sample CryGey13umfilter_2_FD_55014 | JGI IMG/M metagenome (GOLD analysis project Ga0051980, IMG submission 55014) | Groundwater microbial communities from aquifer in Utah, USA - Crystal Geyser 4/9/14 3 um filter | ecosystem: Environmental > Aquatic > Deep subsurface > Groundwater | place: USA: Utah...
CAATTTCCTCTATCTTGCTCACAGGAGCATCCACGCGAATACAGTTAGCCAACCAAAACGCTTCAAAAGACTTAATTTGACTTTGCGCCTTGAGCGCACCAAGGTCGTTTAGGATCGCACCCTGGGTATTCCCAGCCATATCTTGCAGGGCACGAACCACCGTCTCATGACGGTCCTTCAGGGTAGCTCCCTGGCTATCCATCTGTGTGGTAATAGCATCTGTGTTTGCCTGACCAGTTAGATAAACCAGCACAGAGACGGATTGATTCGGAGGAGTTGAATCCAAAATTTGCATCAACCCTGAATCAATCTCTCCCCCAAAAGCTACGCTTGTGGCTCCCATCATTAGAAAAGCAAGAGCCAACATTAGGGAGATATTCTTCATAATTTCTCCTAAAATTGAGGTTTAGTGTTTAATTTAGTTAGCTTTATTCGTCCTGGGTAAAGATGCAATTGTCGCCATACCACGCGATACAACAACATCGCCCGGAAGCTATAAACTCAATTGCATCTGCTTTAGAGTTCATTTATTTTATGATGAAAATCAAGAAGAAATGGTTTAATGAAAAGGTTCCTATGTTATTATAACCAATCACGAGCAATTGTCAATAATTATTTTGATATCAACCAAGCTGGATTTTACTCAGAAGCGGGCTATCAAAGATCGCATAATACTAAAATAATTAATTATTATAAATATGGGACATTACAAGTGTGGCTGGAGTTGGAAATTAAAGTAGCTCGGGGTTCCAAGGAAGATACGTTGGACCGTCTTCATTAACGGAATTTAATGAATAATCTGATCTCCTATGCCTTCATCATCTCAAGTAAGACTCCGAATCTAACTCCGCCATCGGATATGATCATCTGGTCAAAAGCGAATTGCCTCATTATCGAGACCCAAATGATTAATCCACCGACGACTATATCTGTTCTTTGGGGATTGAGATGGAAAATTAAATGGCGTTTTTTCAGGTCGGCCGCCCGGACAAGCTCTGCGAAACGGTTAAGCCGGTCGCAGGAAAGTCGAAGGCCATGGACCGCCCTGGAATCATATTTTGGTAATTGTAACATCGCCGCCGCCGAGGAAGTTACGGTCCCCCCAGTAAATATAATATGCCTTATCCGGGCATCAGGCACCGGTAATTCGGCTTTCAAAATGCCAATTACATGATCACTTGCTGAGGAATAATCTCTTTCATCAGTGGGAATTGATTTTATAAACTTCTCACTCAGATATACACAGCCGATAGGTAAGCTCTTTAGCTTTAGCCTTTCATCATCGGCCAAATACGCGAATTCAGTTGAACCGCCGCCGATATCGACAGCCAAGATTGAGCGTCTCTCGATATCCAAACCATAAAGCCCGCCTTCAAAGGAGTACTGCGCTTCTTTCTCACCACCGATTATTTCGATTTCCATCCCGCTTTTCTCTCGAATGTCATCAATGAATTCGGAAGCATCAGGGGCGTCACGAAGAACTTTGGTGCCGATGAGGCGGATTTCGTCGGCTCCAAATCCATGGGCTTTCTCAATCAGTCGCGATATTGCCAGAGCAGCGCGCTCCTTGGCTTGGGGAATCAGATGACCTATCGAAGTGAAATCCTGGCCGAGACGTGGTTCCTCCTTATCCTGGTAGATAACCTTGAAATCAGATTGTAGTTTCTCGGCAATTAGAAGAAGGATACTGTTGGTTCCAATATCCAGAATAGCTTTTCTCAGATTACTCCTTTTTTCTGAATTGCGAATCCTGTCGTTTGTTCGCATAGATAAATTCCGTCTTCTTTCATCGGAAAATAAGTCAATCGTCCAGGCCGAAAATGGATATCCGGCACCTCATCTCTATTGAATGATTTTCTTAACGAATGCCCCGCGCAGCCAAAAATCAAGTAATACCATAATACTCCGGCTAACTGGGCGGCCTCTTCCTCGGGCAAAGTGCAAGATGCTCTGTGGCTTGGCACGGTTTCGGAAAGCTCAATGTCAGGTTGCGAGCGAGTCAAATTGGTCGCCAGCGTCCAGCAGGCTCCCGGATTCTTCAATCCGAATGCAGGAATATAAAACTTGAAAATGGAATCAGTCGGTTCATCAATCAACAATGATAGCTTATTAGTGAAAAGCGTTTTTGCCTGTTGGAATGTCAAGATGCTTCTCTCTCCATTGAATATGGCCTCAAATCTCCAAAAGGGAAAGTATTTTGAATCAATAGAGCCATCAAATTTTGCAGTAGTCACTTCGACCTGTCTCAATTGGCTCCCTTCGAGATACCAGAACCGGTCACAATTCTGACACAAGAAAGCCAAGCTCTCACCATCAATTGTCAGATCCGCTCCGCAATNAGGACAATGGTGCGGGACTATTTTAATTGATCCCACTCCTTCAAAGCTGTCACTTTCCATAACCTCCTTAAACTCGCCTTCGAAATGGGATGAAGCCTGTTCCGAGACGCCATCTATCAGCAGATAGAAGTTTCCCGAATTATTTAGAAATTGCGAGACCCAGAGTGGAAAATAAACCAAAGTCAGTTTTTCACCGATTAATTCCTCATAACAAGCCGATGGATTCCTGCTCAACCTTCCCAAACTATTATAGGCCATTTCGCGAGCGGTATCCATCACAATTTCAGGTTTAATCACTTCGGCGAGCTCCCTCAATTTGACAGGAAGGTCCGGGCAAAGCTCGATGGTCTGAGCGCGGATCCCCAGAGACAAATCCCGCATCCAGGGAATTTCCGATGCAGGGAAATTAATATCGAAGTGCTTTGAATCAATTTGGACTTTGGCTTCAGTTTCAAGCCTGGTTCCGTCCTCGAATTCATAAGTATCGGTTCTCACTTTCAGCCAGTATTGAAGCCCCCTGAATCTCCAGAATGGAACATAATATAGTGCCAGTTTTTCCATCGATTTTGGCAAAGCCAAACCCTCCCGTTTGCAATATCGTTCGGTGATATACTTGATACTGCGCGCATTAAGCTCCGTATTCAAATAAAATTTAAGGACCCTATTCGGAGACGTAATCAGGAGCACCTTTGAGCAGTAAGGGCATCTAATTGAACGGTAGCTTTCCGGGAAATTTATTGGGCTTCCACATTGAGGGCAATTAACCTTAATGTCTTCATTGGGACGGGTCGATTCCATTATTATCATCTCTACATTATGCACGTCTGTCCATCTCTTCCCCGCAATTACTGCAGAACTTGGAATCGGTTGGATTCTTATGATGGCATTGACGACATTCCTTTTCTGTTTTCTCTAATTTATGGCCGCACGTTGAGCAAAATTTCGCATCTGGCGCCAATTCAGCTGAGCAATTGGGACAGCGGATTATGGTTGCCATCTGATTCCCGCAAATGTGGCAGAAACGTGATGGAGATTCGGTTTCAGCTCCGCATTTTGGACACGCCATCAAATCAGTGCCTTTCCCCACTATTATGGACTTTGAGAGAAGTGCAGGCACCATCAATCCGACGCCAGCAGCCATCCCGATTCCAGCGCCGGTCTGAGCGCTCTGCCCCTCTGACGTCATCGCCTTGGCAAGCGAAAATTTGAGGAATTTGTCCAAATCCCCGACTGCTTTCATCCCGGATTTCTGGTCAAGAACTTTCTGGACGTCATCTGGCGGAGTTAAAGACGTTATATAAAAATCAACAAGCTCTATCCCGCATTTCAAAAACTCGCCTTTGATCCTGCTTTTGGCTTCCACCGCTAATTCATCGTATTGCCTCGGAAGATCGAGAATAGTTTCCAGCTTTTCGCCAAATAGATCGTTAAGACGGGAGACGATTATATCGCGAAGGTAATCGGAAATTTGCTCAGTCCGATAAGCGGCTTCGCGCCCCACGATTGTATTGAGAAATAAAAGCGGATCCTTGATTTTACAGGAATAAACTCCGTAGCCGCGTAATCGGACCAATCCGAGCTCACTATCGCGAAATGCGACAGGATCTTTAGTGCCCCACTTCAAGTCAATGAAATGCTTCTTATTAATGAAATATACTTCACATCGAATCGGGGACTTGAATCCCCATGGCAGTGACAATAGCCTGGTGATGATCGGAAGATTAAGAGTTGATAGCGTATATTGGCCGGTCCCAAAATGGTCGGCCATCCTGCCGGACACGAAGAATACCGCCTGCTGGGAGTCACGGACAATCAGTTGCGCCCCCAATTTAATATCGGCGGAGCCCTCCTCAGGAATCCGGTGAACCATCTCGTTCACACCCGGATCCATCCATTCAATAATTTCAAGAAATATCCCCATTACGCCTCCTAAATAGTGATGAAGTCTAATATATTATCGACTTTGATTGTCAAAGCTTTCGCCTTTGAATTTTCAATTGTCAAATGTTTGGTATCGGGAAAACCTGAATTTCTGAACGTGAATTTCGCTTCCCACTTATATATGTGTTTCAATTTCGGATATGTTTTCTTTGCTCTCGCTACGCTTCATTGTTATCTTGTGATTTCAATATTTAAATTCGAAATCGAAAGGATTTACAATGAAAGACAAACGCAATGAAATTCTCGCCCGCCAATTGCTTGACTACTCCACTAAACTCCAGGCAGGCGAAATTTTATATTTGGAGATCAAAGGCAAGGACACTTTGGAGCTCGGCAAGGAAATAATCCGCTTCGCCACCGAAAAGGGCGCCACCACTTTCTGGTACTATAACGACGAGTCTCTGAGCCGAAATTGGATTAAGTCGGCAACCGAAGAGCAATTCAAGAAACAGGCAGAGCTGCATTTAGAGCTGATGAGAAGGGCAAATGTCTATATCGGATTGAGGGGCTCCGACAATCCATTTGACCACGCCGACATAGACATCAGGCAAAAGGAAAGAAGCAATACCCTCTTTTACAAGCCCGTTCATCTGGAACAGCGCGTCAAACATACCAGATGGGTTGTGCTCCGCTATCCCAACAATGCGATGGCGCAGTTGGCCGAGACCTCCCAGGAGGCATTTGAGGATTTTTATTATGAGGTCTGTTGCGCCGATTATGCCAAGATGTCCAAAGCCCAGGACCAATTATTCGCTTTGATGAATGCGGCCGACAAAGTTCACATCAAAGGTCCCGGCACCGACCTCACCTTTTCCATCAAGGGGATACCTTGCGTCAAATGCGATGGCTTGCGTAATATCCCTGACGGGGAAGTATATACTGCCCCGGTACGCGACTCAATCAACGGGAAGATAACCTACAATACCCCATCTTTGCACGAAGGCATGGTTTATGATTCGATCTCATTTGTGTTCGAGAAAGGCAGGATAGTCAAAGCCGATGCCGGTGCGCTCACCGATAAATTGAACAATATCCTCGACACCGATGAGGGTAGCCGATATGTGGGCGAATTTTCCATTGGGGTCAACCCTTTCATCCTCCATCCGATGAAAGACACTTTATTCGATGAAAAAATTGCAGGTTCTCTTCATCTGACTCCTGGTCAGTGTTATGATGAAGCCCCGAATGGGAATCATTCCGCGATCCACTGGGACTTGGTCTTGATCCAGAGGCCTGAATATGGTGGGGGAGAGATTTGGTTCGATGACCAGCTTCTCCGCAGGGACGGCGTTTTCACCGATGCTGGTTTGGAAAGGCAGTTCTCTAAGGACAACCTGAAGAGTCGGGCTCTCTAATTCCCCGCGATGCAATTGCTTGATTAGGCACTTTCCAGAGAGGTTAACCAGAAGGCCGGTCCCGGAATGTTATCCGTGAGGATCGCTACCCGATTGTCACACCTTTGATCGTTATGCTGATTCTTGTTTCAGGTTTTCCTTCCCCTTCCAGAGTTATTGAAGTGTAGAAAATCCCCGAGTGTATATTATCGGCCAGGGTAAATACGATTTCCGTCGATTCCCCGCTTTTTAGCTCGGTATCTTTGATCTTATATTTGCTCACATATTTTTGATCTGGTGAGTCAATCACCACCAACTTTACATCAAAAGGATTGTTGTTGGTGAGCTTGATCGTTCTCTCAGCCTTGGCTCCCTTGGCAATCTGGCCAAAATCCGCAAATAGTGGAGCATAATTAAGCATTTGTTTGGGATTATCGAGCACCGCTTTGACCCTGATCTCGTATTGCGGCTTGGCCGGGTCATTGCTGTCCATATACGCATATTTCACTAAAGTCTCTTTACACTTAGCGGTACTTAGGGTAATATCTAAGCTTGAACCTGCGCCTGGAGGAATAACTATCCCTCTTGTCAATGACGATTGAACCCCTCACGTATGCCTTACGCGGATTATGACCAAATCCTGCGATCCAGTGTTGTAGAAATTGAAAGTATGGGTTAGCTGCGAACCCATGGTGGCCGAGCCAAAATTAAACTCATCCTCGTCGAAAACCAACGTTGGATCCGATAGGGGAACCACCTTGGCCGCGCCCATTTTGATATCGGCTGCTGCTCCCCCATCAGGTTTGGCCGGACCTGAAGATGCTCTCGCTGGCGGAGATGGCTTATCAGACGCCTCTTGTTTACCACACGAAATCGAACCAGCTAACAACCATATTATGCCAATTACCAGAAGTGATTTTCCAATATTCATCATCCAAAATCTCCCAAATTTAGTGCATAATATATTAATTTCATCAAGATGTCAAGCCTAAAGCTACTGAGATCTGGGAAAAGGAAGGGAGAAGGTCTCTCCCTGATGGTGTGCGGTGGGAGTGGAATGGGGGAGGTGAGGAGGTGGTGGAAGCAATGGCGGTAGCATCCCATCAAACCACCCCGACAAATTCCAAGTATCCGCCCCATTTTCCGCCAAAATGGCAGTCACTCTATATTCTGAGATAAAGATGGTGCTGATGCTTCTTGACCTTATTTTATGGAATGGAAAATTACTGGGAACAATGGGCAATGTCATTGCTATTAACATCATTGAATTAGTTGATATAAAGCGATCTCTTGCATTAACCTTTCGCAATTGAGAACAGAATGACCAGAAATCAATTTGACTACCTTGGCGATTCCCNTCCGCTGGCTTTGGGATTGACAGCAGGTNCCGCAATTAATGGCCAGATTTGGGACTTAGCCAAAGTGCCGCTTGGCAATAATCAATATTGGATTTACCAGGATAATAATGCCAAAGTAATTTGCTCCCAAGATATAATTCAAATCAACATCTCGAAATTTTCAGCTCATAATAACTACGTGCAGATGCTTGATAATCCTAAGCACCTTTATTTGACAAAAGAAGCCTTCTCACCCGGACGCAACGGGAAAATCGCATTCTCCTGCCGAATGAAAGCTGAAATCTTTCGGGGAATAAAAGAAGATTATAGAGATGGATTCTGCGCATTCAATGTGCTTGATTTTAAGACAGGTGTAGTATTTGACATTGTCTCCAATGGGTACAAAATATGGACCATTTATGAACGGCTCTTGATTCCAGGCCTGACCACTGAAAATGAGGCATTTACTAAAATTATCGAAGTCCCCAAAGCTACTCACCCCCGGGAGCCACTTGATTGCACCATTGTATTCGATGGGGAAAAGGGAATCGCGGAATTTTACCTCAATTCGGAGTTGATTTATGAATCAGATAGAAATCCTTTAGATATCGATTCGCTTCAGACAGGTTTTGGCATTATTACTCTGCATCCTATCGAAAATGGCGCCAGCGTTTCTTGCCGGGATCAAGGTGGTTTTGGCCAGTGGGGAGCATTCAGGGTTCACCAAATATGATATAGGGGGTAACCCTCAAAGATACTAATTGCAGGCGTGAAACTCGCCCCTATGGCTGAATCGAAAATTCCCACTTGCAGAAATAGTTGCTATTATGGAGGTCTGGCGGGCAATGTTTGCAAATAGTCTTAATTCTGGGGTCGATGGTTCTGGCGAAGAATTCATATTCAACTACGCCCACTTGTTTACAGGGGAATAGCTCCCGATTATCCCGTTCCCGTGCCAATTGCACCCGGCAGTTATTCATTTCCAAAATCAAATTCCCATCCTCAAAATAAACCGATTGCTCATTTATGAACGCATACATTCTAAACCATAGGGCCTTTTCAAGCGCTTCCAAACCGCCAACCTCTGGTATATTATGCCGTTTCATTATCCTTTTTGCTTCGATTTGCGTGAAATCCTGCCAAGCCTGTTTATCATAGAGGGTCGCTTTCTCCATTCCGGCTTCGGCTTCGACTTTGAGAAACCATAACCCATCGTGCGCCAGCCAATTCCGGGCAAAATCCCCCAACATCCCTTCGATTGTCTCACGAGGAAGATGCTTTAAGTCAAATTTATCGCTCATATCAACTCCTATTGAACATTCTATAATTCAAAATGGATAAAACTTACATCTAATATTTTCTTAAATACCCAGCCCACAAATACATACATCACAAAAACCTCCACCGCAAACGGAATGAACCCCAAGAATCCGATAATAGGCATCTCGAATATTTTCACGTTGCCCAAATAAGGAATGGAATAAACCCACTTGCCGCCAGCCCAGAAATTCCAGAATTCCCAGAGAAAACCGCAGACCAAGCCGGTGGCGAATAGGCGGAGAATTCCGCCTAATGTCCCACTCCTCAACTGTCGCAGGATTGAAGACAGTCCGAGACGGTAATTAATTGGATCCAGCATTAAGACGAACCCGGTCCATATTGCGGGGGCCCAATAGCGATTTGGAAACAGCAGAGGGATAAGCTCAAGCGCGGTTCCGATGAAAATCATTATCCAAATAGTGCGTGGCGAAGGGACAAAAGATTTACATCTAATCCTATCAAATAGCTTGATGCCGGTAAGTAGAATGTAGGTCTCAAATATCCCGGGCCAAATGGTAGCAAATGACCAGAAATAACCGAAGTATCGCACCATTCTATTTTCAGGAAGCCCGACGTAGCGCCAGTTTTCTATAAAAAGATTGTAGAATTCAAAGAGATACCAAAGTCCGACGGAAATAGGCAGCATCCATAGAAAATTCCTCGTATCTCCGATAATCAGGCTTCGACGATGCCAGAGATAATTTATGCCATCAACAAGAATGATGTAACCGGTCCAGACGATAGGGGTAAAGAATGTTGTGAAGAACCAATGGCCGGAAAATTTCATAATCTCCGCCGAGGCGATTATGGCGCTGCCACCAAATATCATAAAATATGTGATTTTATTTCCGCCAAATTTCATCACGCCAATCTTATGATTTGGATATTGGTATGGCAATATTTTAATTGTATATTGTATGATGTAAATAACATATAATAATTTGTGAATTTAGGAATCTTTGTCAGAACGTAATTTCTAATGAGCATATCATATTGGTTGGATAAATCATCTGGGAAAATTCCACTTAAGGCAGATATAGCCATCATCGGCGGCGGCATTACCGGATTATGCCTGGCATATTGGCTTGATCAAATCGGGGGTGTGAGCGTGGCCCTGGTTGAGCGAGGGCGGCTTGGCTCCGGCGCTACTGGACGCAATGCCGGATTTCTTTTGGCCGGGACCTCCGAGAATTATTTTAGAATGCGCCAGCAATATGGCAATGAAAGAGCCAAAGCGATTTATTCCCTCACCATCGATAACCACAACCTGCTCTATGAGCAGATCATTAAACCCCATTCCATCAATTGCGGCTATACCCGTTGCGGCTCCATAACTGCGGCGGTGACCAATGAGGAATATGACGAGCTTCTGAATTCCCATCGATTGCTTTGTGATGACAATTTCCAGTGTGAATTGATTGATGAAACAATGAATGCAAAATTGGAAGTTAGAGGGTTCAAAGGCGGACTACAGCAGAGAATAGATGGGGGGATTAATCCGGTTCTATTCATCGAAGGGATCAAGTCGTTCCTTTCGGATAAAGTCTCCATCATTGAACATTGCGAGGTTTTTGATATTCGATCTGAGAGCGGTGAATTAAATATCCGTGCCGAGAGTGCCGCAATCAAATGCGATCTCGCCATTCTTGCTACCAATGGTTATGCGCCTTTATTGAGTTCGTTCTTAAAGGGGAAGGTGACCCCCACGCGAGGGCAGGTTTTGGCTCTGTCGGCGACTGATAAGAAGCTCTTTGATGGTCACACCATTTATTGCGATTTCGGATTCGAATACTTTCGCCAACTATCGAATGGGGTCGTCCTTTTGGGCGGATTCCGCCAGAATTACCGTGCAGAGGAATTGGGCTATTCAGATGAAACCACCGAAAGTATCCAGATGGGCTTGGAGGAATTTATCAGCGGCCATATTCCGACCCTCGTTGGCCAGAAAATAACTCATCGTTGGTCGGGAATAATGGGATTTTCCGCAGATGGGCTGCCACTGGTAGGGGAGATTCCCGGACATCCCGGCGTAATGTATATCGGTGGTTATACCGGGCACGGTCTGGGCTTTGCCGTCGTTCTTACCAAAGCGCTGGCGGAGCAATTATTAAACGGGAAAACGGATTATCCTCTGGAGATTTTTTCTTTAAGAAGATTGGGTTGAAAAGAACTAATAACAGTTTAGGAGATGGAGATAATTATGCTGATAACGACCACCCCCAATATTGAGGGACAGAAAATTGTAAAGTATCTTGGGCTAGTCAATGGAGACGCTATTCTGGGCGCAAACCTGTTTAAGGATTTTTTCGCCAGAGTTAGGGACATAGTCGGGGGGCGCGCCGCGGCGTACGAAAATGAACTACGCAAAGCCAAAGACATCGCCATCCAGGAAATGACGGAGCAGGCAAAATCTGCTGGTGCAAATGCGGTGGTCGGCGTGGATTTGGATTACGAGACCATCGGAAATAGCATGTTAATGGTTAGTGTCAGCGGCACTGCTGTGGTTTATGAGTAATGGCATAAGATAGCTCTCACAGCAGCTGGTCGTTTCTCTATTGTCAATAATTTACTATTTCCCATAAATTCAATTGATACAAATTGTTGACTTGAACCTTAAATCATCGGAGTAAATATGGCTGGAAATTTGTGCCACTTTGAAATCCCGGCAAGAAATATTGAAAAAGCTGGGCAATTCTACAGCAAAGTATTTGGCTGGAAAATAAGCGATTCCGGTTTTCCCGGATATTCTTTTTTTGAAACATCAAAACCGCCGCACGGCGGGATTGAGAAGCGCGAACCATTTTCAAATGGGGTAATGCTCTATATTCAGGTCGATGAAGTCACGGCCGCTATAAATAATATCAAGAGCGCGGGTGGTTCGATAGTAAAAGAAAAAACAGAGATCCCTAATATAGGCTGGTTCGGCCTATTCAGCGATCCCGATGGCAATATCATCGGCATATTCCAGAGCAAAAACGTTTAGGAGCTATCGAGGCATGAGGAGTGCTTGAGCAAAACGTTATGAGGTTCACCTTAAATTCCCATACCCCCCTTTTTATCTCAAGGTGTAATCGAATATTCCTAATTAGGTTGGTAATTCCTAGTCTGCTGATAGAATTAGATTATTAATCGCTGAGAATCATGCTCTCCTGACACGGGGTTTATTTTCGCTTCTTTCTGCCGAAGATGATATCTCCGTTATATCTTCCCTAATTAAAATCCGTAAAAATACTTATTGCAATTCCGGTTTCAAATTCGTATCATCGGCGGCTAAGTGAAAAGGTTCACAAGATGTTGGAGTTTTAAATGAATTGCTTTAGCTATTAACTAATTGTATTTTCAAACTTTGAAGCGAATTGATAAGATTAGCATATTGATAATTATGATAAATTAAAATGAACTGGCTTTTTTCACATCAAGGAGATACTAATGTCTAATTTCGTTCAAGAAGTTATGGCGCGGGTAAGAGCAAAAAACCCAGCCGAACCCGAATTCCATCAAGCAGTTCAGGAAGTGCTCGAATCGATTTCGGTTGTTTTGGAAAGGCATCCTGAATATCGCAAGGCGAAAATCGTAGAGCGTATTGTAGAGCCGGAACGCGTGATTATGTTCCGCGTGCCCTGGGTTGACGATAGCGGCGAAGTCCAAATTAACCGCGGCTTTCGCATTCAAATGAACAGCGCTATAGGCCCCTATAAAGGTGGACTGCGTCTCCACCCGACTGTTAATCTCGGCGTTCTTAAGTTCCTTGCCTTCGAGCAGGTTTTCAAGAATAGTCTCACCACCCTGCCTATGGGCGGCAGTAAGGGCGGATCCGATTTCGATCCAAAGGGCAAGAGCGACAATGAAGTTATGCGCTTCTGCCAGAGCTTTATGAATGAGCTTTTCCGTCACATCGGGCCTGATACCGATGTCCCCGCTGGCGATATCGGGGTTGGAGGCCGTGAAATCGGTTTCCTGTTCGGCCAATACAAGAAGCTTTGCAATGAATTCACCGGCGTTTTGACCGGCAAGGGTCTGGCTTGGGGAGGTTCCCTGGTTCGTCCCGAAGCAACTGGCTATGGGAATGTCTATTTCGCCGCCGAGATGCTCTCCACCCGTGGTGAATCCCTAAAAGGGAAGATGTGCCTGGTTTCCGGAAGCGGCAATGTGGCTCAATACACTGTGGAAAAAATAAATCATTTGGGCGGCAAGGTTGTTACTATGTCCGATTCAGCAGGTTATATCTATGATGAAGCTGGCATTGGCGAAGAGAAGTTGAAATTCGTGATGGATTTGAAGAATTTCCGCCGCGGACGCATCAAGGAATATGCCGATAAATACAAAGTGCCCTATTACCCAATTGATCCCAAGTTGGATTATAATCCGCTCTGGAATCATAAGGCACATTGTGCATTCCCTAGCGCCACCCAGAACGAAATCAACGCCAAAGACGCCCAGAATTTGATTAATAATGGCGTTTATGTGGTATCCGAGGGCGCCAATATGCCGACCACCCCGGATGGCGTGAATATATTCATTAACAAGGGTATCCTCTATGGTCCCGGCAAGGCGGCGAATGCCGGCGGCGTTTCGACTTCCGGCCTGGAGATGAGCCAGAATTCGATGCGCTATAGCTGGAGCCGTGACGAAGTTGACCAGAAATTGCACGGAATTATGAAGAGCATTCATAAGGCGTGTGTCGAAGCCGCCGCCAAATATGGCACCCCCGGCAATTATGTCAACGGCGCCAATATAGCCGGATTTATCAAGGTCGCTGATGCGATGATGGATCAGGGTATCGTCTAAAAATCAACTTGGATTAATTTGAAACGGGTTGGGGAGTCATCTCCAACCCGTTTTTCTATTTCCTGATGGATTAGAAATGCGTGGCATTATTCTGTGGGCGGCAGACCTCCCGGTCTGCCTTGGCCCGGTAGGTCAAGACCTCCGTGTCTTCACGCATATTCTTAAGGAGTCAAGCCCCAAGTGGGCTTGACCTACTCGGCTTAAGGCGGGCGGCCTTGGCTCCCGCTATTCAAGTGTCGGGGGCAAGCCCCACGACCTACTTCAACAGGACGCGGGGGGTAAACCCACCCCCTACTTAAGTAATGTCATCCGCTTGGTGAATACATTTTCACTGATTGGTAATTTGTATAAATAAATCCCACTCGGATTATTTGAAGCATCCCAGATTGCCCGATGGCTCCAGGCTACCTGCATCTCATCCATTATCACTTTAATTCTCTCCCCCAAAATATTATATACTTCGAGGCGGACTTCATAATCCAAAAAATAGTTGACATTGGGTCTGATAGTTATATAAGTTAGGAAAGCTTTTTTGGGAGTAATGCCGAGATCGGGTTAAATCCTGATTTGCCCTAAGATAATATTACTGATGATCATTCTGAGAAAAACATTTTTCATAGCTTTATTAATAGGCCTTGTGTCGGTGGCTGTCGCCGGTGATTTGCAGGTTGCTGATAGCCTTGGGGGCGCCTTCCAATACGACAAAGCCATTACTTTGTACAAACAACTGGTGCAAGCCGATTCATCTGATGCCGGGCTATTGTTGAAGCTTGGAGCCAATTTGAATAATTATGCTGAATTGCAGCCCGAAAGCGATCAACTTAAGCTGTATGAAGAAGCATATCAGGTTCTCAAGAAATCAGAATCGATCGATTCCTCCAATGCCGAAATCCATTTTCAGATCGCCAGGACGCAGGGGAGGGTGGCGTTATACAAGGGAATTTGGAATTCCATTGGTCTGGCCAAGGAGGTTAAGCGCGAGGCTGAGACTGCCCTTGTAATCAATCCCCAACATGATGGGGCGATGCATATATTAGGAAGATGGCATCGCGAGGCTTCCAACAAGCCGCAGATAATCAGGGCGCCTTTGGGATTAGGTGCGGCGAATAAGGCGGATGCCGTGAGATATCTTGACAAAGCAGTCGAACTCCGTCCTGATTACATCAGCCACCATCTGGAATTGGGCAAAACCTATATATCTATTGATAAATATCCGGAAGCCCGCAATCAGCTCTTTACGGCGATATTACTCAAGGTTCAAAGACCAATCGATGAAAGGTATATCGAGGAGGCCAAGAAATTATTGAAGGAAATTGAAGGGAAATCGTAATTAAGCCTCTATAAAGATGGCTACTAATAATGATGGAAATAATTAATTTACTTATTAGCAGGAGTGCGTAATGTTAAGGAAGTTGCTAAAGTTCATTATCCCGTTGGGAGTATTTCTTATTCTTGTGGCTTCGGAAGCGGTGGCTGGAGGATTGGCGCTTACCGGTGTCGGTTCCAGAGCCATCTCGATGGGTGGCGCTTTTCGAGGCTTGGCCGACGACTGGTCGGCGTGCTATTGGAATCCGGCCGGCTTGGCGTATCTTGACAAATCCGAGTTTAATGGAATGCTGACCATTATCAGCCCAAAACCTGAATATACTCCCAATATCGTGTTGAAGTCAACTGACAGAGCCAATGAGTATTCGATTGGGTTCAAGAATGGGACTAATTGGTACACACACGATGTGAACCATAAGATTCCCAACTTTTCCGGCTTCTTTAAGTTCCCGGGCATGGCTGATTTTACTGCCGGTGTTGGCATTTATGTGCCGTATGGAACTGGCGCAGTTTGGGATATCTTTGACCTTCCCAACGGATATAATACCAAAGTCAGTTATCCTGAGGTTGACCACAAAAGCGAATTTGATGTGATTGATTTCCACCCGACTTTCGCCAAACAGGTAATGGAAGGCAAGATGTCAATTGGTTTGGGGGTATCAATCCAGAAGGGCAATATCTTCCTTCAGCAAATGGTTCCGACGCAATTCAGCACTGCCGCTCCAGTTCCTTGGAACTACTTCTTCACCAATATGGAATTGGATGGTAGTGGCTGGGGATATGGCGCCAATGCCGGAATCTTATATGAGGTTAACGAGGATTTGAGGGTGGGAGTTGCCTATCGTTCCCCAACTACCCTGAAATTGGAAGGCAAGGCAAGTCTTGACCTTTATATGCCATATAATCCCGGGTTGGTGGATTTATATGATTCTTATGGGACTCACAACGACTCTCTCACGGCAAATTATTTCCGTGGCAATGTTCTCTCGGCGGAGCCCGATGCCAAGGCGGATCTAAAACTGCCCGCCGATTATGGGATCGGTGTCGCTTATCTGGCGACCGAGAAATTGACCATCACAGCCGATTTGAATTATACCGATTGGGCGCGGCTGGACTTTGTCCCCATAAATTTTGATGGGGTCAGTCCATTGGGCACTGCGGCTGACGATGATACGCTGAAAACCAACTGGGATAGCACCGTCCGAATATCAGCTGGTCTCGAATATAAATACTCGCCCAAGCTTGCTTTCCGCGCCGGCTATTTTAGGGACCCGTCACCCATTCCTGACGAGACCTTTACACCTACCATACCAGATATCGGCACCAAGAATAGTTTCAATGCCGGCTTGGGTTATGATGTAGGCACGTTCAGGATTGATTATAATTTCGAATTCATCCAGTTCAGCGATCGCAGTATTGCCAGCACTGTGACCGACCCAAGCGGCGGTTTGGAAAATCACGCTGGTGATTACAAAATGAAAATCTATGCCAATTTCATCTCCATTACTCACCAGTTTTAATTAGGAAGGAATCAGGAATATGACGAAAATAATTAAGATAATGGCGGTTG
>Ga0051980_10001885_pt1 | contig 15902 bp, 16 predicted proteins | sample CryGey13umfilter_2_FD_55014 | JGI IMG/M metagenome (GOLD analysis project Ga0051980, IMG submission 55014) | Groundwater microbial communities from aquifer in Utah, USA - Crystal Geyser 4/9/14 3 um filter | ecosystem: Environmental > Aquatic > Deep subsurface > Groundwater | place: USA: Utah...
GGCGATCCTCGACGCCGCCTCGCCGCCCGAGGGAGGGGCGGCTGCGGCCTGCGCGCTGGCGCTGGAGGTCAGCGTCGGACGCCAGCGCCTGTTCGGCGGCGTCGGCCCCGGCGCCGCGTTCGGCCCCGAATGGGCGGTGGCCGCCCGCGCCACCGCCGCCCACGCCGCGCTGGAGATCGCGGGCGCCTCGGCGGCGCGGCTGGCGCCGGAGGGGCTGGCGGCGCGGGTGTTCGGGCGCGGCTTCGCGCAGGGGCCGTCGCATGTGGCGGCGGAACGGCTGCGCGACGCGGGGGCCGAATGGCTGCGCGCCGAGCACGACGGCTATGCCGAGCGCTTCGGCCTGATCGTGGCGCGGCGGCTGCGGCTGAGCGCCGACGGGCGCGACCTGCGCGGCGAGGAGACGCTGCGCGCAGCCCCCGGCGCCGCTCCCGGCGCCATGGCGCGCGCGAAAAACCTGCCGTTTTGCGTGCGCTTTCATCTGGCGCCGGAGGTGGCGGCGGCGGTGTCAGGCGGGCAGGCGTCGCTGTCGCCGCCCGACGGCGCGCGCTGGACGCTGCGCGTGGACGGCGGCGCGCTGAGCGTGGTGGACAGCGTCAGCCTTGAGCCGGGCGCCGCAGCGCCGCGCCCGGCCCGGCAACTGGTGATCTCCGGCGTCGCGGCGGGCGGTCAGGCCCGCGTCGCCTGGGCGCTGACGCAGGACGCCGCCCCGCCGCGCCCGGCGCGGCGCGGTCGTCAGACCTGAGCCGCCGAGGACGCGCCGCGACGCTGTTTCAGGCGGTCTCGCCGCGCCGGTCGATGTCGAGGTAGGTTTTCGCGCGCGACGGCGTCTCCTCGTCGCGGCGGCGGCGGATCAGCGCCATCTCCTTGGCGCTGACCGGCTCCGCGTTGCGGCGGTTCAGCGCGGCATAGGCGGCGGTGCGGTCGGCGGCGTCTTCGCGGGCGCGGTCGAGCGGCGCCTTGCCTTCTTTGGCCATGGTCTTTCCTTTCCCTTTGCGGTCCTCTAGGGAACCTGTCCATCCTATATGGCGCATCGGCGCCGCATCCGAAACCCTTGCATCGGCGATTGAGGGGCGGCGGCGGCATGGTTAAGGTGCGCCCCCACGTCACGTCAGCGGGAGCCTCAGGGGCCATGAACGTCAGAACCTTCGACAAGTCCAAGCTCGTCAGCCGTCATGTCACCGAAGGGCCGTCGCGGGCGCCGCACCGCTCGTATTTCTACGCCATGGGCCTGTCGGAGGAGGAGGTGCACCGCCCGTTCGTCGGCGTCGCGACCTGCTGGAACGAGGCTGCGCCCTGCAATATCGCTCTGAATCGTCAGGCGCAGGCCGCCAAGGCGGGCGTCAAGGAGGCGATGGGCACCCCGCGCGAGTTCACCACCATCACCGTCACCGACGGCATCGCCATGGGGCACGAGGGGATGCGCTCCTCGCTCGCCTCGCGCGACGCGATCGCCGACACGGTGGAGCTGACCATGCGCGGCCACGCCTATGACGCGCTGGTGGGGCTGGCGGGGTGCGACAAATCGCTGCCGGGCATGATGATGGCGATGGTGCGGCTGAACGTGCCCAGCGTGTTCGTCTATGGCGGCTCGATCCTGCCGGGCCGGTTCAACGGCCGCGACGTGACCGTGGTGGACGTGTTCGAGGGCGTCGGAATGCACCAGGCGGGCAAGATGTCCACCTGCGAGCTTGAGAAGCTGGAGAAGGTCGCCTGCCCCTCCGCCGGGGCCTGCGGCGGCCAGTTCACCGCCAACACCATGGCCTGCGTCTCCGAGGCGATCGGCCTGGCGCTGCTGAACTCCTCCGGCGCGCCCGCGCCTTACGAGAGCCGCGACCAGTATTGCGAGGCGTCGGGCCGCGCGGTGATGGACCTGATCGCGATGAACATCCGCGCCCGCGACATCGTCACCCTCAAGTCGCTGGAGAACGCCGCGCGCGTGGTGGCCTGCACCGGCGGCTCCACCAACGCCGGGCTGCACCTGCCCGCGATCGCGCATGAGGCGGGCATCCGCTTCGACCTGATGGACGTCTGCGAGGTGTTCAAATCCACGCCGTATTTCGTCAACCTCAAGCCCGGCGGCGACTATGTCGCGAAGGATCTCTACGAGGCCGGCGGCGTGCCCAAGGTCATGCGCCAGCTGATGGACAAGGGCCTGCTGCANGGCGACTGCATCACCTGCAGCGGCCGCACGCTGGCGCAGGAGCTTGAGGGCATCGACGGCACGCCCGACGGCAAGGTGATCCACTTCATCGACAAGCCGCTGTCGCCCACCGGCGGCGTGGCGGGGCTGAAGGGCAACCTCGCCCCCGAAGGCGCCATCGTGAAGGTGGCGGGGATGAAGAAGCTGAAGTTCGAAGGCCCCGCCCGCGTGTTCGAGAACGAGGAGGAGGCCTTCGAGGCGGTCAAGGCGCGCGCCTACGAGGAGGGCGAGGTGCTGGTGATCCGCAACGAAGGGCCGAAGGGCGGGCCGGGGATGCGCGAGATGCTNTCCACCACCGCCGCGCTGTCGGGGCAGGGGATGGGCGGCAAGGTGGCGCTGATCACCGACGGGCGGTTCTCCGGCGGCACGCGCGGCTTCTGCGTCGGCCATGTCGGNCCGGAGGCGGCGGTGGGCGGCCCGATCGCCCTGATCCGCGACGGCGACATCATCCAGATCGACGCGAAGAAGGGCACGCTGAACGTCAAGCTGTCGGCCAAGGAGCTGAAGGCGCGGCGCAAGGCGTGGAAGGGCCCGCGCGAGACGCTGTATGGTTCCGGCGCGCTGTGGAAATACGCCCAGCTTGTCGGTCAGGCGAAGGATGGCGCCGTCACCCACCCCGGCCACGCCGGCGAGCGGCACATCTACGCCGATCTGTGAGCGCCGCGATGCGCCGCGCCCGCACGCGCCGCAGCCTGATCGCCCTTGCGGCGCTGGGCCTTGGCGGGTGCGTCGCGCCGCAGGCGCCGGTCGGGCCGATGCGGCTGGTCTCGGCGCATGAGCACCGCGTCGAGCTGTCGGCGGACGGGCGGGCGGTGATCGTGGCGCCGCCGCCGGGCGACTGCCTCGCCTCAGACAAGGTGCACGTCGTCGGCGGCGCGGCGGTGACGCTGATGACCGCCTGCGACGCCAGCCCCGGCGACGCGGTGCAGACCGTCACCATCGCCGCCGAGCCGCTGTTCGGCGCGCGCGACGCCGCGCTTGAGCTGGCGGCGCTGGAGGCGCACCTGCGCGGGCCGCAGGGGCGGCGGGGCCTGGGCCTTTCGGGCGACGCGCCGACGCGAGTGGTGTCGTCGCGGCGCGACGGCGCGACGCTCTATCTGGTGATCGAGGACGCCGCGGCGCCGGAGGCGTTGCTGTGCCGCGCGTTCACCGAGGTCAACGGGCGGCTCGCCATGGTCTCGGCCAGCGCCGCCGCGGGCGAAGGTGAGCGCGCGCTGCTCAGACGCGCCGAGGCGATGGTCGGCGCGCTGAAGGCGGTCAACGCCGTCGCCGAGCGCTTCGGCCCCGAACCGGCGCCGCGCCCGCAGCGCGCCTGAAGCGCCGCGCCTGCGGGCGGCCTCCACGACCGGATCGGGCCGGACGCGCGACGCCGGCGAGCCCCCGGCGCGGGGGTCGGGGCTGCGCGCGCGGCGAAGCGTGCGCGCGCGCCCGGCGTAAGCCGCAAAGCGCTCCGCCTCAGCCCGCAAGCTTCTCCATCAATTCCTCGCTCATGTCGGCGTTGGCGACCACGGTCTGCACGTCGTCGTCGTCCTCCAGCGTCTCGATCAGCTTCAGCAAGGTTCGCGCGACATCCTCGCTGACCGGGGTCAGCGTCTGCGGCTTCCACACCAGCTTGGCGGTGTCGGCNTCGCCCAAGGCNGCCTCCAGCGCGGCGGAGACCTCCGCCAGATCGGTGTCGGCGCAATAGATCCAGTGGCCGTCCTCGTCGCTCTCCACGTCGTCGGCGCCGGCCTCGATGGCGGCCTCCAGCACCTTCTCCGCCGAGCCGACCTTGGCGGGATAGGCGATCTCGCCCTTGCGGTCGAACATGAAGCTGACCGAGCCGGTCTCGCCCAGGTTGCCGCCGTTCTTGCCGAAGGTCGAGCGCACGTTGGAGGCGGTGCGGTTGCGGTTGTCGGTCAGCGCCTCGACGATGATCGCGATCCCGCCCGGNCCATAGCCCTCGTAGCGGATGTTCTCATAGTTCTCGGCGTCGCCCATCTGCGACTTCTTGATGGCGCGGTCGATGTTGTCCTTGGGCATCGAGTTCGCCTTGGCCTCGCGGATCGCCAGCCGCAGGCGCGGGTTCTTGTCGGGGTCGGGGTCGCCCATNTTGGCGGCGACGGTGATCTCCTTGGAGAACTTCGAGAACATCTTCGAGCGCAAGGCGTCCTGACGCCCCTTGCGGTGCTGGATGTTCGCCCATTTGGAATGCCCGGCCATGGTCCGCCCTCTGACTGTCTCGACGTGTGGCGCGGGTTATAGGCCCGCGACGCGCGATGCTTCAAGCCGCCTGCACCCTTATCGCGATCATGGCGACCAGCCCGCCGCAGCCCAGCGCCACCCCCAGCATCGCCACCCGCAGCCGCTGCGCCAGCGTCACGAGCGCCGCGTCGGCCTGCGCGGCGGGCGGCAGCGGCCCCAGCAGCAGCGGGCGCATCAGGCGGCGGCGCGCGCGGTCGGCCGGCCCGCCCATCCGCATCGAATGGCCGCGCGCGCCCAGCTCCTCGAACCATGCCGCGTGAAACACCCGCACATGCTCGCGCGCCGCCAGCAGCAGCCCCTGCGCGATCATCGCGCTGACAAACGCCAGCCCCATCGCGGCGAACACGGCGAAGTCGGACAGCGTCATCAGAAGCTCCAGAACAGCGGGATGGTCAGCGCCGTCACCACGCCGACGATGATGTTCATCGGCACGCCGATCCGCACGTAATCCATGAAGCGATAGCCGCCCGCCATATAGACCAGCGTGTTGGTCTGATAGCCGATCGGCGTGGCGAACGAGGCCGACGCCGACATCATCACCCCCACCACGAACGGCCGCGGATCGACGCCCACCGACGCCGCCAGCGCGATGGCGATCGGCGTCATCACCACGGCGACGGCGTTGTTGGTCACCACTTCGGTCAGAATCGAGGTGACGAGGACCAGCGCGAACAGCACCACCTGCGGCGAGGCGCCCGCCAGCCACGGCGCCGCCGCCTCCACCACCAGCTGCACGGCGCCGGTCTTCTCCAGCGCGGCGCCGACGCCCAGCATCGCGAGGATCAGGGTCAAAAGCCGCCCGTCGATGGCGGCGAACGCCTCGTCGGCGTCGATGCAGCGCGCCAGCAGCACCAGCGCCACCGCGATCAGCGCCAGCGTCGAGATCGGCGCCACGTTCAGCGCCGACAGCCCCACCACGCCCGCCAGCGCCGCGAGCACCAGCGGCGCGCGGTCGCGGCGATAGGGGCGCACGCGCGGGCGGTTGAGCTCGGTCAGGTCCACGTCCTCGGCCAGACGGCGGATGTCGTCGGGGTCGCCCTCCAGCAGCAGGGTGTCGCCGACGCGGATCACCACGTCCTCCATCTTCACCGCCGCCTGCTGATCGCGCCGGTGGATCGCCAGCGGATAGACGCCATAGCGCCGCCGCAGCCGCAACTTGCCCAGCGACCGGCCAACCAGCAGACAGCCCGGAGAGATCAGCGCCTCGATGGTCTCGGTGTTCTTCTCTGACAGGCGATCCACCGCGCCGAGCGCGCGGGTGCTGCGCAGGTCGATCAGATCGGCCACGCCGCTGCGCAGCACCACCCGGTCGCCCGCCTGCAGCGTCACGTCGCCCAGCGCGCGGCGCAGCGACTCGTCGCCGCGCAGCACGTCGATCACCCGCATCCCCTCGCGCTGGAACAGCGCGGTCTTGAGCGCGGGCTGGCCGATCACGGGCGAGCCTTCGGGNATCGCCACCTCGGTCATGAACTTCATCGTCTTGCGCTCGCCCAGGCTGTCGGCCAGCGCGCGGCGGTCCGGCAGCAGGCGCCGCCCGAACACCGCCAGATAGGTCATCCCGATCAGCGCCACCGCCAGACCGACGCCGGTGATCTCGAACATGCCGAACGGCGCCATCCCCGCGCGCCGCGCCACGCCGTCCACCAGCAGGTTGGTCGAGGTGCCGATCATGGTGCAGACCCCGCCCATGATCGCAGTATAGGATAACGGAATCAACAGCTTGGAGGCGCCGATCCCCAAAGCGCCCGCCAGCCGTATCGCCACCGGGATCAGCACCACCACGACGGGCGTGTTGTTCATGAAGGCCGACGCCAGCAGCACGAAGCCTGCGAAGCCCGCCAGAACCACCAGCGGCCGGGTGCGCGCATGGGCGCCGATCATGGCGCCGACCGCATCCAGCGCGCCGACGCGCACCATGGCGCCGGACAGGATGAACATGCACGCGATGGTGATCGGCGCCGGGTTCGCCAGCACCGCCAGCGCCTCGCCCGCCTCCAGCACGCCGCTCGCCAGCAGAACCGCCAGCGCCGACAGCGCCACCACCTCCGGGGGGTAGCGCTCCCACATGAACATCGCGAATGTCGCCGCAAGCAGCGCCAGCGTGAAATAGGGAGCTATGTCGGCGGATATGAACATCGAGGGCGATCATCCAGGGCAGGAACAGCCGCAGTGAACGTATCCGGGGTCACAAAGCAAGCGATCCATGCGATCGGCGCGGCGAGAATCGCTGTTGCGCTCGCCGCCGTTGGCGCCATCGCGCTGGCGCTGGGGCAACTGATGCGCGCCGATGCGGGGCTGCGGGTCGAGACCGCCGCCGTCGGCGCCACGCCCGTCACCATCACCCGGCCCGCGTCCGAGGCGCCCGCGCCCGCCGTGGTGATCGCGCACGGGTTCTCCGGCTCGCGCCCGCTGATGCGCGCGTTCTCGGCCACGCTGGCGCGGAACGGCTATGTCGCGGTGTCGTTCGATTTTCTGGGCCATGGCCGCAATCCGGGCCCGATGACCGGCGACGTGACGACCGAGGACGGCGCGACCGCCGCGCTGGTGGCGGAACTGGGCCGCGTCGCCGATTTCGCCCGCGCGCTGCCCGGCGTGGACGGGCGGCTGGCGGTGCTGGGCCACTCGATGGCGGGCGACGTGATCGCGCGCTATGCGCTGGCGACGCCGGCGGTCGCGGCGACGGTCGGCGTGTCGATGTTCTCGCCGGTGGTTGACGCCGATCAGCCGCGCAACCTGCTGATGATCGTCGGCGCCTGGGAGGCGGGGCTGACCGATGAGGCGGTGCGCGTGCTGCGCCTGAGCGCGGGGCCGGGCGCCGACGCCGGAGAGACCCATGGCGACTTCAGCCGGGGGACCGCGCGCCGCGCCGTGTTCGCCCCCGGCGTCGAGCATATCAGCGTGCTGTGGAGCGTGACGGCGCTGCGCGAATCGGTGGACTGGCTGAACGCGACGTTCGACCGGCCCGGCCCGGCGCAGGTCGCGCCGCGCGGCGGCTGGGTGGCGCTGCTGTTGGCGGGGATCGTGGCGCTGGGCTGGCCGCTGGCGCGGCTGTTGCCGAGGCTTGACGGCGGCGCGCCGGGCGCGGGGATGCGGGGCTGGCGCTTCGCGGTCGCGGCGCTGGCGCCCGCGCTGCTTGCGCCGCTGATCGCCACGGCGCTCGACTGGCGGTTCCTGCCGGTGATCGTGGGCGACTATCTGGCGCTGCATTTCGCGCTCTACGGCGCGCTGACGGCGCTGGCGCTGTGGTGGGCGGGCGCGCGGCGGCCGACCGGCCTGTTCAGCGCGGGGCGCTGGCTGGCGGCGCTGGCGGTGGCGGGGTTCGCCATCGGCGCGCTTGGCTGGGCGCTCGACGCCCATGTGAGTTCGTTTCGCCCGGTCGCGGCGCGCTGGCCGCTGATCCTGGCGCTGCTGGCGGGCATGGCGCCGTATTTCCTCGCCGACGAATGGCTGACGCGCGGGCGCGACGCGCCGCCGCTGGCCTATCCGCTGACCAAGCTGTGCTTTCTCGGCTCGCTGGCGGCGGCGGTGGCGCTGGATCTTGAGCGGCTGTTCTTTCTCATCATCCTGACGCCCGCGCTGCTCCTGTTCTTTCTGGTCTATGGCCTGTTCAGCCGCTGGGCGTGGCGGCGCACCGGCGATCCGTGGGTCGGCGCGCTGGCCAACGCCGCCGCCTTCGCCTGGGCGATCGGGGTGACGTTTCCGATGGTGGCGGGATAGCGCCAGTCGGTATCGCTCAGTCGGGCAGCGACGGCGCCAGCTTGCCGCCGACCCGCACCGGGACCACCCGCGCCGCCCGCCCGGTGAGGTCGTCGGTCTCGACGAACACGCCGCACAGCGTCGCCTCGCCCTCGGCGGGCGAGAACCGCTCGCCCGGCATCCCGGTGATGAAGCGGCGCAACGGCTCGCCCTTGCTCATGCCGATCACGCTGTCGTAGTCGCCGCACATCCCGGCGTCGGACTGATAGGCGCAGCCCTTGGCGAGGATCTGCGCGTCCGCCGTGGGCACGTGGGTATGGGCGCCGACCACAAGGCTCGCGCGCCCGTCGAGCCATGCGCCCATCGCCATCTTCTCCGAGGTCGCCTCGGCATGGATCTCGACCATCACCGCATCGACGCCGCCGCCCAGCGGCGCGGTCTTGAGCGCGGCGTCGAGCGCGGAGAACGGGTCGTCGTAGGGCTGCTTCATGAACACCCGCCCCAGCGCCACCGCCACCGCGACGCGCTTGCCGCGCGGGGCGGAAAAAATCCTGATCCCGGCGCCGGGCGGGGTGCGGGCGATGTTGAGCGGGCGCAGGATGCGCGGCTCGCGGTCGATATGGGCGATCATCTCCTTCTGGTCGAAGGCGTGGTCGCCCAGCGTGATCGCGTCGGCCCCGGCGGCCAGGATGTCGGCGGCGATCTTTGCGGTGCAGCCAAAGCCTGCGGCGGCGTTCTCGGCGTTCACCACCACGAAATCCAGCTTGAGGCGCGCGCGCAACTCCGGCAGGCGCGCCGCCACCGCGTCGCGGCCCGAGCGGCCCACCACGTCGCCCAGATACATCAGCCGCATGGGATCACTTCGTCCTCGGTCACGATCATGTCGAGCCGCGCGTCGGTTTCGTCGCGCGGCGTCGCCGCCACCTCCTGCGCCGCATAAGCCAGCCCGATCGCCAGCAGCGGCCCCCGCGCGCGCAGCGCCGCCAGCGTGCGGTCGTAAAAACCGCCGCCATAGCCCAGCCGGAACCCCGCGCGGTCGAAGGCCAGGAGCGGCGCGATCACCAGGTCGGGCGTCGCGGGCAGGTCGTCGAGCGGGATCTCCACGCCGAACGCCCCGGTCTGCGTCGGCGCGCCGGGCGTCCAAAGCCGGAACGCCAGCGGCGCGCCCTTGCCCACCACCACCGGCAGGCACAGCCGCGCGCCGCGCGCGGCCAGCCCGGTCATCGCCGCCAGCGGGTCGAGCTCATCGCGGATCGGCAGATAGCCCGACGCCACGCCGGGCGTCTGCGTCACCGCCTCCAGCAGGCGGGCGCAGGCGGCGGCGGCGCGGTCGGGGTGATGGGCCGCCGCGCGGGCGGCGTGGGCGGCGCGGCGCGCGGCCTGCTTCATCTGCTCGGTTTCGGTCATCGGTTCAGGCATGGGTGGCGGGCCCGTAGCGACCGTGGCGGAACAGATCCTCGCGAGCCTGGATCACCAGGTGGGCGCCAGGTGCGATAGGCCAGGGCCAGTCGCAGAGCCAGCTCCCGCGAGAAAAGTTAAGGCCACCGGGATTCAGCCCGCTCACGAGAGGAACAGAACCCGCCGCTGCACAAGATAGGCGCGTCGCGCCGGAATTGAAACCACCATCGCTCACGCGCGCGCCGCNTGGGCGTCGATCAGNCCCTCCAGCCGCGCCACCGCCTGCTCCAGCGCCTGCGCGTCATCGGCGGCGGACGGGTCGGCCTGCGGCGCGGCGGCGTCCTTGAGCTTGTCGGCGATCATCAGCGCCGCCATCAGCAGCAGCCGCGGCTCTCCCACCACGCCGATCTGGGAGGCCAGCGCGCGCGCCTCGACATCCACCATCGCGGCCAGCGCGGCGAGGTGGCGCTCCTGCCCGTCCTCGCAGGCGAGCTGATAGTGCCGCCCGCCAACCGTCACATCGACCGTGGCCATGCCCTTATTCCTCCGCCATCGCGCGCAGATCGTCGATCGCGCGGTCGAGCGCCGCCACCGCCTCGGCGCGNCGCGCCGCCTCGGCGTCGCGCTCGGCCTCGGCGCGCGCCAGCGCCCGCTCGCGCTCACTGAGCAGGGTCTGCAGCCTGTCGATCAGGCCGTTCAGCCGCGCCACGGTCGCGCCAACCTCGCTCATCACGTCAACTCCATCGGCCATGGCTCGGGCGAATCGCGCGCGGGGCGCTTCAGGGANGACACTATTCCAAGCGCGCCGCCGCGTCACAACCGCGTCAAAGCCTTGACCGCGCGGCCCTGTCGCCGCAATACGCCCTGAAAAACCGCGTTCCACCAGCCAGAGAGGCCCCGCCTTGGATATCGCAACGCTCCGCGCCGACCATCCCGACCACTGGCGCATGGCCTGCGCGCTGCGCGTGCTGGCGATGGACGCCGTNCAGGCGGCGAACTCCGGCCATCCGGGGATGCCGATGGGCATGGCCGACGTGGCGACGGTGCTGTTCTCGAAACATCTGAAATTCACCGCCGCCGACCCCGACTGGGCCGACCGCGACCGCTTCGTGCTGTCGGCGGGGCACGGCTCGATGCTGCTCTACGGCCTGCTGCACCTGACCGGTTTCACCGACATGACGCTGGACCAGCTGCGCAATTTCCGCCAGATCGGCTCGATCACCGCCGGGCACCCCGAATACGGCCACGCCAGGGGGATCGAGACCACCACCGGCCCGCTGGGGCAGGGGATCGCCACCGCCGTCGGCATGGCTGTCGCCGAGCGGTCGCTGGCGGCGCGGTTCGGCCGCGTGGTCGATCACCGCACCTGGGTGATCGCGGGCGACGGCTGTCTGATGGAGGGGATCAGCCAGGAGGCGATCAGCCTCGCCGGGCATCTTTGCCTCGACCGGCTGACGGTGCTGTGGGACGACAACGGCATCTCGATCGACGGCAAGGTGTCCTTGAGCGACAGCACCGATCAGCGCGCGCGTTTCGCCGCGAGCGGGTGGGAGACCATCGAGATCGACGGCCACGACCCGGTCGCCATCGACGAGGCGCTGAACGCGGCGAAAAAGTCGCTGCGCCCGGTGCTGATCGCCTGCAAGACCCACATCGGCTTTGGCGCCCCGAAGAAGCAGGACACCGCCGCCGCGCACGGCTCGCCGCTGGGGCCTGAGGAGATCGCCGCCGCGCGCGCCGCCTATGGCTGGACGCACGGGCCGTTCGAGATCCCCGCCGACATCCGCGACGCCTGGGCCGCCGTCGGGCGGCGCGGCGCGGGCGCGCGCGCGGAATGGGACGCGAAGCTGGCCGCGCTGTCTGAGCGCAAGCGCGCCGAGTTCCTGCGCGTGATGGCGGGCGAACCGGCGCCGAAACTGGCCTCCGCGATCCGCGCGCTGAAGAAGGCGCTCAGCGAGACCGCGCCCAGCATGGCCACCCGCAAGGCCTCAGAGGTCGCGCTGGCGGCGATCAACCCGGTGTGCCCGGAGACGCTGGGCGGCTCGGCCGATCTGACCGGCTCCAACAACACCCGCACCGAGGGGCTGGGCGTATTCACCCGCGACACGCCCGCCGGGCGCTATCTGCACTACGGAATCCGCGAGCACGGCATGGCGGCGGCGATGAACGGCATGGCGGTGCATGGCGGAGTGATCCCCTATGGCGGCACCTTCCTTGTGTTCGCCGATTATGCGCGCGGCGCGATCCGTTTGTCGGCGCTGATGGGCGCGCGGGCGGTCTATGTGCTGACGCATGACAGCATCGGCCTGGGCGAGGACGGCCCGACGCACCAGCCGGTCGAACATCTGGCCACGCTGCGCGCGCTGCCCAATTTCCAGATGTTCCGCCCGGCGGACGCGGTCGAGACGGCGGAGGCGTGGGAGATCGCGCTCACCAGCCGCGCCACCCCCTCGGCGCTGGCGCTGACGCGGCAGAACCTGCCGACGCTGCGCACGACGCACACCGCGAAGAACCTCACCGCGCAGGGCGCCTATGTGCTGGCCGAGGCGGTCGCGAAGCGGCGCGTGGTGCTGCTGGCCACCGGCTCCGAAGTCGAGATCGCCATGGGCGCGAAGGCGCTGCTGGAGGCCGAGGGGATCGGCGCGCGCGTGGTCTCGATGCCGTGCTGGGAGCTGTTCGCGGCGCAGCCCGAGGCCTACCGCCGCCGCGTTCTGCCGCGCGGGCCTGCGCGCGTCGGCGTCGAGGCGGCGGTGCGGCAGGGCTGGGACCGCTGGCTGAGCGGCGAGGGCGGCGACAGCCGCAAGGCGGCCTTTGTCGGCATGGAGGGTTTTGGCGCCTCCGGGCCTTACGAGGGGCTGTATCGCAAGTTCGGGATCACGGCCGAGGCGGTGGCGGAGAAGGCGCGTGCGCTGCTCTGAGCCGCTGTTCACCACCGCGCGGCTGGCGGTGCGGCTGTATCGCGCCGACGATTTCGCCGCCCACGCCCGGCTGCGCGCGGACTCCGCCGTGACGCGCTTCATGCACTGGGATGAGGCGGTCGCCGACTTTCCCGCCCATATCGAAGGCTGGCGCAACCGGCGCCCGCCCGATTCGCTGGGCTGGATCAACCTTGCGGTAGAGGACGCGCGCGCGGCGCTGGTCGGCGATCTGGGCGTCCTGGTGGAGGGCGGCCGCGCGACCTTCGGCCTTGCGCTCAAGGCGCGGGCGCGCGGCATGGGGCTGGGGCGCGAGCTGGCCTGCGGCGCGATGGACTGGCTGGAGGCGCACGGCGTGACCCGGTTCCGCGTCGAGATCGACGACGCCAACATCGCCAGCGTGATGCTGTTCAGGGGCCTGGGCTTTGCGCCCGGCGCCCGAAAGACCGACCGTTTCGGCCCCTACAGCGTCTATGACGCCTGAGAAAAGCCGCGCAGGCGCGATCGCCCGCGCGCCGCAGACGGATCGCGCCGGCGTCAGACCTTGAGCACGATCTTGCCGATGTGGCCGGAGCTCTCCAGCCGCGCGTGGGCCTGCGCGGCGTCCTCCAGCGCGAACACCCGGTCCATCACCGGCGCGACGCGGCCCGAAGCGATCAGCGGCCAGACATGGGCGCGCAGGGCGTCGGCGATGGCGGCCTTCTCGCCGATGGAGCGCGGGCGCAGCGTCGAGCCGGTCAGCGTCAGGCGTTTGGTCATCACCTGCGCGAAGTTCAGCTCGGCCTTGGGGCCGTTCAGGAACGCGATCATCACGATGCGGCCGCTGTCGGCGGCGGCGCGCACGTTGCGGGCGATATAGTCGCCGCCCACCATGTCGAGGATCACATCGACGCCGCGCCCGTCGGTGGCGGCGCGCACGACCTCGACAAAGTCCTTTTCCCGGTAATTGATCGCAATCTCGGCGCCCAGCGCCTCGCAGGCGGCGGCCTTTTCCGCCGAGCCGACCGTGGTGAACACCCGCGCGCCAAAAATGCGCGCAAGCTGAATGGCGGTGGTGCCGATGCCCGACGAGCCGCCATGGACCAGAAACGTCTCGCCCGCCTTCAGCCCGGCGCGGTTGAACACGTTGGTCCAGACGGTGAAGAACGTCTCGCACAGCGCGGCGGCCTGTTCCGGCGCAAGATCGCCCGGCCACGGCAGGGCGTGCGATTCGTGGGTGGTCACATATTCCGCATAGCCGCCGCCCGGCGTCAGCGCGCAGACCTCGTCGCCCACGGCCCACAGCGCGGCGCCGGGGCCTGTGGCGGCGACCACGCCCGAGACCTCCAGCCCCGGCAAATCGGATGCGCCCGGCGGCGGATCATAGGCGCCCGCGCGCTGCAGCGCGTCGGGGCGGTTGACGCCCGCGCAGGCCACACGGATCAGGATCTCGCCATGGCCGGGAACGGGGACGGGCCGGGTTGTGGGGCGCAGCATCTCGGGGCCGCCGGGGGCGGCGATCTCGACGGCGCGCATGGTCTGGGGCAGGGGCATGACTGGTCCTTTCGGTGGGGTCGGTTCAGCCGCCGGGCGGCGGGGGGGCGCCGTCAAGATAGGCCGCCATCACCGCCGCGCGCACCGCCGCCGCGCGCTCGCGCGGGCAGAACACCGCGCAGCGGAACGCGATCTTGGCGAGGTCGGTGGTGTGCGCGGTCACTTGCGGGGCGGGGTCGCGCAGCCGCGCGCCCGCCGTGCGCTCGATCCGCGCGGCGTAGCGGCGGGCGAGTTCGTGAAACTCGGTCGTTGCGGCGTCGAGCGCGTCGCGTATGCGCGCCAGCGTGGCGGCGGCGCCCGCGTGCGGCTCGGCGTGGATGTCGAACTGGAAATAGATGAACCGCTTGCCAAAACCGTTGTTCACGATCGGCGCGGTCAGCAGCAGGCTGTTGGGCGCCCAGATGGTGCGACCGGTCACCGAGAAATCGTGCGGGTCGATCTCCTGCAACACGGTCGCCAGCAGGTTCTCCTCGATCACCTCGCCGGAGTGCGGGCCGATCTCGATCCAGTCGCCGACCGAGAACGCCTGACTGGCGCCGCGCCAGGTGGCGCCGGTGACGCACAGCCACAGCTCCTTGGTGGCGATCACGAAGGCCACCGCGACGGCGGCGATCGACAGCGCGAAAGCCTTTATCTCGTCGGCCCAGATCGCCACCAGCCCGGCGAACAGCGCGGCGGTGGCGAGGTTCTTGATCATGCTGATCCACCAGCGTTGCCGGTCGGTGAGAATCTCCGCCCCGCCGCGCACCGCGCGCACCAGCGCCCAGCGCAGCCCGAAGACGGCGAGCACGGCCAGCAGCGACCACAGCGCCTTGAACCCGGCGCCCGCGCCAAGGTCGGCGGTGACGCCAAGCTGTTCGAGCGTCGTCACGCGGCGGCGCCGATCCAGCGATGGGCGAAGGCCAGCTTCTCGCGCACCGCCGCCGTCAGCACGAAGGGATAGACGTCGTGCAGCCCCATGGCGCGGTTGACGTGGTTGACCGCGACGCCCAGCTCGACCGCCACCCGCAGCACCTGCTCGGCGTCGTCGCAGGCGTAGGGGTCGAAGTCGGCCCCGCCGACGGCGGCCAGCGCCGGGCTGATCAGGCNCATGCGCGCCGCGCTGTCGGCGATGTCCACCAGATGCTGATGATGGGCGAAGGTCTCGGCCCAGTCCTCGTGCGGGTGGGCGGCGGCATAGGGCGTCACGTGGTCCGGGTCTGAGTCCGCCGCCGGTCGGGCGTAGTGGCGNCGCAGGGCTTCGGCGTAATCGGCGCGCTCGTCGCCGAACAGGGCGCGGAAGGCGTCGAGAAACCCCTCCGCCGCCGCCAGCCGCGCGAACACGAAATGCCCCAGTTCGTGGCGAAAATGGCCGGTCATGGTGCGATAGCGCTCCGCCATCTGCTGACGGCGGGCCTCGCGCACNGCNGGGTCGGCCTCGGCGATGTTGATGGTCACCACGCCGTCGAGATGGCCCATCATCACCCTCGCCGCGCCGCTTTCGGTCTGCTCGGCCAGCATGTCGAACACCGGCGCCGGACTGGCGTCGCGCGCGGTGAACAGGCCCCAGCGCATCAGGTTGGCCAGCACCTGGCGCTTGGCCTCCTCGGCCTCGGTCCACAGCGCGGCGTTGTCGGCCACGGCGAGGTCGGGCATGGTGCGCGTCATGGCGCAGCTTGCGCACAGCCCGCCCCCGGCGCCGCCCGCGCGCCAGTTGCAGCCGATGGCGTCGCGGTTGGCGCAGGGCGNGCAGGCGTCANCCAGCAANGCGAAGGCGCGCGTCTCGGGGTCGAACGCCACCGCNGCGCCGCAGCCGCACACCGCGTTGCGAAAGAACAGCCGTTCGCCGCAGGCGGGGCAGGTGAAGGTCTCCATCGGGCGGCTCCTTCATGCGCTGGCGCTCAGGCGCCGCCGATCTCCGCCGCCACCTGCGCCGC